>Ga0172366_10001021_pt1 | contig 21472 bp, 17 predicted proteins | sample LakKivSesite69cm_FD_114533 | JGI IMG/M metagenome (GOLD analysis project Ga0172366, IMG submission 114533) | Sediment microbial communities from Lake Kivu, Rwanda - Sediment site 69cm | ecosystem: Environmental > Aquatic > Freshwater > Lake > Sediment | place: Rwanda: Western Province, Lake...
GATGGATCCCAGGCGGGATGCCCTCCGCAAGCTCTTTGAGATGCTCTCGGTCGGGGTTATCTTGATCATTTACTTTATGTCGATTCTATTAGAATCAAGCCTGCCTGCAGGAATGTCTCGCATGGGATTCGCATATTTTGCCATCGTAACGATCGGCTATGCCTTCGTTGCAATGTTCATGCTCGCAGAAACGCTCCGGCTCATCAATTATAACAAGCTTTTCTGGCTGACGCCGGACTGGGCGCATAAGTGGTTCGCGAGCAGCTTGAAGGAAAGCGAGGCGCAAGCCCTCATCTCCTCCATCCCCGTCGTGCTCTGCCTCATGCCCTTCTTGTTCGGGCCGTTCACCGTTTTCGTCGCGGTAGCCCTCGTCGAGAGCCTGGCAGACGCGACCGCATCGCTCATCGGGAAACGATTCGGGAAGCACAAGATCCCCGCTTGCTCGCACAAGTCGTGGGAGGGGCTGATCGCCGGGTGCCTGGTCGCATTTGCAATGACCCTGCTCGGGTTCGTGATCGTGCCGTGGCCCGCGGTCCCGTGGTTATTGGTGATCATTCTGGGGATAGGCAACGCGCTGGTCTTCGCGGCCATCGACGTGTTCTCGAAGCGCATCATGGACAACATCCTCAACCCGCTGCTGGTCGGCGCGTTCATGATCTTGTTCCTGGCCATTCTTAACATTTTGTAAATCGATTGCTCTTTCACTCGCCCGATTTACAGCCTCGGATCTTCTTCAAGATGACCGATTTTTCGTCTTCTATGCCCTTTTCCCGATCCTTTCCAATAATTCGGCGCAAGACGAGCAAGAACGCGCTTGTATACCATCTCCAGTTCGTTACGGCGACTTGCTTGACGAACCACGAGAGCTTGCGAGCGTTCATGTAGAAAGACCGGTACATGTCCTTGATAGCGAGCAGCACGAGTTCCCGTGGCATTCCGTCCATCTCGAATACGGGCTTGTCGTAAGAATAGAATTGCATACGCTTCTTGGGATCTTGAAGCATCGTGGCATCCTTGGTAATGATATCTGCGAGCTTGGTACCTGGTATCGGCACGATCTTGAAGATGTCGACGATGTCGAGTCCTGATTCCATGATGAACCGCTTGGTATCGAGAACCGTGTGGATGTTCTCGCCCGGCAGGCCTACCATGAAAAAACCCATTGTCAGCACCCGGAGTCGCTTCAACAGCCGGATCGCGCGCTTCGCGGCGCGGAGATCGAGATTCTTGCCAATGGCATTGACGATGGCTTGATTGCCCGACTCGATGCCGACGGCCACGTCGTAAGCGCCTGCTTGCTTGAGCTTCCAGGCAAGCCGCGGCGGGAGCCGGTCGGCTCGAATGCTCGGGCAGCGGAGGTGGATCTTGAAGTCGAGCGCTATTATCGCGTCGCAGAGCTGTTCCGTGCGCCCGATATCGCAGTTGAACCCGTCGTCGATGAACGTGATCTCGTCGGCGTGGAACCGCTGGCGCAAGTATTTTATCTCCGCTATCACGTTCTCGATGGAACGATTTCGCAGCTTGTACCCGTGCACGAACTTGGTGCAGTTTATGCAGTCGAACGGGCATCCCCGCGACGTCATCACGGGATAATGGCGCTTCCCTTTCGAGCTGATGACGTACTTCCCAGGACTCGGGAACATGTCCCACGCGGGAAAGGGGAGCGCATCGAGATCCACGATCAACGGTGGCCTCTCGGTCGCGATGATACCGGCCGCTCCCTTGAACGCGATGCCCTTGACGCCCTCTAGGGACGTGCCGTTTTTCAAGGCATCAAGCAGGGCAACTATGGTACGCTCGCCCTCTCCGATCACGACGATGTCCGTGGCCCCGCGCTCGAGCAGCGCGCGATATTCCGTGGACGGCCAGGGGCCGCCGAAGACCACCTTGCTCGCTGGGAAAGCACGCTTCAGCCATTTTCCCGTGAGCAGCGCCTTCCAACCGAACGCCACGTTAGCCGTGATCCCGATAACGTCAGGTCGCTGCTCGGCAACCTTCCTCGTCAAACGATGGATGTTCAATTTCTGCACCGTCGCGTCGATCACGACGACGTCGTGCCCCGCGTCCCGCAGTACAGCGGCGATCATGGCAAGCCCTATCGGTAGATGGGATGATGTCGGAATGACGAAGAATGATTCCAGGTAATTCGGGTAGACGAGCACGACCTTCATGGTGGCTTTCATGACCATTTAGTGCATGCATCACCGTCTCGTCGCGCACATAAAAACTGTGATTCTCGTTATCCGCGTGCAGGTGTTAATCGGGAGCGACCAACAAAAAGGAAAAATAAGTGATAGCTGTTCGTAAACGCGAGTCACGACACCAATCACTTGCGCCGGCCGACCTTGTGAATGGCCATACCATGCACGTCCTCGACCGTTTCGAGCACCATCTCGGAGATGGTCGGATGACTATGGACGACCTCGCCGAGCTCGTGCGCCTTGATCTTGTGATGCATGGCGACGGTGATCTCCGAGATGAGCTCGGGAGCCTCCGCGCCGATGCAAGTCGCACCGACGATCTCGTCCGTGCTCGCATTGGCGACAATCATCATGAAGCCCTCTTCCTCGCCCATACATTTCGCTTTTCCCAGGCTCGCGTAGAAAAACCGGCCAACGTTCACCGAGCCGTGCTTGTCCTTCGCTGTTTTCTCTCGCAGGCCCACGGATCCGATGTTGGGGCTCGTGAATATCGTGTAGGGAATGACATCATAATTCGCTGTTCGTGGTTTCACGTCGAATCCACCGATGCTAGCGAGGGCATTAGCGACCGCGATGTCGCCCTGGTGGGATGCCACGTGCGCGAGCATGAACACCCCGGTCACATCACCGATCGCATAGATCCCCTTCACGTCCGTCTCGCACGTGCCCTTGTTGATCATCACTTGCGATCTTTCTACCTTGACGCCAAGCTGTTCGAGGCCTAGATTAGCCGAAACCTTCGCCCTGCCGATCGAGACCAGGCATAGCTCAGCCTCGTGGACGATCTTCTCGGTCTTTTCAATCGCATCCTTCGGCGTGCTCGCGGGCACGGTCGTCGCCTTGACGCCAGTTTCAGTCGTCTCGATCTTCAAGACGTTCACGCCAGTGAAGACGGCTATCCCTTGTGCATCGAACTTTTTCTTGAGCTCGCGGATGATCGATTGCTCCTCAGTGGCGAGTATCGTGTCGAGGAACTCCAGGATAGTCACTTTTACCCCGAAGCGTGCAAAAATGTTCGCGAACTCGCACCCGATGACGCCGCCGCCGATGACGATCATCGTCTTCGGCAACGTCTTGAAATCCGGGTGCAGGATGTCATCCGATGTCAGGATCTTCTTGTGGTCGATGTTGAACGCTGGGATCAGCGCAGGGGTCGAGCCCGTGGCGACGATGACCCGTTTCCCCTTGAGCATCGTCTTCGTCCCGTCCTTCGCCGTGACGCTCACGTCGAACCCTTTATCGATGCTGCCGCCCTCGATCTTGCCCGAACCCCAGAATACGGGAATTTTGCGGGTTTTCAACAGCCCGGCGATGCCATCAACGAGAGATTTGACGACATCATTCTTTCGATTAACCGCCACGGTGAAATCTGCCTTCACCTTCCCATCAATTATCACGCCTGCAGATGCCGCCTTTTCTTGCACGTCCTCCAACAGCTTCGCAGATGCATAGAGTGCCTTGGTCGGGATGCACCCCCAGTTCGAGCACGTGCCACCCAGGTTCTGCTTCTCTATCAAGGCAACCTTCGCTCCAAATTGGCCAGCCCGCAATGCTGCATGATAGCCGCCCGGGCCGCTACCAATTATGATCAAGTCAAAAATCTCAGAATTTGCCGCCATGCCTTTTCACGCTGCATTTTTCAATGCAAATCCCACCCGGTTTCTACCACGTCATGCCGGGAGGAAACGCGATGTGGATATAGTAAGGCTAAATTCGGGGGGATAAAATCGTTTTTGAAAAAAGGGAAATTCCGTGTCTGTTTTTAAACATACACGTGTTCGAAACGCGCCAGCCATGTTAAACAGTGAAAAAAAGGCGCGAAGTGCCAAGTGGCGATAGCATCTTCAATCGCCATCCGCCCCCTTGCTAGATGCTGTTTTGACCGCCTCGCCCAATCCTTTTTTCGAAATGATCGTGCTGCAATGCTTGCATTCCAGACAACCAATATCTTCCAGAAACTCGCAATCAAAGTTGTATGGAAGTATCAAGTCCTTCATATATTTCAAAACAATGGCGGTTTCTATTTCCTTAACATTCTCATCGGATCGAAGGTAAAAATCGATGATATCGTCTATTTTTTCGAGGGAATGACCGGCTATGTACACGACCAGCGACGTATCACCTGTCGATCGGAAGCCCGTGATGATGAACGGGCATTTCCGCATGCGTTCGAGTATCTTCGTGCTATTGAGCGCGGAAATGGCGACTTGCACGAGGTGGAACTGGTCAACAACGCGGAAGTTCACGCCTTTCTGGATGCCAAGAAACTTCTTGTCCTTCAGCTTGGCGATGCGGGCGCCGACAGCGGGCTGGGATTTACCGATCATCTCGCCGATCGACGAGTGGGTCATCTCTGGATTGCCTTGCAAGTACATGATGATGCGCTTGTCGTCGTCATCGATGTTGAAGGTCTTGTTGACGTCGCTCTCGCCCTTGAACGGCACGTAGTTGGCACCGATCTCCGCCCGCTCGGCCAACAACGCGTGGCATCCCTCGCCGCACTTGATGTTGTTATGGCTCTCGAAATTGAAGTTGATCGGGAGCACCAGCCTGTTGATGGTCTCGATGACGACCGACATGTTGACGTGCGTGATATCAGACTTCGAGCGGAAATGGATTTCCACGATCTCCTCGAGTTTCTCGAGGCGTGATCCGACCAACCAGACCAGCACGTTCGTTTTTCCGGAAGTCTTGAACGCATTGATGACGTACGGGCAGCACGCGATCATGTCGAGTACAGCTTTTGGATCCTTGGCGTGCATAGCTATGAGGGCGATGCTGAGCTTGTTCTCGCGCAGCTCGATCCCGTATTGAGTTGCTTGCAGCCCCTTTCGCTCCAGTTTGAGGATGCGGGCACCGACAGCGGGTTGTGACTTGTTTATCTTCTCCGCGATCTCGCTGTGGGTCAAGTCGGGGTTTTCTTGCAACAATGACATAATCTTGCGGTCGTCGGAGTCTATCGATAGCTTCTTGTTGAGGAGGATTTTTTCGGCCACTCAATCCACCTTTCAAGTAATCAAGAAAACCTTGTAAAAATAAATAAGAACTTATATTTTAAAATTGCCAAAGTTGATGACTTCTAACTATTTTTTTTCGAGTCGATCCCTTAGTTCCTTCCCCCGTTCCTCCAGAACGCGCTGGACATACGAGAAGTCATCATTGCAATACTTGTATATCGGGATCCACATCAAGCCCGAGATTCCGCCAAAAACAATAGTCATCCAGATGATTGAGAGGGAGATACTATAATGCGTGCCTGTCGAATCGAAGAAACTGATGAAGAGACCGCCCATGATGGAGCCGAACGACCTCCCGATCGTGTCGAGGAAGGAGGCAGTGGCGATCATCGTGCTGCGGTGCTCGGGCAAGTTGACGTCGATGAGGCTCGCGTACCAGTTCGGGGCGATGGCGAACGAGTACATGAGCCCGATACCGAGAATTACTCCGCCGATTGGCATCATCATCCAGAAGCCCCAGCTCGGCACCGCCAGGGAACCCAGGAAGAACGTGCTGTTTCCCTTGAACGGGGAAAACATAAAGGCGGCGACGAAGAATGGGATATGCAACAAGCCGCCCATTATTGCCACTTTCACGCGCCCCGCAGGGTCGCCACGCTCGACCCGCTTGTCACCTACCTTTGCGAAGTAGAACTGGCCGAACAAGCCGAGCAGGACGGCTGGAACGACCATGAGCAAAATCTGGGCGATTGATTCAGCGTCCGTGAAGGAAAATTGCATTTCTACCTGGATGTAGAGCAAGATGTTTGCGATGAAAAATCCCGAGACAACAACGTCGAGAAAGTTGAAAATCAACCAGAAGTTCGACCGGCGCGTGAAGATATACTTTAGATCGGAACGCTTGATCTGGTACGAGTAATGTAATTCCTCCTTGGACAGCGCGTCCCGCAATTGCTTGTCCCGGGCGCCTCGCTTCGGTTCCTTGACCAGGATGGCCAGGCCAACGAAGACCAGACCGAGGATGCCCGTGAGGATGAAAGGCAACCGCCACAGCGACACCAGGTCTGGATAGTTCGTCTGCAGATGGTGCATCTTCGCGAGCAAATCCATGTCATCCCAACCGAGGATCGTGTCGAAGGGGATGCGGTTGAACGCGAGAGCGATCGAGCCACCAGCGAGGCTTCCGATCAAGTTAGCAATGCCCCACCACGCGAACGAATTGCTCCGCTTTTCCGACGGGAACATGTCGCTCAGCAATGAAAACACGACGGGTGTTATCGCACCATTCCCGATGGTGGCCAGGATGCGAATGATGAATAATACGGTGCTATTCGGTGCCATACTCATCAGCAAAGTTGCACTGCTCCACGTGGCCCCTCCGACGAGGAGGAGGAGCTTTCGAGATCTCTTGTCGGAGAGGTAACCAAAGGTGAAGGTTGCTATCCCCCCGGACAGGATCCCGAGCCCGATGATCAGGCCGAAGATCACGACATTCACGTTCAGATCCGCCATGATCATCACCTCGTTGCCGACTAGCAAGGCACCATCGGATGATGCAAGCAATACCAGCGGAAAAATCAGCAACACGCCCAAGATATCGGCCCGAACATTTTTTTTTTCTGGGGTGTCCCCGCGGTGCTTTGACTCTTGGATTTTCACGACCTCATCGTGGATTATCGGGTCTCCATCATCCTTGCGCTCATCCATTGACCTTCACTACCAAGTAGCGGTTCCAGTACAATCGCATTCCGGGAGCATAAAACCCGATCGTTGGAAAAAGAATTACTCGAAAACCAACCTATTTTTTCTGAAGAAATGAGAAGGGGAATATAAGCTTTCGGGAGAAGGAAATCTTCAAGCAAACAAGCTTATGGATATTTTTTCTCCGATCCCGAAGAATCACCCTCGATATCCTCGTCTACACTTTCGTCTGCATCACCATTTTCCTTGAGAGTGCCCGCATTGTTCGGATCGGTCTCGAAATCGACATCGGAATCGGGGCCGCTCGCCCGCGGCATTTCGGGCTCGTTCTCGTCCTCCACGTCTTTCGTGAACCGCACGACGTAGACCGTCTTGGCCATTCCCGGAACGACCTTGGAATCGAGCACCTTGATGTCCTTGTAATCGCTGTTCCAGAGCTGGAAGCGGATGTTCGACACGTCGTTGCCCGCGGTGAGCAGAGTTTCCCGGATGTCTGTCAACAGGTATTGCACCATGTCGTGCAAGATCTCCAATCGTGACGTCACTGTCTTGGTGAATTCGGGGGCGTTCGTCGCCTGGAATTTCATGTACTTCGAGCTCAAGAATCGCTGGAGCAGCTGCGGGATGCAGCACATTGCACACAGCACGTAGATCATGGAATTCGTTATGATCATCTTAATTCCATCGTCCGGGATCGAGTACATTAGAACGAATAACACGGCAACGGCGCCGATCATGGCGATGTTTATGATCAAGGATTGCCGCTGCGGAGAACTCCTCAGTCCCTTTTCGTAGGCGAACTTGTCAGCATCATCGAGCAGGTTGCTGACCGATGTGACGATGTCCTTTCCCTCCTTCGTCCAGAATTCCTTTGCAGCGGGACGGGAGTCCAGGAAAGTGGTCAAGTGCTTTAAAATCTCCACCTTGGCGCGTTTTTGCATGATGAACTTCATCGGGTTGTCGTACAAACCATCGAGTATCTGGAGCAATATCGCCTCCCTCTGCATGGTTGCCTCGGCGCTTGCATCCAGGTTAAGCGCTGATTTCCCCTTTTCAGCCTGATCGACATCATCATTGCTTGAAGGGGCGCCCTTTTTGTCCTCGCCTTCCTTGTTCTTGTTTTTCTTTAAAAAGTCGAACCAGCCCATGATGAGCACGTGATCGCTATTTTTCAGATTCTGCAAGAAGTAGGTCTCGGAGCAAGCCAATGAAGGATGCGCACAAAAACTTTCTTGATTCGCTCGACTACTACCATTACAGAGGCTTTCCATGATCATTAATCGCTTCGTCGATGAACCACCATCCCCCGAGGAGCTATTCGCGCAGCTGCGCGCCATCTCGATAGCGGACGTTAAGACGTTGATATACAAGGTGGAAGATATCCTGGCGATCGAGCACACGCTTGTCCAGTTGCCCCCCGCTGAAACCGTCGTCATCGGGGATATGCATGGCGATATCGCTGCAGCGCTGGCGATTGCGAAGCAACTCGTGGATGGAAGCCCCAAACTGCAGCAAGTTTTCCTTGGCGATTATGTCGACCGGGGCCCGCATCAAGTGGACGTGATCAACCTGGTGTTATTGCTCAAGGCTACCTACCCCGGTCGTGTTACGATGCTCAGGGGAAATCACGAGATACCCGCGGTGAACGGGGAAAATGGCTTCCGCGACTGCTTGCAGCGCCAGTTCGGGCACGATGACGGCGTGATCTTGTGGCACTTGTACAACCGGCTCTTCACGCAGCTTCCTCTCGCTGCGATCACTTGGAACGATATTTTTCTCGTCCACGGGGGCATTCCCGAGGAGATCCATACTCTCCAGGAGATCGAGGACCTCCCGAGGGAATTCAACCCGGAGAACAAGATCGCCCTCGAGCTGCTGTGGAACGACCCGGTCGAGGGTAACAAGCCTGTCTACTATCGCAAAAGCCCCAGGGGCGGTGTAACAAAGGAATTCGGGATCCTCGCTGTTAACAGGTTTCAACAACGCACGAAAATAACAAAAGTCATCCGCGCCCACGAGGAATTCAACGAAGGTTTCCAGTTTTTCTTCAACGAACGCGTGCTGAGCATCTTTTCCTCGCGGCGTGTCGTGTACAGCCCGTTCGAGCGCCAGATCAAGCCAAAGGTAGTAAGAATAAGCGAGACGGGGGAGGTCTCAGTCGAGGGGTTCGAACCCGCTCCCATCGCGACCTGACATCACGTTTTGACAAAAAACGGGCTAAAACACAAGATCAAGGCGTTCCGCAGTGCGTGGAAACGCGTGAATCGCCCGCCCGTGAGCGTGCCGAAGGCGCCACCGCTATTGTCCCAGTTTTTCTCCTTCGCCATCTTCTCGACAACGCTCCCGAGGGATTGGGCCTCTCGCTTGACCGCGTCGACGATATCCTTCGGACATTCGAGGAGGGAGGTCCACGCGCCGTGCTCGGTGCCGTCATCACGTATCACGTGGCAATAAGCCGTGATGTACCACGTCCCCATGTATTTCAAGAGGCCGCCTTCGATCCCGACGCCGTAAATCGTTTCGCCAGCCGCTTTTTGACCAGCCTTCTCCATCGCTGCCTTCGCACGCGTAACGCCTCCTTTCTTGATGTCCTCGTTGAATGGTTGGTCGAGGCTATCGACCAGGACGGCCTCGATCTGGGCACCGCCCAGCTGCTCGGGAAAGCTAGCGATCGCCTCGGTGATGGCGTTGATCTTCGTGCTGTTCGTGGATCCGAGTATTATGCGTGTTCGTTTCATTGCGAGCGGCCTTCGTGATGGGAGACGTGTGTGAACCAAAAAAAGTAAAGCAGTTCTATAAAGGTTGCAGATCGCCCGTGTCGTGTTTGTCCTTTGTCCCGATGACTACTTACAATGAATAGATCTCTTCGGGATCGAAGATCTTGATCTTTTTTGCTTCGAGCACGTCGATGGCCTTCGAGCGCATCTTATTCTCGACACGCAATATCAAGATCGCCTGATTTGCCTTGCCGACGAATGCGTATAAGTATTCAATGTTCACCCCGTTCTCGCCAAGGATAGTGGCAATTTCATGCAAGCCGCCGGGTGAATCTTTGAGCGCGCAGGCGATCACGTCGGTCTGGTCCACGAGGAAGCTGCTTTGAAGGACCTTCTGCGCTTTGTCCGGATCCGAAACGATCATGCGCAAGATCCCGTAATCGGACGTCTCGCTGACGGTCAGGGCGCGGATGTTTACTTTTTCTTTCATTAGGATGCCCGTGACCTTTGCAAGCTGGTTAGGGCGGTTCGGGATAAAGATGCTAATTTGTGTTACCATCTCTTTCACCATTGATCCATTCGTGTTGATATTTAAACCTCCTTCCGCATGTCGATGACTCGTTTCGCCTTTCCGATGCTGCGGGGTATCGTGTTGGGTGCGACGAGCTCAACAGCGGCGTTGATCTGCAGCGTCGTGTAGAGCTCCTTTTCGATGGTCTTTTTCAAGTTCTCGAGCTCGGCCATGCTGTCGGAGAACGTCTTGGGCGTGAGCTCTACCCGCACCTTGATCTTGTCCAGGATGTCCCGCTCGACGATGATCTCGTAGTGTTCAGCGATGCCAGGGATTTTCATGAGCACGTACTCGATCTGGCTTGGGAAGACATTGATCCCCTTGATCTTCATCATGTCATCCGACCGGCCGGTGATCTTCGCGTGGCGCACATGCGTACGGCCACACTGGCATTTCTCGTAGTTGAGCGACGTGATGTCCTTGGTCGTGAACCTGATGAGGGGGATGCCTTCCTTGGTGAGCGTGCTAAACACGAGCTCCCCCGACTCGCCGGGGGCGGCTCGTTCGTTGCTCTTCGGATCGATGATCTCGGGCATGAAATGGTCCTCCCAGATGTGGTTCCCCATCTTGTAGATGCACTCGTTGGAGACACCAGGGCCCTGGATCTCGCTCAGGCCATAGATGTCGATGGCATTGAACTTGCCCGTAGCGTTCACTTCCCCGAAGGCCGATTCCAGCTTTTCCCGCATCTTTTCTGTCCAGAACTCAGCACCGAAAACACCCGTGTGGAGCTTGATCAGCTTCCGGTCGATTTTCTGCTGCTTGAGCATCTCCGCAAGATATGCAGCGAAGCTCGGGGTGGCCGTGAGGACGGTCGAACCGAAATCCTGGAATAACATCATCTGGCGCTCGGTATTGCCGCCGGATATGGGAATGACAGCAGCTCCGATGCGCTCGCTACCGAAATGGATCCCGAGGCCCCCCGTGAAGAGTCCGTAACCGTACGCGTTCTGGATCACGTCACCCCTCCAAGCACCAGCACACACGAGACTCCTGGCCATGGTCTCCGTCCACACGTCATCGATATCATGTTTCGTGTATCCAACAACGGTCGGCTTGCCCGTGGTTCCCGAACTGGCGTGAATGCGAACGATGTTTTCCATCGGCTCGGCAAACAATCCGAAGGGGTAGTTGTCGCGGAGATCCGTCTTCACCGTGATGGGAAATTTCTTCACGTCGTCGAGAGTCTTGATGTCATCCGGCGTGATCTTCATATCCGTGAACTTGTTCTTGTAATGCTTCACTTTCGTGTAACAGCGCTTTGCAAGCTCCTTGAAACGCCGAAGCTGGAGGTCTTGCAGCTGCGCCCTCGGCATGGTTTCGATTTCCTTTGCCCAATACCGTATTTCATCTGGCATACGTATTCCTCGAAAATGGTGTGTGTGGAAGGCACTATTTGAATAATTGAACTCACCTCCTTTTTATTTTTTCGTGCTGGGTTTTTACCCGTTTTCCTCGTTGATCAGCCGGATTTCGAGATAATAGCTTGTATCGTTCAAGGTTTTCTCGGAAATCGTCCTCGCTCGGCACCGGGAGGGCATCTTGATCAAGCTTGCTCGTAACTATCCAGCTCGGATCTTTATCCCGTGCCCTCGGGAGCGGAAAAAGTGCTTCGATTCATGTCTGGTACGACGAGTTGACGCCCGCTCGCTCCAGGGGCGACCAATGCTTGTTCGGGCCGGAGCATGGCGCGCTCGTGTTGAGCTTGAGGCGGAACACCTCGAACAATGCTTCCGATTGATCGGAGTCAAAAAAGTGTTTCGCCTTGTCCAAGACGGGCCTCGAGATGCTGAACATGCCTTCTGCCGTGTTCGTGTTGACGAGGTTCGGCGGAATCGAGACTTTTGCATTCGGCAAGTTCGTCGCATAGATCGCCGGGTTGTTCTTGATGAACTTCTTGATCTTCTTCGCGATGGGGTATTTTGAACGGTCAAGCGCGGCCTTGTACCGGGCAAGCCCAGCTTCAAAGGCCTCCGGCTTGCAGTCGAGCAGGCGGCGAAACCGGGCGATCAAGCGACCAGATTGGAGCGCGACTTGCTTTTTCGTGGCTATATCTTGCTCCAAGGCAGCTAGTTCTGCAATGCCATCTTGAATCTTCTTTCCGAGCGACGTCAAGGTTTTTTTCAAGCTCCGGATCGAGCTTCGCAAGACGTTCGCTATCGCGTTGAAGGCCTTCCGTTGTGCCGAGTGTTTTCTCGTCCTGGCGTACTTCTTGATGCCGTGCGCCGACAAGAACGCTTGGCGATTTGTTTCATTTCGCAGCAATCGCTCTTCAAGGCGTTTCAAGTGCTTTTTCTTCATGATCAAGGTATGCCTCTTCTCTGCGATATCCTTCTTCTTGTCGCTCAGCTCGGTCGCCGCCTTCTGGGCGGCCCGGTTGATCTTGTCGCCCTCCTTCAAGAACACGCGGTACGCGTGCACGTGGTAGATCACGTGCAAAACGCCCTCGAACGCGCCGGGGATCACGGACTTGTACGCTGCCAACGCGTCGGAGATGACGAGTTCGAGGTGGTCGAGGTCATCGAACAGCGGTTCGAGCACCGCCTTAAACGATTCGATCAATCGATTCGCGAGTCGCGCGAACACGAGAAAGTAATGGCTTTGCTTGTCCACGACACCCAGGTAGCAGTTCTTCTGCCCCTGGAATACCTCGTCGATCTCGATAATGCGGATGCGTTCCGAGACGCGAGCATCGTAGATCCCGTTGAGATGCCGCGCACGACGCCCGGCTTCACGCATCACCGAGGCGATGTGGTATTTGGTGAGGACCACGCCGCGAAAGTTCATGAAGTAATCGATGATCTGGTTGTATGAGAAGTCGGCCATTTTAAGATAGATGATCTCACGCTTCCGGACGATCGCTTCGATTTCAGCGCGCGATATCGGGGCATCGCGGCCGAGGACTTTTAATATGCCCGGGTCGTAGATGTAATCGAGGGTTTCCATGCTGGCGGCCACCGGCAAGGGATTCTAAACGACTTGTTTCCCAAGCTTGTTTAGAAAACCCTCATTATTTATGCTCATGCACGACAGAAAACCTTCCCGTTCTGCATTTAACGACGGTGACAAAGGGTCGCACGACCGTGGACGATCACGAGATTCGGGGAAGAAATGAAGCAGCTAATCCAGGGACGAACGGCTTGCCCCAATGATCGTCGGCCATTCTCCCCGGAAACGCGTGAAATCCACGTGATCGACGGGCTTCCAGCATCACGCCCGGGATTTTGTCGAGAAAATAAAAAAGAGTTGATTTATTCAAATAGTGCCGTGTGGAACCCTTTTATATTAACCTCGAGTTAATAAAAACAACATCGTGACTTCACCTCTTCGTTCGGTCTTTCAGACCCTCCAAGAACGCGCGTGGATCCTTCAGCAAGCCATCGAGTGTCGGATGAAACTTATCATGGATTATCCATTCTCGCATAAGTTTCCATAGCTGCTCGATCGGGTTCAGTTTTGGCGAGTACGGCGGGAGAAATATTAACTCGAGCTTGTGCTTTACCATTGATTGAAATTGCTAGATGATCTTGGCGTGATGCACCCTCGCGTTGTCCAGGATGAGTACGATCTTCTTCACGCCCTCGTTTTTGATGAGGAGCCGCTTTAGGAATCGACGAAACGTCCTCGCGTTGAACGCCTTCACGATCGCCGTGAACACCTTCCCGGTGAGCAGGCTCACGGAACCGATGATGTTCACGTGCTTGCGACCGCCGCGGCTCTGGATCCTGGGCGTGTGACCCCGCTTCGCCCATTTCTTCCGCGCCGTGGGTGCCTGGTAGACGGCACACCCGTCCCCGCCTTGGACGTCGGTTCCTGGCTCCACTGACGCGATCATTTTTTTATTTCTTGCTCGAACTGAGCCTGTTTTTCTGGATCGGCATCCGCAGACACGGTTTCAGGCACTTGTTGCGTGAAGTCGAGCCCGTGCATGTATTCCAAGGCAGTCCGGTCGCACATCTTTTTCCCGAACTTCTTCTCGATGTGGTATGCGACTGTCTTGCCTGACCAGATAGGGAATTCTTAGCCAAGGTCAGACGGCTCTTTCTGCAAGTCCTTATCGAGCTCCACCATCTCCTCGTCGGTCAAGATCCACTTTGAGCCTGGCTGCTTCTTGGGCAATGATCCCGCGAGCCCCTTTTGGTTGAAGCGCTTGATCCACTTCCACGCCGTGTCCCGGCGGCGCTTGATGATGGCTGCCACCTTCGGGATACTCTTGACCTCGTGCATCAAGATTTCGGCAAGCAAACGCTCCTTTCTTCGACCGTCTCGCTCCTTGAGGTATAAAGCTTTCAATTTGTCGACCGTGGGCCAGAACTTCTTGATCTGGATAGCTTTCATAGGGTAATCTTCAAAACAAGGGTATATATCCGTTTTGGTCGGCCGCCCGGAGAGCCGTGGAAAGCTTTAATGTCCGTGATACCGACTCGGGGTCAATAACAACATTGACGGCACTACACAAAAGCATTGTCTCGCTCGCTATGGATCGGACTTCATAAGAGATCCTTTTTTTACATCTTTCATTCGACTATTGTGACTGCAGCTCAAGGTTTCCCAGATGGCAAAAAACTACCTCTACCTCGATGAAAAATTGGAAAAACTTCCCTGGAACGATCTGACGAAGCTTCACGAGGAGAAAATCAAGTGGACCATCAATCACATGTGGAACAACAACCAGTATCTCCAGAACAAGATCAAGAAAGCCGGCCGTTCTCCGAACGACTTTAAAACCGTAGGAGACATCACCAAGTTTCCATTCATGGAAAAGAAGGATTTCCTCGACACCTACCCGTACGGGCTTGTATGCGTCCCCCGGAACACGCTTGTCCGCATGCACGCGACGTCGGGCACGTCGGGCAAGAAACCAACGGTTGGCTTATACACTCGCAATGATCTCGAAGCGTGGACCAATCTCACTGCTAGGAACCTTGTCGGCATCGGCATGACCAACAATGACGTGTTCCAGAACACGACATCATCGGGCCTCTTCACGGGAGGGTACGGGTACACGCAAGGCGCGACGCGCGTCGGCGCGATGGTCATCCCCTTCGGCGGCGGCATGTCGGCCAAGCAGGTTCAATTCTTCATCGACTTCCAGGTCACGACTATCCACGCGATCCCCTCGTTTGCTTTACGGCTTGGTGAACAGGTTGCAGAACTCGGTCTCGACCCGGCGAAAGACCTATTCCTCAAGCGTGCCATCATTGGCGCGGAGGGTTGGTCCGAGAGCACCAGGCAACGCATCGAAAAGGGGCTCAACATCAAGGCTTATGATAATTACGGTCTCACGGAGGGTGGCGGCCCCGGCGTTGCTTGTGAATGCCTCGAGCAGAAAGGTCTCCACATCTGGAGCGATCATTTCTACCCCGAGGTCGTTGACCCGGCGACTGGCGATGTTCTCGGCGAGGGCGAACGTGGTGAACTCGTGCTTACGTCGCTATTCAAGGAAGCAATGCCCATCTTGCGATATCGCACAGGTGACATCACGGCAATACGCAAGAGCACCTGCCCGTGTGGCAGGACCGGTTGGATAATGGACCGTATCTCCGGTCGAAAGGACGAAATGCTCATCGTTAAGGGCGTGAACCTTTATCCATCTATGATCGAGGAGGAGGTCTACAAGCTGCCTGGCACGACAGATAACTGGGAGATGCTCATCAAGACAGAGGGCGTTCTCGACCACGTTTATGTCACGGTAGAGGGCAAGTCTGGCACCGACTTCACTAAAATAAAGAGCGATCTCGAAAAGAATCTCTACGAAGCCGCAATGATGAAAATCCCCGTCACTGTCGTCCCTGCGGGCACCCTGCCGGTACAAGAAGGCAAGGCCAAGCGATACAAGGACTTGCGTGAAAAACCCGACGATTTCAGGGGCTACAAGGGGAAGTAAAGGGAAAAAGAGGCAGCAAGTCTATATGTTTTTACCTTTTTCACGCAATAGCCTCAAATACGCCGGCTTTCTGGCAAAGTACGTGAATTAACCCTTTCAAAACGTTCGATTTACCATGGCTACCAATACCAGGGATCGCACCAGCACCCCCGCCATGATAAGGGACAACTACAACATGCTATGCGTGGGCATTGGCGGCACGGGCGTGATACGAGCATCCATGATCCTCGGCTGGGCGGCATTGAATGACGGGTTCAAGGTCCGGACGGCCGAGACCCACGGCATGAGCCAGCGTGGTGGATCCGTCTCATCATACCTCCGCTTCGGCAAATCGCTGGAGGGTCCTTTTATGATAGAGGGCGACATCGATATTCTTCTCGCTTTCGAGATTTCGGAAGCTTTACGTAATTTAAATTACGTAGGCGCGGATACGGCCATCATTGCTTCCAAGACCGTCGTCATCCCTCCGTCCGTGTTGACCCATCGCGTGCTCAAGATCGATGGCAACAAGTGCATCGGCTGCGGGAACTGCCTTGCACACTGCGTTCCGAGCCAGGTCTTTCGAGGGCACAATGAAGCGCGGAAACAATTTACCTTAATCCAGGGCGAGGCCAGACAAGTTCGGAACGGGTACTCTATGGTACTCAGTGCTTGTACGGGGTGCACTCAATGTATCATCGACGAGGTGTGCCCGTTCGGCGCTATTGCCGTGGCCAACGAGTGGGAATACCCGCCCGTCCCGGAGATCGAGAAGGATCTCAAGGCCGCGTCCAAGAACGCTATCATCGTAGACGCCGACGAGATCGCGATCAAGGCAGGAAATATCCTCGCGGCGAACGTGGTCATGCTCGGCATCCTCGCCGGCATCGAGAGGGTCCCGCTCAAGATCGAGACCATGCGAAAGACCGTGGAGAGCTTCGTCCCGAAAAAAGCGCTGGATGTCAACATGAAGGCCTTCAACGAGGGCCTGGCAATAGGGAAGCAATACAAGCAGCGGGGGGGATGAACCACGAGCATGCCATTCTTCGCACTTGACAAGCCCGGCGCCAAGGGCGTCGTGCTCGGCAACGAGGGCCTCGCCCGGGGCCTCTATGAAGCCCGTGTAAAGGTCGCCGCGGGATACCCGGGCACCCCTTCGACCGAGGTCATGGAAGCGCTCGCCGAGATAAACAAGTTCCACGAGCAGGAGATCAAGATGGAATGGAGCACGAACGAGAAGGTCGCGTTCGAGATCGCCCTGGGGGCATCCATGTGCAATGCCAGGACGTTCGCTTGCATGAAGCACGTTGGAGTGAACGTGGCGGCGGATGCGTTCATGACGGCGACGTACGCGGGCGCTCATGGTGGTTTCGTCTTGCTATCCGCCGACGATCCCGCGTGCCATTCCAGCCAGAACGAGCAAGATAATCGCTATTTCGGGCTGCACGCGCTTTGCCCCGTGTTCGAGGCGATCAACATCCAGGAGGCCAAGGACGAGATAAAATACGCGTTCGACTTTTCCGAGAAATATAGCAGCCTCGTGATGATGCGCACGACGACGAGGCTAAACCACGCTCGTGGCGACCTCGTTCTTGGCGACCGGGTGGACATCGGGAACCGGATCTACAGCTTCGACGACGATAGTGCCCGTTGGACCTTTCTCCCGTCGAACGCGCGGGTCCAGCGCGTGAAGCTGCTCGAACGCTATGACACATTGAGAAAGTTTTCGAACGAGTTCCCCTTCACCAGGCTCGATCTCGTCGATGGTGCCAAGGTAGGCATTATCTCATCCGGGGTCCCGTTTTCGTTCGTGAACGATGCCCTCCACGGCCTTGGCCTCGATGGCAAGGTCTCCACGCTCAAGCTTGGCATGGTTTTCCCGCTCCCCGAGGATTTAATAAAAAAGCTCTACCAGAGCGTCGATCGCGTGCTCGTGGTCGAGGAGCTAGACCCGTTCATCGAGGACTTCGCGAAGAAATTCGCCTACGAGGCCGGTTCCCGCGTGGAGATCGAGGGCAAGAAATACTTTTCCCGCAAGGGCGAGCTCGACCTCACCTCCACCATGGCCGGCATAACGAAATTCATGGGCATCGCAAACCCGTTCGCCAGCTTGGCCGTGTCCACCGGCGGGTACCACAAGGCATCGCCACGCCCGCCGGTGCTCTGCCCGGGCTGCTCGCATCGCAGCACGCTCTACGCGATGAAGCTGGTCGAGTATAAAACCAAGAAAAAGTTCGTCTATTCGAGCGACATCGGCTGTTACACGCTCGGGTTCTACAAGCCGACCGAGGCCATCGAGACTTGCATCTGCATGGGAGCGTCGATAGGCCTCGCGAACGGCATCGGCAAGCTGCACGATGGCCCCGTCTTCGCAATCATCGGGGACTCGACCTTCTTCCATGCCGGCGTGCCGGGGCTTGTCGATGCCGTGTACAACCAGAACGACATCATCGTCATGATCCTCGACAACAGCGTCACGGCCATGACCGGCTTCCAACCGCACCCGGGAACGGGCATTAAAATCTCGGGGGAACAGGGGACGCGCATACCCATCGAGCAAATCGTGCTCGGCGCGGGTATAAAGAAGGAGGATCTCTGGATCGTCGATTCCAATAAGCTCTCCGAGGTGACCAAGGCGATCGAGGAGGCGATCGCCAAGAGGGGGCCGCGGGTCATCATCTCCCGGCACCCGTGCGCGCTCCACGAGGCGAGCATGACCAAGAAAAAGCAGGAACCCGTTTGCATCGACAAGGACAAGTGCACCAACTGCATGATCTGCATAAAAAACTTCGGATGCCCCGCCCTCACGCTGTCGGACGAGGGAATGGTCATGGTAAATGACATGCAATGCAACGGCTGCGAGGTATGTGCCTCCATCTGCCCGTCCGAGGCCATCAAGAAGAACGATTAATCTTCCTCGTTTTTAGCCTTGTTTTTCACGGGCTTTTGCCCGGTGCGCTTCTGCCAGCCCGCCGGGTTTGCTATCAGCTCGTCCACACGGAGCAGCTGGATCGCCGTGGTCGCGGCCATCAATAGCATACGTTCCACGGACCGGGCGCTCACTTGATGGCCAGTCTCTCCAGCTTTGGGAGGCGCGAGCGGGTCGAGTCCTTGATTTGCCTGTATGACGCGAGGGAGCCATTCGACCTCGTGGAGGAAGGCCTCGCGAGCCAACATCGCCCGGGGCGAGATCTTCACGTTCTCGCAACGTCGCGCGGACCGGGCGGCGTCATCGAGGATCCACGGGAAGCCGGTGATGATCCCTCCTAGTGCTGCATCGATGAAATGCCCGATAGCCCCGATCACGTGGTGCTTCACCGCATCACACACGTCGTACATGGAACCGCGTATCACGAGTGTATTATGGTCAGGATCGCGTTCATTCTGGAAAACGAAACAAGTTTCGCCTCTTGCATCGAGCGTCTTTATGGATCGTGCGTGGCCGATGTCTGCATCGCTCAGCGTGTCGATGTCGTGGGCGATGAACGCGCCCACGTGGCGCGCGACCACCTTCATCACATCCAGCTTTGCCCGCCGGAAGACGAGGACCGGTGGATCCAAGGTGGCCAAGGCAGAGACGAGTGCATCGTCTATCCCTTTCTCCGTGATGAGAACACGCACGCCTTTTGACGCGAGCACGCCCGCTTTCCTGGCCCAGATGGCTTCGAAGCCGTCCTTGAACCCTGGCTGGTCGGACGCTTGCAAGGTTATGGAAATGCCTTCCCCTTGCTTCTTCTTGTCGAAATATAGCTCCCCGGCCACCATCGCGATCTTCACGCCATCGAGCTGGTCGATAGATCGCCTTTCCAACGTAGTTTGCCAGTGTAATGGATCCTTCACGATGCCGGCGCCCTGGACGATGAAAGAATCGGCAATGTTCCCGCCCGGGTCGATGACCATGCCGAGCTTGTCAAGAAAGCAGGCGACTGATCGCTCGCGATCGACAGCCGGGAGCTCGGGCCTCGCGAGATGGCGAGCCAGCGGGCCTGCGATCAAGTTGGCGAGGTGCCGGGATGCTACAGGTGACAATCTATGTGATAAAAAAGCCTGGAGCCGAGTACCAACGGCTCGTGGATCGTTGGCCACTCGTTGAACTGATGACCGTGTGCTTGCCACCATTGCTCGCGACGCGCTCGAGAACCCCTCGCGGACGAGGTTCACGTGGATGCCTTGTCCCATCAAGCCGAGCCCGGCAAGCACGAGGCGACATGAAAGCAGGATAGTCGCCTTGACCAGGTCGCCGCATTGCCGGCCTTGCTCGTTCCCGGCTTCCAGCAGGCTGGTGACGACAGGATGCTTGTACCGGAGATGCAGCTCGCGCACGAGGGTCTCCCCGTCGCTCGCGACGACGTAATTCCCGTGGGGATCCTCGACCAGCTTCGACATGCCGTTGCCGATGGCCGAACCGAAGAATTCGCCCAGCTCGGTGCAGGTATATTCGAGGGCCTGGCGGTAATCGCCTATGCTGGTCGGAGCGGCCCTTGCTACCTTTTCAAGCACCATTTCTCAACACGCGCTTGTCGGAGCGTTAAAATTGATGACTTGTTTAACTCAAACAAGGTTGGAGGAAGGATATTTTCGTCGTCGTTTTAGCAAGTAGAAGGTTATCACCAGTGCAACGCTGCCTAAGATGACCCCGGCTATTGTAACCTTGTTGATTATATCCGGATATATCACGTCATTATAATACTGTTCATACGAATAAGTGACTATCGGATTCGAGCAAAAAATGTCGTAGACAATGGTATTGCTACAATTCACGCCTGGAAAATAGAGGATCATCAAGTATAAAGGGGTGGTATCGACATGGTTGTAAACGATAGTCGCGTTCCGGGTCCGGTTTATCACTTCGACACAATAGGATGATCCATTATATACAATGGGAGTATCACCGACATTCGCGGTTATCCCGGTTGCAAGAACGACCCACAAGTAGCTATTTGCGGTAACATTGGTTGCATTCACTTTGATATCAAGTGTAACCGGTGATCCGAAAGAGATCTTGTAATATTCAGGCTGAGGGGATGTCACGGCACCCGGGATCGCCGTTGCACCGCATGGTTGCATGCAACAAAGGAGGCCGATGCTGGTTATAACCATTAAAAAGGTTTGGTGCTTGGCGGGTTTCATAGGTGTAAAAGACTACCAAATCGAGATAAACTTATTCCCAATATCATCCCACGATCTCCAATGATGTGCGTGCTTGCGGAAGTGAGGAGTCCATCCGTCAATTCGCATCTTGAGAACGTTTAAACCAGTGGGATTTTTTTGGGAAATTTATAAATACCCTCCACGTGATAGCATGTTACGTCATTGTTGATCTTTAACGAATAGTTATGGGGGTCTCTCGACAGATTATCATAACCTCTACGACGACAAAAATATAACGTGACCTTCTCCAGTTGTGCACCCATTCCAGGCAATGTTTTATCTTGCCGGTGATCTTGCTTGCCACGAGC
>Ga0172366_10001024_pt1 | contig 21463 bp, 21 predicted proteins | sample LakKivSesite69cm_FD_114533 | JGI IMG/M metagenome (GOLD analysis project Ga0172366, IMG submission 114533) | Sediment microbial communities from Lake Kivu, Rwanda - Sediment site 69cm | ecosystem: Environmental > Aquatic > Freshwater > Lake > Sediment | place: Rwanda: Western Province, Lake...
ATACCCCTATACCGTTATCTAGGTGGTGTAGCCAGTTATACCCTGCCGGTGCCCATGATGAACATCCTGAATGGTGGCAGGCATGCCGCCAACTCAACTGATTTCCAGGAGTTTATGGTGGTGCCGGCTGGAGCCAGTAGCTTTAGTCGGGCCCTTCAAATGGGTGCCGAGGTCTACCATTGCCTGAAAGAGGTACTCAGAGATAAAGGATTTGATACCAATGTTGGCGATGAGGGGGGATTTGCTCCCTCGTTATCATCGAATAAAGAGGCGGTAGAGGTCATCCTTTCGGCTGTTGAAAGAGCTGGTTACAAACCGGGTAAGGGTTGTTTTATTGCCTTGGACCCGGCCGCTAGCGAACTCTATAGAGATGGTCAATATGTCTTGTCGCGGGAAGGTATTTCACTCAGCAGCAATGAAATGGTTGGTTATTATGCCAAGTGGACAGCAAGCTACCCCCTTATTAGTATTGAGGATGGGATGGCAGAGGATGATTGGGAGGGCTGGCAACTCCTCACTCAAAGGCTGGGGAACAAAATTCAGCTTGTCGGTGATGACCTCTATGTTACTAATGTCGGCCGCTTGAGCAGGGGCATCAGCTTAAAAGCGTCTAATTCCATTCTTATTAAACCTAACCAGGTTGGCACTCTTACCGAGACGATTGCTGCTATTAAGATGGCACAGGAGGCAGGCTGGACGGCAGTAGTAAGCCACCGTTCTGGCGAGACTGAAGATACCACTATAGCTGATTTGGCGGTAGGTCTTAATACAGGTCAGATTAAGGCTGGTGCTCCGTGCCGTTCCGAGCGCACCGCTAAATATAATCGCCTCCTCAGAATAGAGGATGAGCTAGGAGAAAAGGCTAACTTTGCTGGCAGGCAAGCCTTCCATAACTTGAAGAGATAAACAGGCGGGGAAATTGGTATTCCCTCCACCGTTCTGTTAGAAGTGTTACTGACTGTAAGCTTCCGGTCTAAAAATCACAAGGAGGTATAAGATGAAAGCCAAAATTGGGATTAACGGCTTTGGGCGGATAGGGAGGTTAACCCTCAGGACAATTAATCAATATCATGGTGGCGAACTGGAAGTAGCTGCTATTAATGACCTTACTGATACCAAAACTAACGCTCACCTTCTGAAATGGGATAGCACCTATGGCCCTTATGCCGGTACGGTAGAAGCAACTGAGGGTTCGATTATTGTTGATAACAAGGAGATAAGGGTGCTGTCGGAGCGTAATCCAGGTAACATCCCGTGGCAGGATTACGGCGTTGATATAGTAATAGAATCAACCGGGCTATTTACCGATGGCAGCAAGGCAGTGGCTCACCGGCAGGGTGGGGCCAAAAAGGTGCTCATTTCCGCCCCAGCCCGTAATGAGGACATAACTGTTGTCCTCGGTGTCAATGAAGACCAGTATGTTCCATCTCAGCACAATGTTATTTCCAATGCCTCCTGCACCACCAATTGCATTGCTCCTGTGGTCAAGGTGTTACATCAGAGCTTCGGGGTAAACAAAGGGCTAATGACCACTATTCATGCTTACACCAATGACCAGAGGCTTCAGGACATGTTCCACAGCGACTTGCGCCGGGCTAGGGCTGCAGCTCAGAACATTGTTCCTACGACCACCGGTGCTGCCAAAGCGGTAACTCAGGTCATTCCCGAACTCAAAGGCAGACTTCACGGACTAGCCTTCAGGGTGCCGGTAGCTACTGTCTCCATTGTTGACTTTGTTGCTGACTTAAACCAGGAGGTTACCGTGGAACAGGTGACCCGGGCTTTTCAGGCTGCTGCTGAAGGACCGTTAACCGGAATCCTTGAGTATTGCCAGGAGCCGCTGGTTAGCATGGATTTCAAGGGGAATCCGGCTAGCTCTATTGTTGATGCCCTGGGCACTATGGTCATTGGCGGCAATATGGTCAAGGTGCTGGCCTGGTATGATAATGAGTGGGGTTATAGCTGTCGTTTGGCTGACCTTGCTGCCTATGTTGCCGGTAAAGGGTTATAGATTGGGACCGGCACCCCCTTTCATAGGGACATAGAAGGTGGGATAAGGCAATCACTCTAACGGAGGTTGACATTACTTTATAGGTGTGCTTAAAATAGCTAAACTGCTTTATATTGAGGTGAGAAATGAAATTAGTAGTCATAGGTTTTGGGCAGTGTGGCGGCAGGATTGCCGATGAATTTGAAAAACTAAATAGAAGGGCGCGTTGGCAGCGTGGGATTGAGATAATTCCCGGTGCCTTTGCGGTTAACACAGATGCTGCTGATTTGAGCGGGCTATCTAGCATAAAATCTGACTACCAGCATAGAGTTCTCATCGGAGGTCGAAAGACTGGCGGTCACGGCGTAGGCAAAATAAATGAACTGGGTGCTGAAGTAGCCAGAGAAGACGCCGATAAGGTTGTAGATGCGATAAGAGCAGCACCGCGTTTCTTTGAGTCAGATGCCTTCTTGCTAATTGCTGCCGCCGCCGGTGGCACTGGTTCCGGAGCCATACCAGTAATGACTAAACATATAAAAGAGCGCTATGGGGATAAACCAGTATATAATCTTATTGTCCTTCCCTTTCAGCACGAGGAGGAAACAGAGGAAAGAACTATCTATAACTCAGCCTCATGCCTTAAATCTACTAGTTCAGTAGCTGATGCTGTAATTTTGGTTGACAATCAAAGGTATGTTAGGAAGGATTTTTCGCTTCGAAATAACTTGGCTAAAATTAATGCCCTAATAGTTGAGCCATTCTATAACCTGCTCTGCGCTGGCGAAGAGAAGAAGTCTAAATATGTTGGAGTAAAGGTGCTTGATGCCGGAGACATAATGCAGACCCTAGCGGGCTGGACAGTGATAGGTTATGGTAAAGCACAGCTACCATCGTTTAGGTTCCCCTTTGAAGTCACGCGTAACTTCAGGAAGAAGAGCACTGAAATCCACAGAGGACTTCAGGCGATGGATGAAGCCATAAGTGAACTATCACTCAAGTGTAGCCCCAAGGATGCCAGTAGAGCACTGTATCTTCTCTCGGCGCCAGCTAAGGAAATGAATATAGAATTGATTAAGGACCTCGGGGATTATCTAGTAGGTATGGCCCCGGAGGCTATCATAAGGAATGGCGACTACCCCAGGGAAAAAGGCATACTGGATGTTACTGTAATCCTGTCTGAACTTAGCGATGTGGAAAAAGTCAGGAACTACTATGCTGAATCAACCAGCCTTATCCCTGAAGTCAAAAAAAGACAGAGAAGGGTGGAGGGCAAACTCAGCAAAATAGATGAGGCAGCCAAGGATGTACCCTCCTTATTATAATTAGCCGGCCAGCCTGAGCTATTTTGAAATGTGTTTATCTGCCTTTGGCAAAAGATTTACTAACCTTATCCTCTTAAACCCATTCTTTAGAATTTAGTTTGCCTTAATGGACTGGCTATCGCTTTTAAGCATCTTTATGCTTCTTTAGAGAGGCGATGTATTATTTTGCCTATGGCTCCAATTTAAATCAAAGGCAAATGTTGGCATGTTGCCCAGACAGCAAGCCTATGTTTACTGCCAACCTGCCTAATTACAAGTTAGTGTTTGTAGGATGGTCTAGGCAATGGCGAGGCGGAGTGGCCAGTGTCAGACCTTTTAAAGGTGAGAAAGTTCTCGGGGCTATTTATGAAGTCTCAGATAGAGACTTAAGGCGGCTGGATAGCTACGAAGACTGTCCGAGAAGCTACAACAGATTGAATGTCACCGTATTTGACGAAGGTGGTGAGCCTATCAGAGCAATAACCTATGTGAAGTCTGGGCAGTCAGAGGAAACTCCACCTTCAAAGGAATACTTGGCTCTTATTCAGCAGGGCTACAGAGACTGGGGAATCATCTGATTCTTTTTCGGAGGGTATCATGAGTAAAAATAATTGACCCGGTTAATGAACTCTGGTTAAAAGGAACAGTGGGTGACTAGATTTTCCCTCCATCCCAATGCCTCGGCCTTCTGCAGACCAGCTACATTATTTGCCGTGTTAGTTCCCTTCTAGACTAACAAAAGACCTTGGTTCTTCCAGTAGTCGGGTCAGGTCTGCCATGAATTTGGCGGCTACGGCCCCGTTGATTACCCTGTGGTCATAAGTAAAATAATATGTCATAATTGGCCTGATCACAATTTGCCCTTCTCTAGCTACTACCCTGTCGGTGATACCCCCGGTTCCTAGAATTGCCGACTCTGGCTGGTTTATGATTGGGGTCTCAAAACGGTATCCTCCACCGAGTGCCCCTAGATTGGTAATGGTGAAGGTTCCGCCCGTGACCTCATCAGGCACTAGTTTTCCCTCTCTTGCCTTCTTCCCTAAAGTCTTTATGGTCTGACTTATCTCTACAAGTGATTTCTTGTCGGCATTCTTTACTACCGGGACAATGAGCCCTTCTTCTAAGGCAACAGCAACCCCAATGTTGATATCTTCCCAGAGCTTAATCTCATTATCTATCAGACTGGAATTGATTATGGGGTTGTCCTTGAGCAGTTTGGCAATTGCCAGCACAAATATATCAGTATATGTGATTCTGGTTCCAATAACCTCTGCTTTGCCTACCAGGGTTTCTCGTAGCTTTATCATCTCAGTCATGTCTATCTCACCCATAACGGTGAGCTGAGCAGAGATGGACAGACTACGATGCATGCGTTCAGCAATTACCTCCCTCATTCCCTTGAGAGGAATGGTAGATTTCACCCTTTTACCTTGGTAAACAATGGGGGTTACCTCCCCGCTTTTTTTCGCTTCTATTGCCTTTTCAATATCCTCTCTTACAATCCTTCCCCCGGGACCGGTGCCGACTATATTCGCTATGTCTATCCTGTGTTCTTCTGCCATCTTACGAGCCACTGGGGATACTCGGGTATGCTCTCCTGCCGCGGTCTTGGCTGCTGATGACGCTGCGGCCTGAACCGGAGAGGCTTCTTTAGACTCGGCAGCCGTTGTAACTATTTCCTTCGGTCGTTCCCTTTGAATTACTTCTAGTTCCTCTTTTGTTTGAGCGATAAGACCAACTACCGAGCCTATTGATGCCTCGTTTCCCTCTTCAACCAGAATGTGGAGGTAACCTGAGGCCTCGGCCTCAACATCCGATGTAATCTTTTCTGTTGTTACCTCCAGGACGACATTACCCTGTTCAACCCGGTCACCTTCCTTTGCTTTCCATTCAACTAATTTAAGTGGTTCCGTACCCCATCCAAGTTTAGGAATCATTACGGAAACTGCCATTCTTTCACCTCCAAAATGTATAACGCAACTCAGCTAAGACCATGAAAATAAACTTTACTTGCCTCTCCCCCAGGTCTTACCAACATTATCTTCCTTGTTAGGCGAAATTTTTTGAGTTCGGTTTTTGTATAATCATTTATATTAAGGGATAGGTTTTGTGCCTTTGCTCCTGCCGACGGGTTCCCAGATAGCGTGGAGGGGTTCGAGGTAAATGTAACTATAGCCGCCTCTTTTTTCGAGCGGTCCGGCGCGCCCACTCTGTATGGTGGGGAAACCTTCCTTAGCCAGAATTTCAGCAGCCTCATCCACATCGTCAGCCCTGAACTGCAGGTGGTGAAGCCCCTCGCCATGCTCCGTAAGGAAATCCTTATAGATAGAGTCTCCCTCAACCGGTTCTAGCAACTCCAACTGTACCCCTCCTACTTGGACTAGGCCCATCTTCTCTCTGGCCCAAGCTGGTTTACCATGATATGTACGGTCGACTTTAGGCGCCTCCAACATGGAAATATCCCACGGGCCGATGCCAAGTATACTCCAGTAGTCCTCCGCGGTTCTCTGCAGGTCCTTAACCACCAGCGCTATCTGACTAATCCCTTTAACCTTGATCTTGGCTGGGCTTTCCTGTTCCGTTTCCGGGTAGCGGATAGGTTCTACGCTTTTACCCTTCTTTGGTGAATGGACAGGTTCCCAGATAGTGTGGAGGGGTTTAGTATCGATGTAGTTATAGCCGCCTTTGTCTTCGCTGGTCCCGATGCGCCCACTTTGTATGGTGGGGAAGCCTTCCTCAGCCAGAATTTCAGCAGTCTTATCCAACTCATCCACATCGTCAACCAGGAAGTTCAGGTGGTGAAGCCCCTCTCCATGCTCCGTAAGGAAGTCCTGATAGATGGAGTCTCCCTCAACTGGCTGGACTAGTTCCAACTGTACCGCTCCTACCTGGGCCAGGGCTATCTTCTCCCTAGCCCAAGCTGGTTTGCCATAATATGTACGCTCAAAGACCAGAGGAGCTTCCCAGGCATAAATCTCCCAGGGACCAATGCCTAAGATACTCCAGTAGTTCTCAACAGTTCTCTGAATATCCTTAACCACTATTGCTACCTGATTAATCCCTTTAACCTTAACTTTAGCCGGACTTGCCTGTGCCATGTTTCTGCCTCCTAAGCAAAATACTTTTGGTGGTATGAGCTAAATATAACTACATAATTTCAGTTACAGCCTTAATTAAATCATCCTCATCTGGTATCCAGAATTTCTCCAGAACCGGGCTAAAGGGAACAGGCGTATCGGGGGCACAGACTCTTTTTATTGGCGCATCGAGATAGTCAAAAGCCTCCTCAGCTATAATAGCTGAGATTTCACCGGCTGCGTTTCCGGTCTTGGGTTCTTCGTCTAAAATCACCAGCTTACCCGTCTTTTTGACTGAGCCAATGATAGTCTGCTTATCAAGAGGCACCAGGGTGCGAGGGTCGATAACCTCTATGCTTATGCCTTTTTGTTGAAGCTTGGCTGCGGCAGCAAGGGCACGATGAACCATAAATGACATTGCCACTACGGTAACATCGCTGCCTTCTCTTTTGACATCTGCCTTTCCCAGTGGTATGAGGTATTCCTCCTCCGGTACCTGGCTGGTTAGGCGAGCTAGCATCTTATGGGTAAGAAATACCACAGGATTATCCTCTCTGATAGCTGATTTGAGCAGGCCCTTGGCATCATAGGCTGTTGACGGTACTACAATTTTAAGCCCTTTAATGGCCATGAGCCATACATAGAGGCTCTTGGAGTGGTGAGCAGCAGCAGATACACCGGCACCATGACCGGTATGGATAGTCAGTGGCAGTTTTAGCTTTCCGCCAAACATATACCTCATTTGAAGCTGATTTATTAGCTCATCACCAATTATCCCGAACAGGTCAACGAACATGATAGAAGCGATGGGCCTCATGCCGGCGGCGGCAGCACCGATGGCACCCCCTAGGATTGCCGTTTCTGAGATTGCTGTGTTCCTTACCCTTTCGGGTCCATACTTGTCGATTAATCTTGTAGAAGGAGCGGCAGCTCCCCAAGTGTCTACATTTTCACCAAGGAGAAACACACTCGGGTCTCTCGCCATTTCTTCGTCAAAGGCTTCATTTTGAGCCTGCATGTAGTTTATCTCTTTCATTTTTATCTCCTTAAGCAAAGACATCTGCCAGGGCTTCCTCGGGATCTGGAAGTGGGCTTTCCTCGGCGAACTTCACCGCTTTATCCAATTCCTCCAGCATTTCCTGGTCAATCTTATCTGCTTCCTTTTCTGTTAATACCCCCATTTCAATGAGCTTCTTTCTAAATCTGGGGATAGGGTCTTTCTTCTTCCACTCCTCAGCCTCTTCCTTCGGCTTGTAAGTCTGACGGTCTCCCTCGCTGTGCCCACGCTGTCGGTAGGTTCTACATTCTACTAGGGTAGGGCCTTCACCTTTTCTGGCTCGGGCCACTGCTTTGCCTACTGCCTCATACACCGCTAGCACATCGTTGCCTTCAACAGCTACGGCCGGAATGCCATAGGCAGCGGCTCTATCAGTGATGTTAGTTATGTTTGAAACATCGGTAGTACGAGTAGACATAGCCCACAAATTATTTTCAATAACATAGACTACCGGGAGTTTCCAGTGTGAGGCCATGTTTACTCCCTCGTGGAATCTGGTAGTATTGGTTGCGCCATCGCCAAAGAAGCAGATAGCAACCTGGTCGGTTCCCTTCATTTTAGCGGCCAGGGCAGCCCCCCCGGCAATTGGTATTCCAGCGCCGACGATGCCGTTAGCACCCAGCATGCCAATATCCACATCGGCGATGTGCATAGAGCCTCCCTTACCTTTGCAGTACCCGGTCTTTTTGCCGAATAGCTCAGCCATTGTCCGGTCTGTCTTTCCGCCTTTAGCGATAAGGTGTCCATGTCCGCGGTGAGTGCTAGTGATATAATCGTCGGGTCTCAGATTGGCGCAGGCGCCGGTAGCTACTGACTCTTCGCCAACATATAGGTGAACAAAGCCGGGGATCTTCCCGGCTGCAAATTCTTTGGCCGCCCTTTCTTCGAAAGTTCTAATGCGGACCATTGTCGTGTACATTTCTATCAGCTTTTTCTTTTCTATTGGCATATATTTTTCCTCCCTTTCCTTATACTCTATTATTGACTCAACTAAATTACTTTGCCTCATCACAAAAGTATTCTATTCAGATAGAGATACCCATTGGGGCTACCATGGCGCAGCTCTTTCGCAATTAATGAGGCAAAGTTATGGTGGTTTCTATATATTTCCTCCTCTCTTTGTCTTTGCTGCGTTTCCATCTGCTAAGCAAGATATTTCGGGTGGATGGGCTAAATCTAGCTACATAATTTCAGTTACAGCCTTAATCAAGGCCTCCTCATCCGGCATCCAGAATTTCTCCAGAACCGTGCTATACGGAACAGGCGTATCGGGGGCGCAGACTCTTTTTATTGGCGCATCGAGATAGTCAAAAGCCTCCTCAGCTATAATAGCTGAGATTTCAGCTGCTGCACTCCCAGTTTTGGGTTCTTCGTCCATAATCACCAGCTTACCTGTCTTTTTGACTGAGCCAATAATAGCCTGCTTATCGAGAGGCACCAGGGTGCGAGGGTCGATAACCTCTATGCTTATGCCTTTTTGTTGAAGCTTGGCTGCAGCGGCAAGGGCACGATGAACCATAAATGATATTGCCACCACGGTAACATCGCTGCCTTCTCTTTTGACATCTGCCTTTCCCAGTGGTATGAGGTATTCCTCCTCCGGTACCTGGCCGGTTAAGCGCAGTAACATCTTATGTTCAAGAAATACCACGGGATTATCCTCTCTGAGAGCTGATTTAAGCAGGCCCTTGGCATCATAGGCTATTGACGGTACCACAATCTTAAGCCCTGGGATAGCCATCAATAGTCCCAAAATACTCTTAGAGTGCTGATGGGCAGCGCCTACGCCGGCACCAATATAGGCTGTGATAGTCAGCGGCAATTTTATCTTTCCTCCAAGCATGTATCTCATTTGAAGCTGATTTATTAGCTCATCACCGCACACGCCCATAAAGTCAACGAAGTACAAAAAAGCGAGGGGCCTCATTCCGGTGGCTGCCGCACCGATAGCACCGCCCAGGATTGCCGTCTCCGAGATTGGTGTTTCTCTTACCCTTTCGGCTCCGTATTTATCAAAAAGACCCACGAAATCACCATAAGCCCCACCCCAGGCCTTGCCCACATCTTCACCGAGAATAAACACACTTGGGTCCCTTTTCATTTCTTCGTCAACTGCTTCATTTATAGCTTTCATAAAGCTTATCTCTTTCATTCTTACCTCCTTAAGCGTAGACATCCTCTAACGTTTCTTCAGGAGCTGGAAACGGGCTTTCCTCAGTAAACTTAACGGCTTTATCCAATTCCTTTTGCATTTTCTGGTCAATTTCACGGGCTTCCTTTTCTGTTAGTACCCCCATTTCAATGAGTTTCTTTCTAAATCTGGGGATGGGGTCTTTCTTTTTCCACTCCTCAACCTCACTTTTAGTTTTATAGGTTTGCTTATCTCCCTCAAAGTGCCCTTGGTACCGATAGGTTTTACATTCTACCAGGGTAGGACCCTCGCCTCTTCTTGCTTTGGCAACCGCTTTGCCTACCGCCTCATACACCGCTAGCACATCGTTGCCATCAACAGTTACGCCCGGAATGCCATAGGCGGCGGCTCTATCAGCAAGGTTAGCTATTTTCACCGCGTAGCTAATAGGGGTACTCTCAGCATACTGATTATTTTCAATGACATAGACTACTGGGAGTTTCCAAATCGAAGCTAGATTTACCCCCTCATGGAACCTTGAAGTATTGATTGCACCATCTCCAAAGAAGCAGATAACAACCTGGTCGGTTCCCCTCATTTTAGCGGAAAGAGCAGCTCCGCCAGCAATTGGTATTCCAGCGCCGACGATGCCGTTAGCTCCCAGTATACCGATGTCTACATCAGCGATGTGCATAGAGCCTCCCTTACCTTTGTTATAGCCGGTCTTTTTGCCATATAGTTCAGCCATCATCCGGTCCGTCTTTCCACCTTTAGCAATCAGGTGTCCATGTCCGCGGTGAGTGCTGGTGATATAATCGTCGGGTCTCAGATTGGCGCAGGCGCCAGTAGCTGTTGCCTCTTCGCCAATGTATAGATGAACAACATTGATATCCCCAGCCGTAAATCCTTTAAGAGCCCTTTCTTCGAAAGTTCTAATACGGACCATTGTCGTGTACATTTCTATCAGCTTTTCTTTTTCTATCGGCATTACATTTTTCTCCCTTTCTTTATACTCTATTATTGATTCAACTAAATCATTATTATTTTGCCTCATCACTAAAGTATTCTATTCAGAGAGACACCTATTGAGACTAACCATGACGCAGCTCCTACACATTTATGAGGCAAAGTTATGATGGTTTCTACATATTCCCTCCTCTCTTTGTCTTGCCACAAGATTAGTATAAACAAAGGGCTTTGTCAAGAATTTGTGCTTGCAAGGTGATGATCTGCTTCAATATTGATTTTTAAGTTAATTTATGGTAAATTATTAACATTAATCTAACTGTGAAGGAAATGTTAAGGGCGTGTTGTGAAGAAATGACCAGCGGTGATAAAACAGAATTGATCAGTAAGATTGTTGACCTGCAGAGGCGGTTTTTCCACAGTATGAGGGGGGAAGATGAGCCGGATGCTTGGTTAGAATTGAACCTGACCATTGCCCAGTTAAAGAGCCTGATTTTCATCCGTTCCGAGGGAATGACCAACTTCAAGACGCTCGCCACTGTCATGAGAGTAACGCCACCCGATGTCACGGGAATTGTTGATCGTCTAGTGGAGCAGGGGTTGGTAAGTCGCGAGGAGAACCCCAATAATCGCCGTATGCAGATATTGAAAGTTACGGATAAAGGAGAGAATCTGTTGAAAGGGTTGCGGGAACATGGGCCGAAGCGCATGTCGAATATTCTGAAGCTATTGAGTGTCGAAGACCTTTCAGCGTTGTACCAGGGATTTTCCGCCTTGATTCGGGCTGCTGAGAATGTTAGGCGCTAACCTCAGGAATCTACTCAGTAAGTTTCTCTCAGCCTAAAAAGATTTTCCTGAAATACGCTAATCCATCAGCTATGTATAAGCGAAAACACGAACATGGTTAAATTGATTAAATACCTCAAGCCATTTGCCGGGCAGATTTTCATCATCTTTTTGCTTTTATTTACTCAGGCGATGACTGACCTATCCCTGCCCTCCTATATGTCACGAATCGTCAATGTCGGTATCCAGCAAGGTGGAATTCGGAATGCCGTGCCGGAAGTAATTCGCGCCAGCGAGATGGCTAAATTAACCCTGTTTATGGACGACAATGCTCAAGCCGCCGTCAGCGATGACTATATCCTGCTGGACAAGGACAAGCTCTCCCCGGACGACTATGCCCAATATCTCAGGGACTATCCGGCTCTGGCTGTCGGAGCCATCTACAAGCTGGATACCAGTGAGCCAGCCGAGATTGATAAACTGGATGGCATCCTCGGCGGGCCGATGTTGATTGTCACCACTATCCAGCAGGGTGGAATATCGGCTTTTACCGGTGGCGAGTTGGTTCTCCCCGAGGGCGTTGACCCCTTTGACCTGCTCGCCCAGATGCCGTCTGCCCAACTGGCGGCGATACGGGAGATGGCAGCGGAGCAGCTTGCCTCAGCTCCGGAAAGTATGATCACTCAGTCTGCAGTAGGCTATGTGGCGGCAGAATACCAGGCAATTGGTATTGATGTCGGGCACATCCAGACCAGATATATCCTGAGTGTCGGCGGGCGGATGTTGCTTCTCGCCCTACTGGGTGCTGCCTGTTCCATATCGGTAGGCTTTATCTCGGCAAGGATTGCGGCAGCCTTTGCTCGTGACACGCGCCGTAAGGTATTCGTGAGGGTGGGAAACTTCTCTAACAGCGAATTTGACAAATTTTCTACTGCCTCCCTGATTACGCGGAGCACCAACGATATCCAACAGATACAGATGGTGCTGGTGATGCTGCTCCGTTTTGTTTTCTATGCCCCGATAATCGGCATCGGCGGTGTTATTATGGCGCTCGGTCAGAATGTCTCCATATCATGGATTATCGCCGCAGCGGTGATGGCGGTGCTATCGTTAGTCAGCGTAGTTTTCCTAGTGTCTATGCCGAAGTTCAAGCTGATGCAGAAGCTCGTGGACAGGCTGAATCTGGTAACCCGTGAAATCCTCACTGGCTTAATGGTTGTGCGGGCTTTTAATACCCAGGGGTATGAAGAGAGGAAGTTTGATAGGGCCAATGTTAATTTAACCGGCAACCAGCTTTTTGTTAACCGCGTCATGGTTTTCATGATGCCGGCGATGATGTTGATTATGAACGGCGTCATGCTATCGGTGATATGGTTCGGCGCTAAGCAGGTCGACCTAGGTGCCATGCAAGTTGGCAATATGATGGCCTTCATGCAATATACCATGCAGATTATCATGGCCTTCATGATGGTCTCTATGGTCTTTATTATGCTGCCGCGTGCTGCTGTCTCGGCACAGCGAATCAGCGAGGTTCTGGAGACGGAGCTGGTTATCAATGACCCCGAAAATCCGCAGAGATTTGGCGGGGATATCAAAGGGCAGGTCGAGTTTCAGGGTGTATCCTTTAAGTATCCTGAAGCGGAGGATTATGTCCTCAGGGATATTTCGTTTATTGCCCAGCCGGGGCAGACCACTGCCTTTATTGGTGGCACGGGTAGTGGCAAGTCGACGCTTGTTAACCTTATTCCCCGCTTCTATGATGTCACGGAGGGTAAAATCCTGATTAACAATATCGATATCCGTGATGTCACTCAGCATGACCTCCGGGATAGAATCGGGTATATACCGCAGAGAACCGTCCTGTTTTCCGGCACTATTGAAAGCAATATCAAATACGCTAACGAAAATGCCAGCGGCGGAGAGGTTGAGAAGGCAGCGGAGATTGCTCAGGCACTTGATTTCATCCAGAAGAGCGAGAGCGGCTTTGAGACGACGGTCGCGCAGGGCGGGGCGAACCTGTCCGGCGGGCAGAAGCAGCGGCTCTCCATTGCTCGGGCTCTGGTGAAGAGACCCGAGGTCTACATCTTTGACGATAGTTTCTCGTCCATTGACTTTAAGACTGATGCAGCGCTCAGGAGGGCGCTGAAGAAGGAGACCGGCGACTCAACAGTGCTGATTGTCGGTCAGAGAATCAGCACTATCATGAATGCCGACCAGATTATCGTCCTTGACAAGGGCAGGATTGTGGGCAAGGGGACGCATAAGACACTTATGGAAAGCTGTGAGGTCTACCGGGAGCTGGCTCTGTCACAACTGTCGAAGGAGGAACTCATCTCATGAGCATGCGACAGGGCGACAGCAGCCAGTTCGGCAGGGGCACGCAGCCTAGAGGTCCTGGGAGACCGTTTGGCCCTGGGGGTGGTCACCCGGGCATGATGGGGAGTGGTGAGAAACCCAGGAATTTCAAAAACACGATGAAAAATCTTATCCAGTACCTGAAGCCATACCGTGTCTCCATCATCTTCGTCCTGGTCTTGTCCATCCTGAGTACGGTCTTTTCCATTATCGGCCCCAAGATTATGGGTAAGGCTACCACCAAGCTCTTTGAGGGCTTGGTGGCCAAGGTAAGCCATGTCCCCGGCGCAGCCATCGATTTCACCTATATCGGGCATATTGTCCTAGCTTTAATCGGCCTTTATGCCTTTGGTTCGCTATGCGCCTATTTCCAGGGCTATATCATGGCTGGTGTCTCCATGAAGGTGACCTATAACCTCAGGAAAAGCATTTCGGAGAAAATCAACCGCCTGCCGCTGAAGTACTTTGATACCCAGGCCTATGGCGATGTCCTCAGCCGCGTGACCAATGATGTCGATACCGTCGGCATGAACCTGAACCAGAGCCTGTCCCAGATTGTCTCTTCCGTCACCATGATTATCGGTGTACTGGCGATGATGTTCTCCATAAGCTGGTTGATGACGGTCGTGGTGCTGCTGGTGCTGCCGATGTCCTCTGTCTTCGTTACGTTTGTCGTGAGGAGAACGCAGATATATTTCAAGAGGCAGCAGGACTACCTCGGCCATGTTAATGGCCATGTTGAGGAGATGTATTCTGGCCATAACGTTATGAAGGCTTTTAACGGGGAAGAAAAGTCAATTAAGCAGTTTGACGGCTTGAATAAAGAGTTATACGGTGCTGCCTGGAGGTCACAGTTTTTCTCCGGCATCATGATGCCAGTGACGCAGTTTATCGGTAATCTGGGTTATGTGGCGGTCTGTATTATGGGCGGTTACCTGGCAATTAAGAGGACTATAGAGGTCGGTGATATCCAGGCCTTCATCCAGTATGTCCGGTCTTTCACGATGCCCATCGCTCAGGTAGCCAATATTGCCAATGTGATTCAGTCTGCGGCTGCCGCAGCGGAGCGTGTTTTTGAGTTCCTAGCCGAAGAAGAGGAAACCCCTGAGGTCACCCGGCCGGTGAAACTTGATAGGGTTACCGGCAGGGTAACCTTTAATGAGGTCTATTTCGGCTATATCCCCGATAAGACAATCATCAGTTGCTTTTCGGCGGATGTAAAGTCAGGGCAAAAGGTGGCTATTGTCGGCCCGACCGGTGCCGGTAAGACCACGATAGTTAAGTTACTGATGCGCTTCTACGATGTTAACAAGGGGAGCATTATGGTGGACGGGGTCGATATCCGCGAGTTAAGGCGAAGAGACCTGAGGAGCACCTTTGGCATGGTGTTGCAGGATGCCTGGCTGTTCAACGACACTATCAGGGAGAATATTCGCTACGGCCGGCTCAATGCCACGGACGATGAGGTAATCGCCGCCGCGAAGACGGCCTACGTTGACCACTTTATCCACGCCTTGCCCCATGGCTACGATATGGAGATAAACGAGGAGGCCAGCAACATCTCGCAGGGGCAGAAGCAACTGCTGACTATTGCCCGCGCGGTACTGGCTGACCCGAAGATACTGATTTTGGACGAGGCTACTAGCTCGGTAGACACTAGGACGGAAGTGCTCATCCAGCAGGCCATGGAGCAGCTTTTGAAGGGCCGGACCAGCTTCATCATCGCCCACCGCTTATCAACCATACGTAATGCGGATATTATTCTAGTAATGAACAACGGGGAGATTGTGGAACAGGGCAACCATCGGGAACTGCTTGCCGCCAACGGTTTTTATGCTTCCCTCTATTACAGTCAGTTTGAATCCTATAACCCTAAATAGTCTGGATCGAAAACATCCAGGCCTACCTTCATTCCTATGGAGCGGGAGACGGGACTCGAACCCGCGACAACCTGCTTGGAAGATGCCGAGTAGGCAAGGCGGACACCCCTTGCCTCCTTCCTTGATTGGATTATAGGCAGAACCGGACGGCGTGTCAAGATGGAAGTGGGAACGCTCCCAATCACTACTTAAGGGAATGCGCACAATACCAACAGGGAGTTGGTGAAAATCGCCAAGTGCGATGTATAATTGTCGTATGGTACACGAACTGAATCCCATCCCTCTATTTATTGTAAAGGATTATTCTACCCATTCAAGCAAGACTCTCGAACAAAGTCTGAACTACTTTTCCACTGAAAATACGGTCACGAGAAAGATTCTTAGTGCTTTTTCTGCGTTTCGTGAAGCTCGTCAAGTCTATCCAGTTACGGAAGAAAATTTGTTCTCTGGAGAGCGTGTTCCTATTATAGAGGCGGAGGAAACAAATGAAATAATGCTGTTTCAGTTATTTACAGGTATGTATAAGGTATCTTTTCAGCTGCTGAGAGAACTCCTGGAATTGGTATTGCTTCAATTTTACCTTCATCTCACTAAAGATAGGCAATTCTTGCAGGATTGGATAAGGGCTAAAAGAGATACCCCGTTCAGAAGAGAGTTCGAGAATGCGCTCAATAAATCCAAGTTTTATGAGTTAGCGAATCAATCCCTGGCGCTCGATATAAAATTAAATAATCTTTATAGAACTCTCAGCGAATACACGCATAAAAAGGCTTCGTTCATAGTCATCAAGCTCTCAAGACAGCAAATCGCCCTGTATTCTCAGCCATCGCCCTACAGAATTTCGCAGAAATCTATTTTGACACTATCAAATACTGCGTATCACTGATTGCGATACACTTCCCGAACGCAATCATTGGCTTGCCAGTCTATGAGAAATTCGGCTACCGCGGACCGATTTGCTTCATTGATGAGGACCAAGCACAGCTTGTTAGAGATATCTTTACGTTAGAAGAGTTATCAATACTGGAATACGTGGCTTCCACTAACGAAGGATTTCAGCGGTTAAGAAATGAGGTAGATGCTATGCCAGACCTAACTAAAGAAGAAATTGACCGCACTTGGGAAGAAATCGAGAAATACCAAAAGCCGTCGGCAAACAACCCCAGATAATTAAATCAAATCAAAAGGCAAACAAACCCGTGGTAGTTTCTTGGTTATCTTTCTGCTATGGTTTATATGGTTCATAGGTGTAACCTTTATGGAGTCAGAGTTCGGTATGGTGTTAGAAAATACAAGACAAATAGACTTCCTCATAGGACTTGCATAATATGGAAGCTAGTGGTATGATATGAGGTGATATCGTTGTGGATAGAAGATGGAGGTTGACGACTATGAGTGAAAAGACAAAGAAAGCCACGTTTAATTTGCACCCAGATGTCCTTGCTGAATTGGATAAAGCTATGGCTGAAGGGGTAGCACCAAGTAAGAACGTCCTGGTCGAGCGGGCGTTAGTCAAAGAACTGAAGGAATTACGAAAGAGGACACGAAAAGCCCGGTGGGAAGAAGGCGCCAAAGACCCTGCCCTGCTTAAAGACATCTCCGAGGTTGAGGTCGCCTTTCAAGCCGCCGACGCCGAAACTGCAGGGAGGATGGATTGATGCCAGTCTTCCAGTGGGCAATTATGGAGGCTAACCTAGACCCTGTCGCTGGGTCCGAACAAAAAGGGATCCGACCAGTACTCATAGTGAGCAACGAAGAATTTAACCAGGTAATGCCGAACGTCACAGTTCTGCCCCTCACTTCAACCAAGCGTCGTTTATATCCTTCTGAGGTCTTCCTTCCCCAGGGAAAAGCAGGACAGCCGATGGACTCGATTATCATGGCTCACCAGATAAGAACTATCTCAAAACAGAGGCTACAAAGGCTAATAGGTCACCTAGAAGATCCCAAGCTCCGGGACGAAGTGTGTATCGCTATCAGGGAGCATCTTGACCTCGACTAGACCAGTGGACGTTTCACGTTTCAGCGGTTTTATTACTTACCACGGAGCGATCCAACCCGATACCGGCGAGAGATGGCATCAGGTGTGTAGGGTGGGAAGCGAAAAAGCTCCACGAATCAGGGATGTTAAGGAGGTAAACATGCGCAAAACACAAAAGGTAACTGGGCCGGTAGCGCCCGGGCAGTACGGCGCCATGCAGGTAAGCGGGCCGGGAGCTTACTATCCCCTGCAGACGACCGACTGGGCAAGCATGTTCAGCGCGATGATGCTGATGATCATGATGATCATGATGATGGCTATCATAATGCCTATGCTGAAGGGCGTCACCGGCAGCAGCAAGTCATAGGCAGAGGTGAAATCTATAAGGTTAAGACATGACTAAGAAAGCAGTTCCGCAGCAGTAGCAACCTATTCACTCCCGACCACAGTTGCCATTACAGGAAAATCAAAATGGATTGGAAAGAGCACAAAAAGAAACTCTTTGAAGACCCCGAGTTCAAGAAAGAATACAAGGCGCTAGCCCAAGAGTACAAAGCTGTATCTATCGCTATTCAAAGGCGTCTAATACAGAAGTCGGGCGCCATGAGGAGACATTTGGACGACCGTAGGAGGTGATGGGGATGCCAATGAGCAAGGTTACTAGGCACGGGCAGATTACCCTGCCAGCATCTGTACGTAAGCGGCTGGGAATTGAGGAGGGCGACCTAGTAGAAATTGAGGTAGAGGACGAGAAAGCAGTGTTGACGCCGAAGAAGCTGGTGGACAAGAATCAGGCTTACTTCTGGACAAGAAGGTGGCAGGAGGGCGAGAGGGAGGCTGACGAAGACATCAAGGCTGGGCGAGTGAAGACTTTTAACTCGGTTGATGAGCTTATTAAAGACTTACATAAATAATGATATTTACACACATTTCTCGCAGGGGGCCACTACCTCTACTGCTTATGTACTCACGCGGTTGATGGCTTACCTGAGCCTGTCAGGCATGCGGTCACGCATTTTAGCTCCAGTTGTCACGTAAGAGGTTGTGACGGTCAGCCGTGACCGTCACAGTGACCGAGATTACAAGGAAGTCGCAGAGGTCCCGGGGGGTCACCCCGCGGGAGATTTTAGGCTCTGGCACTGTCACGCTCGTTGGTTACTTCCTGCCTTGCCCGTCGGCCTGCCTCCTGCAGGTCATCTTCCGTAATCCCTGAGCGCTCGAAAGCTTGCCATATCTCCTTCAGTGCTTCCAGCGCAGCCTTCTTCTTGGGTCTGGCAACCAGAGTATCGCCTTCCAGAGATAGCTCCAGCACATCGCCCGGGCCAATACCCAGCTGTCCACACACCTCTCTAGGAAGGGTAAGCTGGCGCTTCGGCCGCAGTACCGCATCCATAACTTTCATAACTTTTTTCTCTGCCATATGCCATCTCCGTAGGAGCTAAGATGCCTAACGTCCGGACATCATAATTATCACACAGGTTCCTCGGGCTATCAAACATACGGACAGAGACAAATCCGTGGCATCCTCACTGCCATCTTCTTTCCCTCTTGACCGTTTCAAAAGCTACCATTACCATCTGAAACAGGAAGCTGGTACCTGGTGTCCTGCTGGTATTGGGATGGAGCTTCCTGTGCAGAGCATGGTAGCGCTTTTTCACGTCATCATCGCTGGCCGACTTATCCAGTCCCAGGATTCTGTTGGGATCAAGCCCGGACTGTTGCCCTACCATAATATTTTTCCCTCCTCGACTAGTACCTTTTCGAAAAGTAGTATAGCTGATGTCAGGTTACAAGTAACTAATGAGCATGTGCCTTTGACAGGGTGAACATAAATAATATACGATAGAGCACGAATAGTGTTCGTAATAGAAGATAATGCTGGAATACATAATAACGTCTAAAGCAAAGAGAAACATTTTGAAACTGTTTCTCACTAACCCCGACACGGAATTCTACGTGAGGGAAATTTCCAGGCGCACAAGTGAGCCACTGAATGCCGTGCGGAGAGAACTGGGTTATTTAGAGAAGGCAGGGCTGGTCAGGTCGAGGTATGCCGGTAATCTCAGATACTACTCCGTGGTTAAGGAGTTCCCTCTTTACCAGGAACTGAAGAAGATAGTCTATGCCACCATCGGGCTTGGGGATTATCTGGCCGCAAGATTAAGGGAATCCAACCAAATAGAGTTGGCTTTCATTTACGGGTCGGTGGCCCGGGACGAAGAGACAGCCAAAAGCGACGTCGATCTTTTTGTTGTCGGTGAGATAGACGAAGATGAACTTCATAGCCTTGTGTACGAAGCCCAGAAAGAGGTGGGGCGTGAAATTAACTACACCCTGATGAGCAGGACAGAATTTAAAAAGAGATTGAAAAACAATAACCCATTTGTTACACATGTCATGGAGGAGAAACAGTTGGTACTGAAGGGAAACCCTGATGTCTATTGACAGGCTGGTACGAGAAGGTGGTATACATCCATTCCGGGCTACTCGAGAAGAGATTGCCAAAGTTATGGACATTGCCAAACGTGACTTGGATGATGCTGAGAAAACCCGTGGTGCGAGCTTGGACTGGGCTTACTCTATAGCCTACAGTTCAGTAAAGCAGGCTTGCAGGGCCTACATGTTCCATATGGGATACCGGCCCGCGAGTTCTGCAGCACACAAAGCTACTTTTGAGTTCATGCAAATTGCTGTAGATGAACCACTGAAGAAAACCATTGACTATTTTGACCGTGTCAGGAAAAAACGCCACCGTGTCATCTATGAGGCAGTCGGGCTCGTATCTGAAAAGGAGACTGAGCAATTGATTAAAAAAACGAGGGAGTTTCTTGAATATATTGAATCCAAGGTTAAAGAGAAATAGAGTAATTTGCTGAGCAGAATGAAACCAACAACGTCAAGTAGTTGTCATCTATGAAACGCAGTTCGAATCACTTGATGCAACTCATAGTTTTAACCGGTCGCTGTTAGCTGACCCCAATAAGAGTGCCAATCGTGCTCAGACAAAGTCAACATTTTATAGAAATAGCTATGCCTAATTCGACGCTCGGCCACATGACTTGTCGCCCGGGATAATGTATCATGCAACTCTTCTAGGCCGGGAGGGGGCTCTTCTTGTTTCAATGCTTTTTCAATGCTGTACATTCTCTGACATAATTTCGGTCCTGATTGTATATCATGTGGCCCGCTGCCATTGGGAATCCCTACCTGAGCATCTGCCACACTAACCATCAAGCTATAGAACCATGCAAGTCTGCGAAATCGGGTAATCCTTACAGCTTCTGAAAGATGCTCAGTAACAAACGATAGGGCCGTTCTAAAGGTTGTCATTACGTGTTCCTTGTTTGGGAACTCCTCGTCTAAGTCGGCATATGCTTTACGAATATCTGCCATATCGGATATTCCTCGTATAATAGCAATCATAATATCGGAGGTCATCTCTACCTCTTTCATTCTGGCTATCTGGCGATTGCTAAAAACACGGAGTTTCTCCCAAGCATTTAATGCTTCTTTTTCAGCAGCCAGTTGGTATGCTGCTTGCTTAAACTGGCCAAAATATTTGGCATTTAGCCTCTCCTGGCGGTTGAGGGTTAGAGTATAAGTGTTTAATCGCTCGAACAATTGCCAAATCTCTGGATCAGTTGCCCCTTCAATCAACTCGGTCGAGATTTCATACTCCATAAACTCTCGTTGAGTTGGATCAGGTAAATTATTGAATGCCGCATCACCAAAATCCGCATTGTGTTTCTTACGTAATGCTAGTTTTCCCTTACGGAAATCAATAATGGCACGAAGACGCTGCTGACCATCTACTACCTCGTAAGCTGTGAGCCCGGTATCCCTGTTAACAGTCCGCCTAAGATATACCTTAGGCATAGGCAATCCACGGACAATAGTATCAATTAAATAGGAACGTGCATCTTCTTCCCAAGCCGCACG
>Ga0172366_10001025_pt1 | contig 21462 bp, 15 predicted proteins | sample LakKivSesite69cm_FD_114533 | JGI IMG/M metagenome (GOLD analysis project Ga0172366, IMG submission 114533) | Sediment microbial communities from Lake Kivu, Rwanda - Sediment site 69cm | ecosystem: Environmental > Aquatic > Freshwater > Lake > Sediment | place: Rwanda: Western Province, Lake...
ACGAATACACGCATTGCACCGTTCAATGTACCAACAAACTTAGTGTTAGTTGGTGCTTCGAATGTGCCTTCAGTTGTTCTTGCGAATGCTGAAGTTGTTGCTGACTGTAGAACAGTCAATGATGCTGGACTTACAACTGCCCAGTTACCTGCACCGCGACGAGTGCGCTGTGCAATCAAGTTTGCAACACGATTGATTAGAACAGCTAGAGCAGCGTGTTCGTCACCAACGTATGTAGCAGTACCTGATACTGTTGCTTGGTTGTATGTGAATTCTGTTGCAGCTAGAGTTGCTAGTGACAACAAGATTTCCTGATCGATTTCAGCAGTGATTTCTTGGGCAAGTGCTGCCATGATTTCTGCTTCAACGTCAATACCATGTTGTGACTGCGCATCTTGTGCAGCTTCGAACGTCCAACGTGCTTGCAACTTACGTGATTTGGCTTCAACAGCCTGACGTAAGATTTGTACGCTGATTAACTTACCACCGTTACCTTCTAATGCAGCAGTATCATTTGCACTGTAATAGCTTGATGTTGTTGCATTTTGTGGTGAACGTGAATATGCCTGAGCAATTTTGAATGGGCTCAATGCTTCTTCACCAGCAGTTACAGATGTCTGTGCTGCTGAGTTGTCAGTCAATGACTGAGCGTAGCGTACACGTAATGTGTGGATCTGACCAACTGGACCAGTCATTGGCTGAACGCCGACTAGCTCGTTAGCGATAACAGTTGGCATAACACGACGGATTACTGGAAGAATAACGCGATTTAATGTTGCGATATTACCAGCAGTAGTTGTGCCTGCTGAAGATTCAGCTAGCAACTGCTTGCGAGTGTTTTCTAATACAACACCCATTGTTGAACGGCGAGTTCCTTTCAAGCCTTCTAGTAGGGCTTCCTTGGTCTCGTCCCAACGGCTTTCTAAGAGTACTTTTGACATTTTCATTATCTCCTAATATATGTCTTACTTAAGCCCTGCCAGACGCTTGATATCAATGACATTATCTCTGTCACTTGTGTCAACTTCATTTTTGGCAGTTTCTTTATCACCAGTCACTTCTTTAATAACACTTTCTGTCAAGGCTGTTTTAGCGCCAGTCTTTTCAGATGTTGTGTTTAGAACTGCTGGTAAATATTTGTCGAAAGCTGACTTCAGTTTTGGTGTCTGAACGCTTTCTAGTAAGCTTCTCATTACTTCAGATTTCTCTTTGTTTAGAGGCGCTAGAAGTTCTCCTAGTGTCTTTTCACGCTGAGTTGATTCCTTGATAATGCGAACCTCACGATCCTTTGATTCTACTAGCTTTTCAGCTTCTTCAGCTTTTGCTGTAGCTTCAGCTAGTGCCTTTTCTTTGGCTTCGATTGCTGTCATTAGCTTGCGAGCTTCTGCCTTATCATTTAGATAAGTTACAGAGTATTCGCTAGCGAATGCTTCAAACAACTTGCGTCCAAAGTTATTTTCACGGGCTGATTTGATGTCTTCTTTAAGTTGTGATAGCTCACCTTTTAAATGACCTGTCACAGCAATATTGATGCGTTTGGCGCTTTCACTAACAAACTTGTTCTTGAGTGCCTCCAACTGCTTCTTTCCTTCTGTGACTAGCTTGACGCGGGCTTCTACAACTGCCTTCTTGTCCTGTGAGAACTCTTTGATTTCACGGGCAAGTGCGTGTACAATGAACTTTTCAAGCTTTTGCTGATTTTCCATTTGTACTTTACGGTCGTTGCGTAGTTCACGGATTTCTTCGGCTAACTTCTTAACCATGAAATCATTGAACTTGGCTGCGCTTTCTTGTAGCTTTACCTTGGCTGCTACACGATCCTCATTGATTGCTTTCTTTTCTTCGTGAAATTCTGCAATCTCTTCGGACAAGCTTTCTGTAATCATCTTGTCTAGGGCTTCAACCATCACACTACGATCATGCTCGTATTTTTGTGCATACTCTTCGCGGAGTTCTGCACGTACTTGTTCCTTAGCTTCATTCAATTTAGTTTCCCAAGCTTCGTTAAGAGACTTGGAAACATCTTCATTGATTAAACCAGAATCAAGTAATGGTTTGATAGCATCTAACATGCTCATATCCCCTATTATTTTATTTTAAGTTCCTTGATGAGGCGTTTTACTTCCTCACCCAAGTAACTTTGTACCTTCTTGTCGCCCCTTACATCCCTAGCGATATCTAAAACTTTATGACCATGCTTCATATTCATGAGGCTTTCGTATATTGCTTTAGGATATGCGTTAGGTGCGCTTGGTTGTGCGACGATATCAACAGTGATTATTTCGAAATCACTTACCTTGCCGTCCATGTCGTTTACATTACCTGATCCACGACTTGAAACGCCTAGTTTTACACCACTCTCCAACATAGTCTTTACAAGTTGACCCATTGGAGTTGGTAAAATCTTTAGTTTACCGAAACCGTTTGCGCCATCCATCCACATACTTGTGATCATATGGCTGACGCGGTCTAGGTTGATTTTTAAATCATCTGGATGATCGACTTCACCCAATACGCTGTAACCCTCTTGTATTTGATTATTGAGAGTGCCTACAGCAGTTTCTATTTCGGAAACGGGGTAAACACGCTCGTTCGCATTCTTTACCCCGCCCTGAATGAAGATGCCCTTCATGTAGAGGGTCTTCAGATCGTTTCCCTGTTCTGCAACAGACTCAACGACCATATTTGCTCTATCAAAAGTTAAATGTTCCTTGAGATACAAAGCCATTGTCTCCAGTTACTTTAACTTACTTGGCTACCGGACTCTTAGTGCCTGATGAACCATCCTTTGTTACGGGTTTTGGTGCAGCACTTAGATCGACCTTAGCCTTTCCGCCTGGGACGTTCTTGAACTTACCAGCTCCTGGTAAATCTTTCTCGCCCTTTGTATATGCATTGCTTGGAGCTTTAGGACCGTTTGGTACAGTCTCTGAGCTACCTGCGAACTTCACAGGCTTGCTGTCCATACCTGCTTTGCCTGAGTTCTGTGGTACTGGGCTCTTTTTCTGTGCGCCGTCATCACCGTGACTTGGAGCTGCTACTTTTTGAAGCTGTGTTGCTTCCATAACTGCATCCATTTCTTCTTCGCCACCTTCGTCTCCCATGCCTGCGTCATCACTGCCGCCCATGATTGATTCAAACTCAGCCATTAATTCGTCTAGCTTATCTTCGATTTGAACTACGCGGTCTTCTAGATCACCTTCATGCTCTTCGCCGTCATGTGCTGCTTCTAGATCACCTGTTAAATCGTCACCTGCTTCTTCAGCTTCGTCATCAAACTCAATGTCTGCTTCATCATCTTCGGTCATGCCACCGGCTTCTTCTGAGTTAATTTCGTCAAGTAGGTCGCCTACTTGTCCGCCCATTCCTTCGTCCGTGTCATCCATTGATTCTTCTAAAGAATCTTCTTCTGAGTCTGCAGATTCTTCTACAGCCTCTTCTTCATCATCTTTAGCTTCCATCATCTCTTCATCCATGATTGACTCATAGATTTCGCGTGACTTTTCTACTACGATTTCGTGGAATAGTTCGCGGGCTTTATCTTCGTTCTCATTGATTATAAGCTCAATGAGTTGCTCAAACTTTTTGTTTTCCATTATAAATCTCCTGGTTAGAAATGGCTTTGTAGAAATATTTAGTGCGCACTTATTAAAAGCACTCAATAAGTGCTATTTTTTTACGTTTTTAATGATTTATTGTCGATTTTACAGACTTGGAGTCTGTTGCTGCTGATTTGCTGCGCTGTATTGATCTCTTATTTTAGATAGATATTGTTTCTTTTCATAGTTTCTAACATCTAACATACGTCTTAGTTTACGTATTTGTTTAAGCGTAAGCTTAGTTTTTCTGCTAGTTCGCCATACAGGTTTGCTATTATCAGAGTTTGTATCCTGATAGCCTGCTACAGGTGGGTCAAACATTTCTAACAGTTTCATAATGTTATTTATCTTAAGCTGGCGGACTGCCGGGTGTTGCCGGGCCCGGAGCTGGCATGCCTTGCCCGGGTCCTGCTACTGGACCTGCTACACTATCCGGGGCTAACGGTTCGCCTTCAGGCGGAGTTTCTAGGTTGTCGCTAGTCTGTTCATCACTTTCAATATCGCTAGTAGATACACCTATGCTACGTAAGTCAGTGCCTTTAGGATCTTCTACTTCCGCCTTGTCATTCTCTTCACGCCATAGTTTTTCGTTTTTAGCTATTTCTTCTTCAGTTAATCCTAAAAATCTTTCTAGTGCAAAGCGTTTGCTTATATAGGGCAACTGTTCCATAGATGTAAATGTCTGCACTCTAGCAGTGTCTAGCTCACTTTGACGATAAGCAGCAAAATTTTGAGGCGGATTAAACTCTGTTGTGAATAATCCTGCATCAATATTAAATCCTCTCCAACGCAAGAAAAGCTTAAACTCTTCATCTAGTTTTTGAGAGATATAGTTTTGCAATCTTTCGCAATATTGATTGAAGCGATATTCTTGTATCAATGCTGTACCAACGCGACCATCGCTTAATGGTCTGTCGCTGTCATCAGGACCAGTTGGTAAGTATGAACTTGGTACACGTAATCCACGTGCTAATCTATTGTTGAAATAACGTAGATCGTCGATCTCGCCTAGATTTTGTCCACCTGGCATAACTTCTACTGATGATCCGCGACCGTCTGCGGTGACTGGAAAGAAGTAATCTTCATTCATTGACAGTGGATTATATGTAGCGTCAACTATTGATGCTCCACCATAAACACTAGGAATTCTACGTTGGTGTATCTCGTTTTTGATACGTTCTACGAATGCCATAGCCATATGACTTGGCATGTTCCCAACGTCTATTTTAAACAATCTACGTTCTGGTGCACGTTGTACACGATAGATTAAAACTGCATCTTCTAATAGTTCTTTTTGTTTGTAAACTTTAAAGATGTTTTCTAATATTGATTGACCAAAAGGCCAAAAACGATCTAGTCCTTCTGTTAAACTTAAATGTACTATATGTTTCGCGTCAATAGCACTTTCACTTTGGCCTAATGTGAATCTGCTACCGGACGTATTATATGGCATTGCTGGAACTGTATATGGTGTATTAGTTCCACCGCCTGTACCACCTAATCCTGTTGCTGGATTAGCGGCAAAATCTGTGTTAGTTTTTTGTGCAACTGATAAATTTTGTAGATTAATGTTTAAATCTTTTAGTACGTACTGTTCTGGTTTCTTGCCTTCGCTTTCATTGACGATGACTTTGATAACCTTAACCATGTCCACCCAATATAACTTAAAGTTTTCTGGATCACGCACAAATACTTGATCACCGTATTTGATGACATTACGGAATATTTTGAATATTCTTACATCAAACTCATTGAGTTTACACCATTGCTGTAGCTGTGTCTTAAGCAACTGCACTTCATGATGTGTAGGTTCTTCTTTAAAATTAAGGCTGAATGGTGTTTGATTATGTTCGTTTTTCTGCGTGCTGAACTCAGATATAATATCTAAGCAAGCATTGATTTCAGCATCAACATCCATCATTTCGTATTGATTATAACGTTCGATACGATTAGGATGCCCTGTATAGACTTCTGGAAGTCTACTCATGTAGTTACGATAGCCAAACTGATCATTGTTCCAGCCACCAGTTTGGCTGCCATTTTGACCCGGACTTCCGTTCCAAGCTCCGTTATTGCTGTTGGCACCGGATATCGGGCTGGTAAAACCAGACTTGTTTAAAAACTTTCTTTTATATGGCATTATTATATTTATGTTATGCTAGCGCAGTTTTGTATATTTTCTTATTGATGTCGTTACCGGCTCCTAGCTTGTCTATCATCTCATCCAACTTTTCTTGCATCATAGACATCATATCTGCATTTAATGCTACTAAATCTTGTACCGATTTGTTAAGAGCAGGGCTATCTACCGTCTGTGTAGTTGTTATAGTTGCTGCAGTTTGAATAGGCTGAGTCTCTGGAGTTTTTGCCATTTTTTCTAGTAAACTATTTGTTGCTAGTGGAACTATAGCTTCTCTTCCATGCAGCAATGCAGGGTAACCTGATTTAGGACCAGATGCTATACCTCCCATAGACCCTTCTATAATCTTGCCTGGTTTAAACCCTTCTACACGATTTATGGCACTGAGCATAGATTCGCGTTGAGACCCACTTAATTCTTTTAATAGTGTCTGGCTATTTGCACCTGTAGCTTCCATGATCTGACGAATATACATGTTAGTATCGTTTTCATGGGGAGGAGCATATTTGCTTATTGCCTGAGCTATGCTTAGATCAATATAACGGTTACCAAATATTAGATCGCGTTTAGCTTCCATTCCATCTTCAAGAGTTGGAAATACTGCAAATCTTCCATCAGTACCTACTGCATCTTTACTTTTTGCATATCTACCAAACTCAAGATTGCCTGGGTTATTATTTCTCCAGTTTCTAACGCCTTCACGTTTTTGTACAGATCCGTCTTCTGTTTGCACGGTAGTGAAGCCCGGTCCTGCATCTACTACTTTTGCTATAGGTTTTTCAGCACCCGGTTTTCCTTGAGCAAAATCAGGTATTGAAACTCCCGATTCGGCAGAGCTTCCACCGGGTTCTGTGCCGGATGCACTCATTCCTCTAGTAGTCGGCGCAGCACTTGCTAGATTTGGTTCTGCAGTAGCAGCGGGGGTAGCTGTAGATGGTGCTGCTCCCGGTCCCGTCTGTGCGCTTGTACCAGAAGGTTCTTTGCTCTGTGTATCCCCGCTAGATACCACTGCTCTATTAGCTAATCTTCGCAAATCAATCATAGCTACAGCGAGATTATTTTTAAAATCATTTGCCATAGTCTCAGCGGGACTGCGAATATCACCTTCTCCGGTTAGATCACCTACCATCTCTTCTAATCCAAAATTAATCTCATCAAAGTTTTTGTCTAGGGTAGTTACATTTCTAGAGAATATATCTAATGAGGTTGATAAGTTTCTAAAATTGGTTGATAATCTAGATGATTCGTCTGATAACTTCTCATCTTTATCTTGTTTCAAAGCATCTGCAGGTTTTATATCTTCTTGTTTTTCTTCTAGTTTAGTATCAAGTGTTCGACCTATCAATCCACCTGCCATTATTCCTAATGGTCCACCCAATATACCTAATGCCATTCCACTTATTGTGTTTTTATTTCTTTCAAACCATGATTTTTGTTTTTGATCTTCTGCATTAGGTGTTTCTATTTGTTGGATAGAATCTGCTGCTTTAGTAGTGTAACCTTGATCTTTCCTTAAAGTATCAAAAAGTTCTTTTCTAGTTTCTAATGACGCTCTATCAAAGTAGCTGCTAGTCAGTATATTTTCTGGGTTCATACCCATTGACTTGTATATACGTGCTGCTTTTTCTATCTCGTTTGAAGTAAGCTCATCAAACTTATATTCAGGAGTTTCAGCAGGTTTTACAGTAGGTACCGCATCTTTTATTGTTGTTGTCCCCGCCGGAGTTACCACACCTGATGCTACGTCTTGTTGAAGTCTTAACTCTGCTATTGTTTTGGCTTTTGCTCTTGCTCTAGCGTCATCAAAACCTGATTTTTCCATCTCTTCATTGATATATTTTTGAAGTTGTTCAGGATAATCGTTAGCATTGAATCCTTGTAATGCAGCCGTAGTTTGCGATGCTGCCGCTACAGGTAATGCTGTTTCAAGTGCAGGAGCAATGCTCGGCACCACCGGCTGTGCTTGTTGTCCGGAATCTACTCCAAGTTCAGAAGCAACGTTTGGCAGCACCGGCTGTGCTTGTTGTCCGGAATCTACTGCTTGATTTAATACTGTTCCTGATGCTTGAACATTTTTCAATCTTTCATTAAATGCTTTAAGGGCTGCTGTCTGATCTTTTTGTTCTGTCGCTAATCTTTGAGCATCTCTAAGGTCAGCAAGTGTAGGTGGAGGACCAGCAGGTGTAGCTTCTGCGGTCAGTGCTACCTCTTTATCTTCCGCTAGTTTTTCTTCGTCATCTCTACGTGCTACCCAACCACCTATAAATCCACCTAACTTGCTTCCAATAGTGCCGCCTATTGCTGCGCCTAATGGACCAGCTAGCATTCCTAACGCACCACCAATCACACCGCCTACTGCTTCACCGCCACCAGTGTATTTTGCTTCTTCTTTGGCTTGTTCACCTTGAACTTTAGTCATGGTGCCTTCGGCAACTGCTTGGTCTGCTGCCTTAGAACCATCCATAGCAGTCATTATCCCGCTGCCTACTGACACTACCCCTGCCGCTAATCCACCAAATTTGGCAAGTGTTGTTCCACCCTTGACTAAACTACCTAGCTTACCTAATCCGCCTCTTCCTGAAGCTCCATCGATTACATCACCTGCAACGCTTGCCGTAGACATACGTGTTAATGCTGCAGTTGCAGCATATGCAGCCATTGCTAATGCGCCTGCTGCTGCAGCAGCAAATCCAAAACCCATTTGTAATGGGTTCAATGTTTGTACTATGTTGTCTATGCCTTTTTGTAGTACGATTTCTGCCTCAGTCATCGTAGCTCTAACGTCTTTTATACCGTCAAGACCTTCTTTTTTACCTGCTGCGATTTCTGCTGCTGTTCTCTGGCGTATGTCTTTCTCGTCTCGCTCGCCCATTCTTGCGCGGGCGAGCAATGTCTCAGTAGTTACGCCCATTATTTTTCCTGTCTGTTCAGACAGTGCTAGAGAGAAGCCCATTTGTTCTTCTCGGGCGTCAACACCTTTCTTTAGCGACTCCATAAAGTCAGCAGTGACATCTTCACCGTTCTTTATTCTTTGGCTAAACTGTTGTATAGGAATGTTAAGCTGTAATAAGCTTTGTGATAATTCGGTTATCGCACCAGTAGCTAAAAACTCTTGAACACCTGCTAATAGAGCAGGATCGCCAACCTGAGACTGTATCGTATCTAATAGTTTGTTTCTTGCATCACGTTCTGCTCTTAATGCATTAGCTCTATCTGTTAATCCTAATGCTTCCGCTTCATTAATTTGGCGATTTAGCTTATTAGTTTGTATCAATGTTGCATAACCGGCTCTTGCAATCTCTTGATCTTTCTTAACTTCATCTACATTTTTACCGGTTATAGCACTTAGCTTTAATAGATTTTCTGTATACTCTAAGCTTGCAGCTTGAAGCCTGCCGTTTTTCTTCATGCTATCGGTAATCTGTACACCACTAGCTTGTTGAAGTTTTACATAATCTGCTTGATTTTGTATTAACTCTTCTTGACTGATACCTAAACGTTGAAAGGCTTGTCTTTCTTCCTTTCGTATAGCAGTCATGTTAGCAAATTCTTTTACAGCCTCTCTAGTTGTTCCTCCCAAGGTAATCAATGATGTTCCCATTGATTGTAAAGGTTTCGTGAATAGTTCTAGATTTTTGCTAGTAAGACCTGCAGCATGTCCCATATCTAGGACTTGATCTGTGGTCAACGTTCCCGTAGCACCTACTTTGGCTAATGCATCTGTAGCTTTAAGTTGCGCATCTGCTTGTTTAAGTCCTGCGCTAGCTAATGTCGTGAAACCTTTAATAGCAACGCCGGCGGCTACGCCAGCCAATCCAAAGTTTTTACCTAAATCAATAGCAGCATCACCGGCATTATCAAGCGTACCGCTATATTTGCCTAAAGTTCTTTCTGTGCTTAATATTGCTTCTTTGAACTGGTTCATGCCAGTCTTCAAAGAATACATAGCATCTTTTACATTTTCTGTGGCTTGTGCTGCTTGCTCTTCAGCTTTGGCTTGAGCTATTTGTAAGGCTGTTACTTCTTCTAACCTAGCTGTATATTCTTCTAGTGTCTCACCTGTTTTGCGAGCCATCTCTCGCATTTTGTCGAGGTCTATGTTAGCTCCTCGCATGGATCCGCCGAATCTAGGGGTCAAGACATTTAGTGTCTCTATACCGGTTGCTAGATTGTTTACAGTGACTTCAAGTCTAGCAATGCTATCAGTCAGCTGGGCGAGTTCTTCAGGTGTCATATTATTTTACGCTATTTTAGGACCCAATAAATATACTTACTTTAAAGTATTTATAGTTATAAAAATACCATAATGAGGCCTTTATGAATGATAATCCATTGAAACAGTATTTCCGTAGACCTGCAGTATATCTAAAACTACCTAGCGGTGGTCATGGATATCCGCCGGGGGTAGTTGACATGCCTGAAACCGGAGAACTACCTGTCTACCCCATGACCGCTATAGACGAGATCACTGCAAAGACACCGGATGCATTATACAACGGCACAGCAGTGACTGAGCTTATCAAAAGCTGTGTGCCGTCAATAAAAGACCCATGGCAACTAAGTAGTGTAGACCTTGACAGCATATTGATCGCTATAAAGGCTGCAGGTGGAAACAGCAATCTAGAGATAGAAAGCAAATGTCCAAAATGTAACGCAGAAGGAACATATGGCGTAAATCTTGTGGCTGTATTAGCTACATTGAAATCAGGAGATTATTCTAAAGAACTTGAACTAGGTGACTTAGCTATTAAAATCAGACCTTTATCATATAAAGAGATGAACGCAGCTAGCATCGGGCAGTTTGAGCTACAGAAGCTTTTCCAGCAAGTAGAAAATACCAAAGATATAGATCAGAAAAACAAAATCACAGAAGAAGCACTTCGTAAAGTCACGGAACTAACTATGGAGATTTTGACACAAGCCATAGAATATGTTAAGACACCGAACACCGTAGTCGATAATAAAGATTACATAGCAGATTTCCTGCAAAACTGCGACAAACAGACATATAATGCAGTGCGAGATTACAATACCGAACTCAAAACGGCTACTGAACTAAAGCCATTAGAGATAACTTGTAGTGAATGCTCACATCAATATAAACAACCTTACACATTAAATCCTACCGATTTTTTCGGGTAATGCTTCTTAATCTACCGCCCGATAGATTACAGAAGCTTATAACAGGTTACGAGAACGAAGTTACAGATATAAAGAGAAATGCATTACAAATGGCATGGTATATGCGCGGATCCGTTTCCTATACTGATGTACTTAATATGAGCCTAGAAGAAAGGAAACATATTAATACTATAATAGAACAAAATCTGGAAACTACCAAAAAGACTCAACTACCATTCTTTTAAAGTTGTCCTTCGGACAACTACTTCGTTCGCTATCGCTCACTCAGTATTTTTATATTATATGGATTTATATTACTTGCCGCTTTGAAGCCATGGTAGTGCTATCACAGCACTACCAAACGTTGGACTTGCCTGCCCATCCGCCATGTCGTTTGTTCCCGTATAACTACCCTTTTGTGATGTTATACGCTACCGGTTATACTGTAAAGTTTATGGACTGTAGTTGTAGACTCTCATCTACTATAACGCATGTTATATACCCGCAAAACGAAATAAGGTATATACTCATTGAGGGTTCGCAAACCTGTCGATTGCCCTCTCGGTATACGATACTATAAAAGCATCTTTACTCCAGATCCGCAGGTGACTAGTAAACTAGACTTGCTCAAGGAGGATAGGGCATTCCCTATCAAACTAGTTTTGAATATAAACGGGAGTTGTGATTAGCTGTATGCTTTCTTGAGGAGGAGGTGACTTTGTGTCTGCTGTGCCTGAACAATATCTTTTTAATAAATCTGCATTATGCTTAAAAAAGTTATCAAACTCTAGAATAAGCCAGTCTTTATGTTTAGTTGATGTGTAGTATAAAAAATGATCTGTGACCCAAGTTAATGATGATTGTACAGCGACAAAGCGACCCTTCCTATTAAACTTCATAAACAATATGTTTATATCACTAGGATCTGCAACTTCCATCATCTGATCTAACCATCCGTCTAATACCTTGCATTCTCCTGCTAGCACTAGATTAAAGGGAAAATCAGCATAGCTTTTGCATTCTGCATTGAATTTCACGAAACTTTGTCCTGGAACAATGTCACCCTTGAAACTTCGTATCTGTCCCTCATGCAATATTTGTGTACGTGCTTGATTTTTACCACCCACATAAGCACCTGATCCGGGCGCACGAATAAAACTCTCGTTATATAACGCGCTTAGATATCGTGCTACTTCTCTCTCGAAGCTTGAACCTTTTTGTTTCTGTGGATTAGGCATGCTATATTTTATCTTTATTATATGTGAATGAAAAATTTATATCAAATCTCTAGTAGTATTATACGTAGTAAATCCATTTTCTTTTACTACATGTAATACGCTAGGGACACGGCCTGCTAGTTCTTCACGGTGTGAGACTAGCCATACTGATTTACTGCGATTGCGTGACATATCTTTCAAGATAGCCATGCTGTTCTCTACACCGATACTATCCATACCGCTGTCGATCAACTCATCAATGAATAATGTATTGATTGGATAATATAAGCTTTCCCATACATCACGGAAAGCAAAGCTTAAGCCGAGTATTAATCTATTACGTTCACCGCGGCTTAGATTGTCGAAATCAAGCTCACGCCCATACTCAGTTATCTCAACAGATAGATCGTTTAAAAATATTACTTGATGAGGCAATCCGATTCTATCAAGGTAGTGTGTGAGCCTTGCGTTGAGATAACTGAGATTTTGATCGATAATCTTTTTACGTACAAAACTATCTTTACTTGTCAAAAGGTCTAACAAAAACTTTTGATGTTCAAGAACTCTATTGTATGTGTTGATAGTATTGAAGTCAACAACCTGTAGTGCCTGATTCTCCATCTCACCGATCTGATCAGTATATGGATTGATATCTTTATCTTTCTCATCAATCTTTGTGATGAGGGTATCAACTAGACTACGATGTTGGAACGCTTCTTGTTCTGTGTCGTAATATAGTTTTGGTTGTTTACCGACAGAGCCAAGGTCTTTCTTGGCCTTATCTAGTTGAGCCATTTCAATATTTAATGTCTCAAGTGTGTCTGTAGTGGCTTTTACGAATTTTTCGCGTTCTTTTAATAATTTGCTATGTTGATCATCATGTATGTCCTGACCGCAAGTATGGCACTTGTGATCTTGCAATGACTTTAACTCTTTTTCAGCTTTTTTTAGTGCCTTTCCTTCACGTTCGATGTCAGTTTCTGTTCTACTGACCATCTTTTCAAGATCGGCTAAATCCTTTTTCTTTTGATTATATAAAGCTAAATCCTTATGACCTTGAAGCTCTTTATCAATATCAAGCTTCCGTAACTCTTCAAGGTCATCTTTGAGCTTCTTTAAATCTTCATTGTGCTTGGCATCCCAAAGTTTAGCTCTTCGTTTTAAGTTTTCTATTTGCTCTTGTATACGTCTATTTGCTTCTTCGATTGCTTTTACTTTGTACTCTTCTTCCGTTATCTTGTCTTTAGTTGTTTTGATTTGTTCTTTTATTAGTTCTGCTTTTTCACTCAACAATGTGATGCCAAGCAACTGTTCAATGATATTACGCTGATCGTTAGCCTTCATAGCTAAGAACGGCTCGCTATAAGTATTTAGTGCCACGATATGCTTAAACATATCAGGAGTCATACCTATAGCACGTTCAATATGCTCTTGTGTTTCTTTGTTTTCACCCTGAGCATCATTAGTGCATTCTTCTTCCTTATTGTCAATATAAAACTTAAGAACGTTTGGCTTACGTCCACGCTCAATCTTATAGTCTACCCCATTGCAATGGAACTCTAGTGTAACCATCATGCCCTTAGCATTAGTACGATTGATTAGATTGTCTTTGCGTATCTGATTGATCGGAGTACCAAAGAGTACATAACTAAGACCTTGGATGAGGGTAGTTTTACCAGTACCATTTCTAGCACCATCTCCCCCTAAATCAAGATTCTCACCCAAGATCAATGTAAGCTCTTTATTATCAAAGTTCACGGCCTGTGTGACCTGACCGATACTTAAAAAGTTACGTAATGTTATATTTTTTAATGTAATCATAGATTGCGGTAAATCTCTAGCAATAGTTTTTGATCATAAAACTGACTTTCAATATTGCTTATTTGATCTAATATTATCTTATCAACTGATTCAAACTTCAACTCACCTGGGGCAAGATCAATAGCATGTTGATCAAGTTTCATAGGTATCAATGCCATCTCACGTAGTTGATGTTTAGGTACTAATGTTTCTTTTATATAGTTTGCTTCTTCATAGCTGATATCAATGTCAAGATGTACACGTATGCTACTGCGAGGTAATAGATATCCGTCTGGATTTTCTAATATATCGCTCAACTTATAAACACGAAATGTGGGTTGATTAGGCCATGATTTGAATACGGGATCAACTCCCCATTCTAATATCATCATGCCACGTGCATCATCACCCGCATCAGCATAGTTGTGCGGGAAAGCATTGCCCATGTACCAGATGTTTTTACGTGACTGTCGTTTATGGAAGTGTCCTGAGTATACTTGTTCAAATCCACCTACATGTTCATCGCTAATCTCACCATGATCTGGCATCTCAACCATAGCATTCATGTAGAAGCGTGGCAGTTCAAGATGCGAAAACAAATATTTTGTTGATTTGATCTTGAGCAGTTTCTTGTATTCATCTCCTACTAACCATGGCGCGATAGTTACATCGCCTTCGGCAAACCAATCATTGATGATATGAACGTTTGGCAAATGCCTTGCCCACTCAACACTGTGTATATCCCTGCGATCACGATAATAAAGATCGTGATTGCCTGGAATGAAATAAACTTTATCAAAATTGTCATTCAATTTTTCCAATGCACGTAATCCATATTGCATAGTGTGAATATTGATACTTGCACGATGATGATTATAATCACCTAAGAAAAAGCAAGACTCGCAACCTTCTTGTTTAGCAGTTTGTATGAACCAATCAACAAAATCGGCACAGTCTTGATTATGTTCAAGACTGTTTGACTTCAAGCCGAAATGTATGTCTGTGAAAACTGCTGCCTTTTTAAATAAGTTAGACATCAATATAGTTTATCTAAGTTCTTGATTTATATAAAGTTTTTTGGTTATTCTTCGTAAACATTGAACTTTGTGTTACTCATTTGACGAGTATAACTTGGGTTCAATCCATTCATTTCAAGAATGTCATCACGAATATTTTGATTACGCTTTTCAGTATTCAATACACGGCAGAAACTATTTGTGATAGCAGCCGTATAGTATGCGAACGGGTTTGCTGATTTAGCCTCATTGAAACGTAGTCCAACATAAGTGAGTTGAAGTATAGCACTGTTACGCATCTCATCGTTGTAAGTGTAACCACGCCAGTTGAACTTCATGGCATATTTTTCACAAAGCATGATGAACATTTTTGCTAACTTATCAGTGATCTTACCGTGATCTTTACTGAACTCACCAGTCTTGACACCACCCTTCCAATGACTTTTTCCCACGCATATTGCGCTATTTTTGTCATCTATTTTGTAATGCTGGAACGGAGGAAAGTTTACCTTGACATGAACCATGTCATCTACTTCATCTTTGGTATCTTCTAGTTCTAAATCTTCGAAAAGATTTTCACTATCTAAATCTTCAAACTCTAATATGTCTTTTGCTGTCTTTTTCTTTACAACCTTTCGTGGTTGTTTAGGACTGACTGGAATATGATCCCAAGTCATGACACGAAACACTAGATCAGTGACAGGTATATCTTTTAGCTTTACTTCTTGTCCGGTCTGGTTTAGTATTCTTGCTGCTCTTGCTTCTCTAGCAGCTTTGATATTTTTCGGTCTTATTAGTTGATCTAACGACTTTTCTAATGGGCTCTGCGGCATGTCGATGATTAGATCATATTGATGATATTCTTGTCGGCTATAGCAGCAATAACTAGTTTTGCTTGCATGAATCTCTTTTAAAATATCTTTATTGTTTAGATAGTTGACAGGTTTCTTAGCAGTAGACATAGTACCTCTTGTTATTTGTTGTAAAAATGATACAACACTTGACATGTTATGTCAAGCGGTAAATGTAAAATTGGTGATTTTTAGGGCGATAAATAATACACAGACATGCTATTTATACGCATGTGAACCCTGAACTAGAGAATAATAATGGCAGATTGTAGCAGTTTTGACGCTCAAATAGATCAAGAACTATCTATTTTAAATAGATTAAGAAGCGACTATGACACCGCGGTTGGACAAAAATCTTCTCTAACAGCCTCAGATGCCGCTAACGCACTTGCGAGTCAGTTTGGAAGTATAGGTAGTGATGCGACTAGAGTCAAAGATCGCCTAGTAGACATTAAGTATAAAGCCTTAGAGGCAAGGTGTCTAACCTCATCCAACAGAGCTGATAGCCTGGCAAGTCAAGCAGGCAACGTAGCATTTAATGCAAATAGCGATGAAAGATCAACTAGGTTTAAAGCCTCTGATTTAAAAAAGCAAGAACAAGAGACACAAAAAGCAACATCAACTCAAAATAATCAAGGTACTGGAACGCCAGGATCCGCACCAGCATCTCAAGGTTCGACCGGAGCAACAGGTGCTACAGGTCCAGTCGCGTCCGGAGCCACTGGACCTCAACCAGTACCAGGAACATCGGGCGTTACAGGAGCTAGCGGCGCATCTGGAACAGCAGGACCGTCTTCTGGTAGGGCAGCTCCTTATAGTGAAGGAACTAATAGAGGATTATCAGGTAGCACAGAAAATGCAAGAGCCCAAGCCAATAGACAAGACGCAGCTAACTATGCATTAGAAGGCGATTGGCGCGTAAGATTAGCGTTAGCACCGGGTGCGCAGTACCTATACGATTTACCAGACAGCCAGCCTAGCGGCATACTAGCGCCTCTTAGAGCTACAGACGGCGTCATATTTCCATATACACCGACTATCAATGTCACATATGCTGCTAATTATGAGCCAGCAGATGTAACACATAGCAACTACAAGATATGGCAATATAGAAATAGTTCTGTAGACAATGTTACCATCACAGCAGATTTTACTGCGCAAGATACACATGAAGCTAACTACTTGCTAGCAGTGATACATTTTTTCAGAACTGTAACCAAAATGTTTTATGGTAAAGATCAGGATCCTAAAGCAGGAACGCCACCGCCGCTTTGTTACTTATATGGATTAGGTCAGTTTCAGTTTAACATGCATCCATTATTAATATCAAACTTTACATATGTATTACCTCCCGATGTAGATTATATAAGAGCGACTACGAATATAACCACTGCTCCATTGGTAAATAAATCACCCGGCAATACACCTAATGATACTAATAGTCCTCCTAATCAAAGAATGTCACAAAGCCCTAGCTCAGTAGCAGCAGGTGGAGTACCAAACAAACCTACATATAGCACGGTGTCATCAGGTACAGTGACTCCCACATACATTCCTACAAAAATACAGTTAACTATACAGGCGCACCCAGTAGTCGCTAGAAATGATGTCAGCCAGGCATTCAGTCTCAAAGAGTATGCTACTGGCAAGTTGCTAGTAGGTAAAGATAGACCCGGTAGAGGAGGTGTCTGGTAATGGCAAGCAACGACTTATATCCAGCAACTAGTCCATATAATATAACAAATGTTGTAGATGGTAACTACCTTGATGTGATGATACAAAGGCCCATACCATTCAACCCCAGTGATGTTGAGTACATAGTGCCTAAAGTATATGAGTATAGACCTGACTTATTGGCATATGATATGTATGGTGATAGTAGATTATGGTGGGTTCTCGCTGCAAGGAATCCAAACGTATTAGGTCCAGATCCTTATTTCAATCTTATATCAGGTATAACGATATACCTGCCGACACTTAGCACATTGAAAAACGTCCTAGGCATATAGTATGGCGGTCACAGTACAGCAAATCACAAGTCAACTAGACTTATTTCGCTCCGCAGCAGATCCTATTGCTGCAAGAATGCAAGCCTTATTGCAACAAGCACAAAGTTTAGACATAAACGCTCCCGGCGCAAAAGATCAGATATCCAAAATAAAAGTCGAGTTAGATGTACTTAGAACCGATTGGAACAATAGCGCACAACCTGCATTTAATGATGCGGTAGACCTAAGAAATCAAGCGTCAAGAAGCGTACAAAATCAAGTTGACAATAGCATAGACAGCGGTAGAGCCCTGTTCGGAGTAGCAGTAAGCGACAGAGATGCGATACGAGCCATACTATCAGCTAAAAGCAAAGAGATTGATAGCCTAGCTACAAACCCACAAGCCGCGCCCGGCTCTACAAGCGTAACTCCCGGTGCCACTGGTCCCACCACACCAACAACATCTGGATCAGGACAACCGGCTGCAGGAACAGGCGATAAAAGTCAGAACGCTGCAAATGATGACAAATCTGCAGGCTTAAAACCAGATCAAAATCAACAGCCATCGCAAGGTGCAGGCACCGATAAAAAACCCGGTCCAGGAGCAGCAGGCCCAACCACCCCATCAAATAACTCAGTACAAGATAAACCGGGCAAAAGATTATTCAATCCACTGGGCGAGTTTCCTAACTACACATATCAGATATCTCTTTATATAATAAGTCCAGATGCATATGATGCGTTTATTAGTTCAGGACGTAGAGATATAAACGCTATAAGAAATGCCGGTACAGCTAGCGGTGATAGTAGGACTAGTGGATCATTTTTATTAGTGCAAAGCGGTGGCATAGAAAACGATGCACTGAGAGCAGATGGTTTTGAGTTAGACTATTATATTGATGATCTAAGAATAGTCACTGCTACTAGTGGTAAAGATACTATGACTGCAACCAACGTCACAGATATACAGTTTAAAGTTATAGAACCATATGGATTTAGTTTTATATCTAATCTTAAAAGAGCTAGTGAGCAACTTAAAGCAACTAGTAACACGGCAAATCTTCAACGTCTTGAAAACGCTACTAAACAGTTTTTCATGTTAGGTATCAGATTTCAAGGTTTAGATAGCAACGGTAGACCAATAACAAGCAAAGAATCAAACTCTGGTTTGAATATTAAAGTTGGTACTGACGGTAGTGGCATCTATGAAAGATTTTATGATATAATGATTACCAGTATATCTTTTAAGCTTGATGGTAAAGCAACAGTTTATAGCATACAGGCAAGATCAATAGCTCCTACCACTGCATTAGGTATGGCTAGGGGCATATGTGATACAGGTTGCACACTACAAGGTAGCAAAGTAGGAGAGTTACTAGAACAGTTTGCTACATACCTCAATGAATACAATGCTACTCAAGCTGGACTCACCGGAGCGTTGCCTAATACATTTGAGTTTGATTTTATAGGAACTGATGAAGACATACAATCAATAAAAGATGCCACTATAGTAAGTCCCGCTGATCTAGACAAACTAACTTGGGCAGGCAGCAACGCAAAAACTACTAGCGAGAGTAACGCAGCTACAGCAGAAAATGCCACGCCGCAAGCAGCAAGAAGGACATTTGTTGTTGAAAGAGGTGAACCAATAGTACAAGCCGTACAAAGATTGATATCACAAAGCTCATATCTAGAAAAAGCTTTGATTGAAGTACAAAAAAATGCGTTACAACCAAGCACTGACGGCAAACCTGATTATGCGTTACCACCAAGTCAATCAAGTTACGTATCGTGGTATAACCTCAGTGTAGAATGCACGAAATTTACTTATGACCCTAAATTCGCTAAGTTCGCATGTAATACTAAGTTTGTGTTACAAACATATCAAACACCGGTCATACAAAATTCTTATACGCAGTTAGGCGTACCGTATTATGGACCACATAAAAGATATGATTATTATTTTACCGGTAATAATACAGAAGTTTTATCATACACACAAAACTTAGATAACACTTATTTCAATGTGGCATTGATACCACCCGAAGGTGATCAAGACAGTGCGGCTAAAGGTGGCGCAGCGCAGATCACTGTAGAGCCCGGCAAGGTACAGGCAGCTCCTAAATCTGGAAAATATCCATTAGGTGCTGAAGCTATTAGCGCATATATGACTGACCTATATGATCCTAAAGCATATGCTGAAGCAAAACTTATGATCATGGGAGACCCAGATTATTTGATGCCAGATCAAAGCACAAGTGTCAAAGACATATATAACAGATTTTATAATAGTGATGGATTTACTATTAATGCTAACGGTGGACAAGTATTCATTGAAATAGATTTTAAAGAAGCTAGAGATTATGGTTTTAGAAGAACTGGTGTAAGCAGTACCGGTAAAATCACAGGAACAGAACTCACAAATCAAGGCTTGATGACTATCAATGAAAGTATACGATTCTGGAGATATCCAGATAAGATAGCACAGATGGTCAAGGGCGTGAGTTACATGGTAAGATCAGTGACTTCAATATTCAACGGCGGAGTATTTAGACAAGAACTAGACTTGAATATCAATACGTTCCCAGGCGTGGCAGAAGAGCGGGCAAACGATCAAAATCCAACCACTACACCGCAATCACAGCAAGCAGTGGGAACTCCAAAAGCACAACCGGTCAGCCCCAGCGGCGGCTCTGGATTACCGGCTCCACCTGAACCATGGGGCACTGCATACGGTGCAGGCGACAGAGATGCACCTTGGGCTAAGAGCCTTTCAAGAGATGGATTGATAGAAGGACTTAATAGAGAACTTGCTGCGAACCTAAAAATATACAGGGGCAGTGAAAGAGGCAAGCTACGTTTAATAAAAGCATTTGAAAGGCGTAGACAGAATATATTAAAACGCTTTCCTAACGGATAATAAAAATGGGATATACAAACGACTTCAAACCAAGAGGACAGGCACAGTATACTAAACCTGATGCAGGAGGAACAGTCATTAACAGCGTACCAATGATTGGTATTGTTAAAGATAATGTTGATCCTCAACGTGCAGGTAGAATATTTGTTTACATAGCTGATAACAGCGGTCTTGATCCTGACGATAGAAATAACTGGCGTCCTATGAGATTCATGAGTCCTTTCTATGGAAGGACATCCGCAGAAGGAAGCAATGATAGTTTCGGCACATATAAAGCTAACCCATCTAGCTATGGTGAATGGCATAGCCCACCGGATATAGGCACGCAAGTCATATGTATATTTGTAGCAGGGCAAATGCAATATGGTTATTATATAGGGTGTATACCTGAACCTGAAGCGTTACAAATGGTACCTGCTATAGGTGCTGTAGATAATATAGTTCCAAACGAAGGTGAAGCAAAAAGTTATGGCGGCGCCAAACGCTTACCAGTAACTAACATCAATGTCAATAATAAAGCAGTATCAGAGACATCAGAATATATTAAAGCCCCTAAACCTGTACATAGTTATCAAGCTGCTATCATGTCACAACAAGGTATCATACGTGACCCTATACGTGGACCCATATCAAGCTCTGCGCAACGTGAAGCAGCAAGTAGAGTGGGCTGGGGTGTAAGCACACCTGGACGCCCTATATACGAAGGCGGCTACGACGATGAAACGATAACACAACAACTAGATCCAGCAAAGGCACAAGGATTAAAAGTAGTATCACGCAGAGGCGGTCATACGTTTGTAATGGATGACG
>Ga0172366_10001026_pt1 | contig 21452 bp, 18 predicted proteins | sample LakKivSesite69cm_FD_114533 | JGI IMG/M metagenome (GOLD analysis project Ga0172366, IMG submission 114533) | Sediment microbial communities from Lake Kivu, Rwanda - Sediment site 69cm | ecosystem: Environmental > Aquatic > Freshwater > Lake > Sediment | place: Rwanda: Western Province, Lake...
ATTCCACCAAATAATTTTAATGATTTTTCCACAACGTTTGCACCCATTTCAAAAACTCTTGGGAGAAGTGATTCCCTCATAACGATGGGGATGTTACCTGTTACAACGAATGTTGGGTGAATTCCTATCTCTTCAAGCTCAGCAATTGAACCAAGTCTTTGTACCTCATCAATTGTTGTCTCATCACGCCTATCCATAGAAAGCAGCTGCAAACTACCTCTACTAAGCTTGTAAGCATCATTCTGTATTGGTGAATAAAAGTAATGCAGATAATAACGAGTTCCCATCACAAATTCTTGGATGAAATAAGGTTTACTTCTATCAACCCTTTTTTTGAACTCATCGTATGTTTTAGCTACAAAGAAGCCTTTACCGCCTTTGGCGCCATGGTATTTCACAATAACAGGTTTATCGATTTTCTTTGGATCTTTTATCTGTTTAGGCATAGTTAGACCAGCGCCCTCAAGCCATTTTTTCTCCATCTTGCGGTCTGATTCCCACATCAACACTTTCCTGTTACCAAAAGTAGGTAGGTTAAGTTTCAAAAAATTCTCGGGACCGAGATATTCAACAAAAGAACCATGTGGGATAACAATGACGTTTTTTTTCTGTAATTCCTCTGAGTATTTGTTTATATCCTTGTAGTTATTAACAATGAAAAACTCATCTGGTCTACCAAGTGGAAAAGCATCGTAGTATTTTTTAAGCTTACCAACAGAGATACCCAGAGTCCTAAAACCTTCTTTCCTAGCGCCATTAAAAATCTGAAGACTGGAATGAGAACAAACAGTCGCTATAGTAAGCCTGTTTTTGTCATAATTTGCAAGTATGTCATCTATTTTTACTTTAGGCATAATGACACCTTGCAGTCATCATATGGACAACCAGGTTTTATTATTTTCGATTGGCTAAATTATTTTTCAAAATAAGGTTTTAGACAACAAATGTAAACCAAACTTGGTAATGCTTGTACAACAATGCTTTATAAGCAAAACAACCAAATATTCAATTGGAAAGAACATGTTAATAGTTGGACAGGTATCAAGCAAAGAAGAAGCAAACGAAATAACCTTCATAGCGAAACTGTTTGTAGTCGGACAAAGAGCAAGATATCTAGCCCAACAGAAAGATAAATAAGATTTCCCATCTCTCCTATCCTTTCCCTTTTTTTCTTTTGATAAACTTTATCTAGGCGGTTTTTGTTCTAAAGCAACATAATGGTGAATTATTCGTGGTAAAGCTTACATTCTACGGGGGAGTAAAGGAGATAGGTGGAAACAAGATACTACTCGAAGATAGTAGTACAAAGATATTTCTTGATTTTGGTATGAGTTTCTCTCGCAGAAGTAGTTATTTTGAGGAGTTTCTAACACCAAGGACCGCTAATGGTATCGGTGATTTTCTGACTATGAAGCTTTTACCAGACATAAAAGGTGTTTACAGGGAAGATTTGTTGGAACATTTTGGTCGCAAACCGGAGATGCCAATGGTTGATGGTGTTATTTTGTCTCATGCCCATGCGGACCATGCAAACTATATTTCATTTCTTCATAAGGATATACCTATTTATTGTGGTGAGACCTGTAAGGCTATTTTGGATGCTGTTGCTGAACAGAGCCAACGTGATATTGAGAATGAGGTTATCGATTTCAGGATGAGACCACTTTATAGATGCAATTACAAAAATCCCCCTATTAAAAGAAAGTTTAAGACTTTTAGGACTGGAGACAAAATAAGGATTGGTTCGTTAGAGGTCGAACCTTTGCATGTCGACCATTGTTTAACAGAAGATACTCTAGTTCAATTATCCGATGGTGAATTGGTAAAAGTAAAAGACGCACCTAATACAAGTTTTATCAATGTTATAGATTTTAAAAATAATCAAATCTGCCAAGCATTATCCTTAAAAAGTGAACATAAAGGATATAGAATTTTTAAGATAAAAACCAGATTCGGGGAAATAAAATCCACTGGAGAGCACAGATTCTTCATTTTAAATGGCTTAGACATAATTGAAAAGAAAGCAAAAGATTTGAATGAAGGGGATTTTTTAATATATGCAAAGAAGATAGAGTTTCAAGGTAAGCATCAGAATCTGCCATCAATTAGATATAGAAAGATTGTAGCAGTTACAAAAAAAGGGCTTGATATAATTAAACAAAAAAGAAGGAAAAAAAGATTACTTCAAAGGCAGGTTGCAGAGAAATCGGGCTTATCAAAATTTTATCAAGAATTCGAAACGGGTAGATTTGATATAGATCTCGAAAAATTAATGAGAGTATTAAAAGTGTTAAATATTAACAAAAAATCCTTTATTAAAAAATATGTTGAAAAAAGATATGATATAAAAATTCCACAGAAAACATCACCAGAATTACTCCAACTTTTAGGATATGTACTGGGCGATGGTAGTTGGTATTCTCAAAGCAAAAACTCTCCTTATCTAGAGATAGGTGATAAAGACAGAAAAAATTTAGAACTTTATAATAAAATAGCAAAATCTTTATTTAATGTAGAGGGAAAAATAGTAACTAAGCATACCAATATTTTAAGACTTTCAAATTATATAGGAAAGCTATTTTATGAAATATCTTCCTGCATTTTTTCAAAAGCATATACAAGAAAAATACCTTCTTTAGTACATAAAGCAACAATCAAAGAAATCGCAGCTTTTTTGAGAGGACTTTATGATGCCGAAGGATCATCTGGACATCATGCAATAATTTTAACATCTACAAGCAAAGATATTATAGAGACGACAAAACTTCTATTGCTGAGATTTGGAATATTATCCTGGATATATGAGTTCATAGAACCTATCTCGAAACGAAAAGCATACCAACTTTTAATAACTCACCATGAGTCGATAATCAGATTTAGCAGGGAAATAAAGTTTGGATCTGAAAAGAAACAGAATAAATTGGAAGAATTCATAAAAAGGAATAAACCAAGCTCTATTGAACGAATAGAATTAATACCTTTCAATGGAAATTATCTTAAAAATACATTGAAAAATATAAAACTGACAACCTGGGATTTTCAAAAATTTGGAATACAAATCGGCCATTATACAAATGGGAGACATTTGCCAAGTAAATATACATTATTAAGAATAATAAATTTCCTTCAAGAATCGAAAAAAGGAGACAGAGAAAAAAAAGAACAGCTTCTAGAAAAACTGCATCGACTTTTATCACTCCAAGCAGTTTTTGTACCTATCAATTCAATACAACAGGTAAATACTGAAACAACAGTATATGATTTTGAGGTACCAGGATATTCAAATTTTATGGCAAATAATTTCTTGGTTCATAATAGCGTTCCAGGCGCATATGGTTTTGTTATTCATACATCTGAAGGAGCAGTGGTTTATACCGGTGATCTTCGTATGCATGGCCTTCATTCTAAGATGACAGATGATTTCATAGATGCTGCAAAGGAATCGAAACCAATCGCTATGGTTTCTGAGGGGACACGAGTTAATCAAGGGAGAACAGATGAGTCTGAACAAAAGGTTTACCAGAAATCAAAAGAGGAAATATCAAAATGTGAAAAACTCTCCATAGTCGACTTTAACTTCAAAGATGTAGACAGGTTCACAACTTTTTATAAAGTCGCAAAAGACCTAGATAAAAAACTTGTAATAAGCTTCAAACACGCATGTTTTCTAGAGAAATACCATAAAGACAAAAAACTAAAAGCACCAGATAGCAGAGACGAAAACATCCTTATTCTTAAACCAAAAAGATTGACAGGTACTTATATTGATGAGGATTACACTGACCAGTACATAAAATGCAGGTTAAACTACCAAAACATTGTTACTGCTGAAGAAATCGCGAAAAAACCTACTTCTTACGTGGCTGTTTTAAACTTCTATTACTTCAACATGTTGATTGATTTGAAACCGTATGGTGGTGTTTACATCCATTCGTTGTCTGAGCCTTTTAACGAAGAAATGGAAATATCTTATGAACGGATGCATAACTGGTTGAGGTTTTTTGATCTGCGTTTTGTTCAGTCTCACTGCTCCGGTCATATTAACGGCTCTGATCTAAAAAGTCTGATTCAAACAATAAAACCTAGGTTGTTGTATCCAATTCATACTAATTACCCTGGTATTTTTAGAGGATTTGGTATAAAAACTAGGTTGGTTAAGGAAGGAAAAACGTATAAACTATGAGATTATAAGATGTTTTGCCCTTGTTATGGGGAGGAATACTCTGTATGACCGATATCTATGGTTATGATAAAAAGCAGGATGAACAAACAATGATAGAAGCAGATGTTGGTAGGCGTAAGAAGGAGCAGTTCATTGAGAATCTGCGTGAGGGCGATGCTGTTAGCGATTTTTTTGCTGTTAAATCTAAGAACCCGCCTCGTGCCTATAAGAAGGGGACTTGGTTTGATTTCGTAGCAGTTGATAAGACTGGCGAGATTGGTGTTAAGTTTTGGGGTGGTGACAACAAGGAACGTGTTAAGAGACTTTTTGAGAGTTTCAAGATAGGTGATGTGGTTCAGATTCGTTCCGGTTATGTTGAAGTTTATGAGGATCGGCTGCAGATATCTGTTAATGAGACAACCGGTGGTTTGCGTAGATGCAGCCCAAACGAATACGACGTCCGTGATTTCATACCCTCTCTTGAAGACGATAAGATTAAAGAGTATTTTGAGCAGATTAAAAAAGAGATTAAACTTGTTGAGAACGTGCAGCTGAAAAACTTGTTAGAGGCTTTTTTTGATGACCCTAAGTTTGTGAAAGAATATACACATGCTCCATCTGCTATGACTCACCATCACAACTATGTTGGTGGAAACATGGAGCACACAGTTGGTGTTATACGTTTATGTAAAAACATCTGTGAAATGTACCCTGGTATAAATAGGGATCTGGTTGTAACTGGTGCTATACTACACGATGTTGGTAAACTAAAGGAATACAAATATACGGCTGCGGTTGATAAAACAGAGGAGGGAAATTTCATTGGTCATATAGTGATGGGTGATCGCTGGATTCGCGAGAAAATAGCTGAACTTAAGAAAAAGGGGAAGGAGTTTGATCAGAGTCTTGAGAATCATCTATGTCATATGATACTTAGCCATCATGGGAAGTATGAGTGGGGTTCACCTCGTATGCCTAAGACCATTGAGGCATGTGTTTTGCATCAGGCTGATCTTATGGATTCACAGGTTAAAAACTATATGCAGAACATAGAAGAGATAAAGAAAAGCACTGACGAGGATTGGGCGTTTGTCTGGGATGCTGACCTTGGTAAAAAACGAGTTGTGTACCTAGGTGATCGCTGAGGGTTAGATATGAAGAGAGACATGCTTGATATTCTCTGCTGCCCGACATGCAAAGGTGATTTAAAGTTAGATATTAAAAAAGAGGAAAAAGGAGAGATAATTACTGGGATGTTTACTTGTAAAAAATGTAAATGTACTTATTCTATAGAAGATGGAATACCAAATCTATTGCCGAAATGAAGCTTTTCCTCAAATCTATAATTTAAAATTTATTAGTAATCGTCTGTTTTATTCCTCAAGCAACTTTCTACGTTCCTCATCGAGTTTTTTGCGTTCTTCTTCAATCCATTTTTTTCTATTTTTTGTTCTCTTGTAGAATAAATAAACTATGGGAAAAGAAATTATAGCACCTAAGAAGATAGATAAAACCCACGAAGATGATGAAAAATAGTACCCAGATGCCATATAAATTAAACCAAAAAATAGTAGACCTTTGGGTGTTACAATTATTGCTATTTTACAAATATTAGGTGCGTTACCGGCATTGGCTTTGATAGTTGCCATTCCAATAATTCTTTATAATAATCAGATGAGTTATCTTTTAGAAAATCCTATTACAAAATTATTAATGATTTATATAATAATTATGATACCAATATCAATTATTCTTGCTATTGGTCTCTTGAAAGGAAATGATATTGCAAGGATTATTGTTATAATTTTACAATTTATTTCTATTTTAACATCATTTGTAAGTTTTAACTTCTCGAACATATTAAGTATTTTTGTGTCTCTAATAATTATTTACTATCTCACAAGACCCCATGTAAAAGAATACTTTTATGGAATATGATTCTTAGTCCTTTTCCTCTAGAGCTATTGCTCTAATAGTAGAAGCATCAAGACTTTTAATTCTCATTGGAAGACCAATGAAAAAGACCCTTTCCTTTTTTATTTGATTTATATTTATCATTCCCTGAACCAGTACTATATCATTTTCGTGAAACATGTTATGAACGTTACGAAGTTCATCAGTACCAATTACGCCATTGAAAGGCTCAAGTCCACCAATAAGTTTTACCTGTTTCTCTATAAGACATTTAGCAGCAGCCTCTGTCATAGTAGGTGCTTCGCCATAGGGTAGAGTGCTTCTTATCAGGACTATATCTCTTTTTTTTACTTTTACAAAATCCTTGGGACCTAATTGATACCTTTCACCTTTTACTAAAGTTTTATTTGAAAAGTCACACACAACTGCTTCACCAATCCAAGTATCCACTGGCATATCTGTTATACTAGGCCTTTCATAATTCAAGTGTTTACCTGTCTCAGCATGTGTTCCAAGGTGCGCCTCCATATCAATGAGCTCGTTAAAATCGTTATCAGGATACTTTATCTGGCGTAAAACAAGACGCTTTGCACCACCAGAAAATTGTACTGTTTCATTCCAATCCAGATCTGTTGTTGGAAACGGGTCCTCCCTCACACCATCGAGCCTATAAATAGTTGGACATAGTTCGACACTTAATTCAATAATATTATATTTGTTTAAATCAATCATTTCTTTCGCCTCTTATTTTTATTTAATAGTTTGTGTTTTCCCAGTTCTGACAGCCTTATATGCTGCTTCGATTATCTTTATTGTTTCCTTCCCCATATTGCCACCAAATTCTGGTTCTTTATTTTCTAGTATACAGTCAATGAAGTATTTAACTTCATTGCCAAAAGTTAGTGGAAAATACCCAGGATATATCTCATGCTCAACATCAGGTATAACCCATCCGCAAGTTTCCATCCCTTTATGCGCTGAATAGTATTTTACTGGTTTTTCACATGAATGATCAATTATTATCGTACCCTCTGTACCGTAGAACTCCAATCTCTGTATCGGTTCACTTACTACCACTGTTGAAACAGAAATTTCACCAATAGCTCCGTTCTTGAATTTAAAAATTGTTACAGCGTTGTCATCAAAATTGCTTTTCTTCTTTTCCACTACAATAGATTCTGCTATCGCACTGACCTTGTCTACTTTTCCTACCATCCACAATAAAACCATAAAATAATGGGCAGCCATATCAAGAAGTACACCTTTATTTCTAGGATCAAGCTTCCAACATTTATCGCCCTCTGGAAAATCATACACTGCACTTACAACCCTTGCCAAAAAAAATTTACCCATAGCACCATTATCAATTAGTTCTTTTGCATATTTATGTGCCGGTAGATGCACTTGGTCCTCAGCAACCATGAATTTCACATTTGCTTTTTTTACCGCTTCGATCATCTTTTCAGTTTCTTCTACTGTCGTTGCCATTGGTTTTTCAACCATTACATGCTTTTTAGCATCTGCAGCAGTAATTACAAACTTGGAATGCAGATGATGAGGAATGCATAAATCAACAGCATCAAGATTTTCTTTTTTTAGCATTTCATTAAAATCAGTATAAGCCTTTGCATTATAGCAACAGGCCATCATCTCCACTTTCTCCTTATCTAAATCACATACTGCAACTAGTTCTGCTTTATCCTTAATTGCAGAATATGTTTCCGCATGGATTGAACCGGAAAAACCTAGACCAACAAGCCCCACTCTTATCTTTTTCATAAAAGCATCATAAAATATTTGTTATACATATTTAATCATTTTGACTTTTAAAAAATTATAAAAATTAAGATTTTTTAGATAAAATTCTACAGAGTTTTCCTATAGATTCGCCTAGCTCTTTGGCTCTATCAATACCTTCCTCATCCTTTACAACTTCGTTTGGTTTCTGGGCAGTTGCTGAATTCCACCCAGTACCTGGAACAATCAATCGCAACTCAAGAACATATAGAAGCAATGCTGTCCATGTTGTAATATGGCCCCATCTTCTTGCAACAGAAAGTGCACCACCAACCTTGCCTTTTAAGGGGTATCCTCTTGATCCAAGAAGTTCACCAGAACGATCAATAAAAGCTTTAATCTGAGCCGATACAGTTCCATAATAAGCAGGACTTCCAATTACAATTGCATCTGCATCAATCAACTCGCTAAGTACTTTTTCAAGGTCATCATCAATTGGACATTTTTTTGTCTTCCAGCAAACACTACACCCATTACATGGTAAGATATTATAATCCACCAGATGGATCAATTTTTTATCTTCTATTTTAGATGAATCCATTGTTACTTTTAACAAAGCTTGCGTGTTTCCATTTTTTCTTGGGCTTCCATTTATTCCAACAATCTTCATTTTTAATCACACCTATTTTATTTTCAATATTTTTCTTGCCTCTGATGGATCTGCTATTTCTCTACCGAGCTCTTTACTGATCTTTACAATTTTTTTAACAAGTTCACTACTATCTTTTGCAAGCACACCTTTTTTTAAATATGGGTAATCTTCGGTACCAATTCTTACATTTTTTCCTTCTTTAATTGCAAGAGGTAAAATAATTTCTTGCTCTGGCCCCATCACACTAACAGAACAGATTGATTCTTTTGGAAGATATTTTATCCTATGCAAAAACTCATCAGTTGTTGGGGGCGACCAAGTACCACCAGGCCAACCAAGGAACAATGTGAGAAAATAAGGTTTATCGAGCAGTTTTTTGTCAATTAAATAATTTAAATTCCAAATAGAACCGTAATGCCAAACCTCAAACTCTGGTTTAATCCCAGTTCTTCTACATATTTTACAGTATTCTTCAAGTTCTTCTCTAGGATGTAACCTATTTAATTCTACTTCTTTGAAACATTCATCATGATGATTCAAAATAATAGACATCATATCAGGTTTTGCATTTATAAGCTCATTACGCTTATCAACTGGGTCACTAGACATACCACCTTGAATTATAATGTCACATTTATCACGTATCAAATCTATTGTTTTTTTAATATTTCTTTTAGGTAAATGAATATGAGCAATACTTGCTCCCTGCTCATAACATTTTATTGTATTTTCAGTGATTTCCTCAGGTGTTATTGGATAATTTTTTGCCTCAGGGTACATCCAAGCATTTGCAGATGTAACAGTAACAATTAATTTTTCCTCTATCGATTTTTTCATAGATTTTACCTCTATTTTTTACTTAGTATTTCTATTTCATTTAAATCTTTATTTTTTGTAGTATCCTGAATTAACTTCCTTCTGATTTTTCAATAACGTCATCTCAACACCCTTTTTTCTTGTTTTCTCTCATCTTATCAAGAAACGCTTGATGGAGCGTTCTTAATTGTCCATTTTCAAGACTGGAATGAGGTCTTTTAAAGTTATAATAATGCATAGTGTCACTCCAGTTTGCAAAGTGTTTCCTTAGATGTTGTATGGTTTGTCCAGCTCGCTCTACTTTGCCATTGGATTGCGGATGTTTCACCCTGGCTTTAATATGGACAATCCCATATTGTTTCAACAATTGTTGAAACATGTTTTGTTGTGGATCAGGGCAGGTCTCTCTAGGGAGAGATGTGAATTGTGTTCCATGATCTGTCATCATCTGTTTAGGGATGCCATAGCTGTTTATTGCTTGATTGAGAATTTGTTTTGAGTTCTCCACATTAGCATTGGGGAATACACCATATCCGGTGATGAATCTAGAGGCATCATCCTCGAAGAGTATGATTTGTTCCCGTGTTTGTTCAAACCAGTCAACGTGCCAGAGACTGTTGCTGTATCTTCTTTCATAGCGGACCCATTTTCTCCTTTTTTGTTTATGTGGTTCATCTTTTGCAAGTCCTTCTTGTTTGAGGATTTTATGGATCCTGTTATGTCCGATGTGTATTCCTTGTTCATGGAGTATTTTTTCTAGTGTTACTGCACTTAGTGGGTGTTGTTGTCTTGTTTCTAGCACGGTTTTCTTTTCCTCTTCAGATATGGGTTTGGGTTTTCTACCAGATTTTTTAGGGTATGGATATTGATAGGTTTTGTGGAATTGGTGGTGTAGTTCTCTTGCCCATCGTGGTGTTATTTGTTGTGTTTTGGCTATTCTATAGGTTGATCATGTGCCTTTTTCTATTTGGTTTATTATCCAGCGTATTTTTTGTTGATTCAGCTTCCGCATGGGTTCTGAATCATGTATGTCTTTTTCTCGGAGGAAGTAATTTCGGGATAAGACAATACTGGAACAAAATATAAAAAATTAAACGTATCCGGTGAAAAGGAATTATCTGGCAAAGGTGTATCATATTGTGCAACATGCGATGGTTACTTTTTTAAAGGAAAAGATGTAGCAGTTATTGGCGGTGGTAACACGGCTCTAGCGGAAGCTGTTTTTTTAAAACAAATCGGATGTAAAAATGTTTATTTAATTAACAGAAGAGATTTACTCAGAGGCGATAAAACGTACCAAGATGAAATTATAAAAAAAGGTATCAAAGTTATTTATGATACACATGTTGAGGCAATCTTTGGAAAAGAAAAGGTTGAGTATTTAGAGCTTCATAGTGTTAAAACAGATGAAATTACAATGCTTACTATTGATGGAGTTTTTGTTTCAGTTGGTGAATAGCCACAAAATACTTGTGCAAAGGCTCTAGGTTGTAAGCTTGATGAAAAAGGGTATGTTATTGTTGACAAAGAACAGAGAACAAATGTAAAAGGATTTTATGCAGCTGGTGATGTTACAGGAGGATTAAGGCAAATTGTAACAGCTTGTGCTCAAGGTGCAATTGCTGCTTTAACATCAACCGAGGTTCTTGGTAAAAAATATCCTTATTAAAGAAAAGATAGATTTTAATGAAAAAATCTTTTAATATAACAGGTATTCCTTTAACCCACAGGTTCTTTGGAGTTGAAAGAATTTATGGCAACAAAAAAAGATATTGAAGATACATTAAATCTAGTAAAAGCAAAATTTGATGATCCGAAATTAAAATCAAGGTTTGTTGGTTTTACAAAAAACATGCAGTTTACATTTCCGGATTTAAATACCTCTTATCTACTTAAGGTAAACAATGGAGCGGTACAGTCACTAGCAGAAGAAAGTATGCCCACACCTGATATTCATGTAACAATTGATAGCACGATATTTATCGATATAATAAACAAGAAAACCAATCCAATGACAGCGTATCAGACAGGTAAACTAAAGGCGAAAGGTAATTTGAATGATTTGTTAAAGCTGCAAAAATTATTATAAAAGAAGTAAAAAAGGTTTTTATTTAACTAAAACCTTAATATTATTGTTAGAGGGGGGTAAAAAAATGAAAGCGTTTGTTACAGCTCCATTTCATGAAAAAGGATTTGCTATTTTAAAAAAATATATGACTTATACTTATGAAAACTGGCGAGAAACAGGTATCATGTATCGTGATTCATCTGAGTATATCAAGAAAATAAATCAAGAAAAAGCAAATGTTCTGATAACTGAAGGCGATATGATTGATAAGGATGTTTTAGAATCCTGTGATATAAAAATTATTGGCATATGCCGCGGATATCCAGACAATGTTGATATGGAAGTAGCAACCAGTAAAAAAATCCCTGTTTTTTTTACCCCAGATAGAAATGCAGATGCTGTTGCTGATTTAACAGTTGGTTTGATGCTTTCTCAATTGAGGCATTTTACTGAAATAGAAAGGGTTTTAAAATCAGGCACTTTTTTTGTTGACAGTGGAGAAAAGCTTGCTGAAATTTACAGACGATTTCTGGGTTGGGAACTTGGAAATAGAATTATTGGTATTATTGGTCTAGGTGGTGTAGGTTATCGAGTTGCTAAAAGATTGAAATTTGGTTTCAACAGTAAAATTTTGGTATATGATCCATATGTAGATGCAAATAAAATTAAGGAAATTAACGGTAAACAGGTTGACTTAGAAACACTTCTTAAAGAATCAGATATTGTTACAATTCACGCAAAGGTAACAGATGATAACCTTGGAATGATTGGTGAAAAAGAAATCTCACTTATGAAACCAACAGCTTATTTTTTTAATACAGCAAGGGCAGCGCTTGTTGACGAAGATGCATTGTTTGAGGCTTTGAAGGAGAAACGGATAGCTGGTGCAGGGTTGGATGTTTTTGGTAGTGAACCAGTTGATTCTGATAATCGTTTTCTTGTATTGGATAACGTGACGGTAACGCCACATGCTGGTGGATCAACTTTTGATTCTGAGATCCGTCAGTCGTTGATGATTGCTGAGGATATTGAAAGATATCTTAATAAGAAAAAACCTAAGTTTTTGAAAAACCCTGAGGTTCTTAAGAAGTGAGAGTTATGAGCAGGTACGTTCTAGCATTGGATTTTGGTCATGGCGGCGGTAAAGCTCTTTTTTTTGATCTTGATTCTGAAAAACGTTTTTTGTCCTATAAAAGTTGGGGGTATTTTTCTCCTGAGGGAGACAGTTACAGAAAAGAGTTTGTACCTGATGAATTTTTTGAGACACTTTGTCAACTAGTAAGAGACCTGGTAAAGAAACATAAGATAAAACAAGAGGAAGTAATAGGTATTAGTACAGCTAGTATGAGACATGCTTATGTTTTTTTGGATAAAAACGGAAAAGAAGTTTATGGTGGCCCGAACACTGATATTAGAGGTCTTTTTTATCAAGATGCTGTTGAACAAGACGTTAAACTAGATCTATATAAAATAACTGGTCAGGGACCTGCGTTAATGTACATACCTGCACGTTTACTATGGTTTAAAAACGAAAAACCAGAGGTTTTCAAAAACATAAAATATGGACTTAGTATCGGCGATTGGATGATTTATAGGCTTAGTGGTATTATTTCAACCGAACCATCTCTTGCATCTGCAACTATGCTTTTTGATGTAGAAAAAAAGAAATGGCTCTCTGAAGTCCTTGATGATCTAGGTTTAAACACCATTGATTTTCCTGAAATTCATTATGCCGGTGAACATATTGGTGAGCTAAAAGGTAATGTTGCTAAAAAGATGAATTTGAAAGAGGGAACTCCTGTTGTTACGGGTGGTGGTGATACACATTTAGGTTTACTTGCATGTTCAGCAGTTAAAGATGGTGATATTGGTGTGGTTGCTGGTACTTCAACACCAATTATGATGGTTTTATCAAAACCAGTTGTTGATGAGAAGCGAAGGATTTGGACAGGTTACCATATTCTACCAGATAAGTGGGTGTTAGAGGGTAACGGCCAGATGGGAGGGTTATCTTACCAATGGTTAAAGAATAACTTCGAGGTTTTACTCGGAAAAGAAGATCAGGAGACTTATGCTTACATGGAAAAACTTGCATCAAAGGTTCCACCAGGATCTGATGACATGATCGCATCTCTTGGCGCAGAGATATTTAACCTAAATGAGATAAACATTGTAAGACCAGGTATTTTTACTTTTCAACAACCAGGTCATCCAATGAATACAAGCCCTGCAACATTTGGTCATTTTATAAGAGCAACACTTGAGAATGTTTCATATGCAATTAGGGGAAATATTGAGCAGATGGAGGAAATTGCAAATAAAAAAAGCGATGAATTGAAGGTTACTGGTGGTATGAGCAGAAGTATGTTGTGGTTAGAGATTTTATCTGGAGTAACTGGTAAGAAAGTAAAGGCAGCAAAAGTAGAAGACGGTACTCTTATGGGTTGTGCGATTTGTGCAGCTGTTGGATCAGGAATTTATCATGATTTTAAAGATGCAATAAAAGAAATGGTTGATTTTAAAAAAGATATAATGCCAAAAGAAGAACAAGTTGATATTTATAATAAATCTTTTAATAATTGGAAAGAATGGTATAATAGAATAGGTAATTTATAAAAAAAAATAATGGTGAGTATTTATGGAATACGAGGAGCTGAGAAAACAGGTTGTTGATGCAGGGCTTAAAATGTTTCGTAAAGGAATGACTCATGGAACATCAGGTAATATCAGTTGTAGGGTCCCTAACAAAGAAAAGATGCTGATAAAACCTAGCAATATTCCCTATGAAGAAATCAAAACAAAAGATATAATCTTAGTAAATTTTTCAGGTGAAGCTGAAGAAGAAGGACGAAACCCCTCATCAGAGACACCGTTTCATCTAGCCATATATAAAAAAAGAGATGACGTTGGTGGAATCGTACACACTCACTCTGTTTACGCACTTGCAGTTGCATCAAATAGAAAGACAGTACCTGTTTTTCTTGATGAAATGTTTTCAGATATCGGCGGTGAATTAGTGGTTAGTAAGTATGGGCTTCCTGGCAGTCAAGAGCTGGCTGAAAATGTCCTTGTTGGTCTGGGAGATAAAAATGCAACTTTGCTTGCAAATCATGGTGTGGTATGTTGTGGAAAGAATTTGAAAGAGGCTTTTGAGGTCGCAGAAACAGTGGAGCAGATATGTAAAATATTTGTTCTTTCATCTATTTTAGGTGAGGTAAAGCCTCTACCACAAGATGGTTTTGATTATCAACGTATGATGTATGAGATGAAAAAAGATTTTTAATATATACGATATTGAATTAACATAAATTTAAACATATTTATTTGGAACGCAACAGTCTTATCATCGAAGGTAGACCTTTAAGTTTGTCTAGTTTACGATCAGAAAATAGACTTTTGAATGTTGTTAAAAATCTTTCATATTTATCGTGTCTAAAGGGGTACCAATTAATATCCTGATTCTTCTTGCCTTTTTCTATACTTATTGCTTTAATATTTGAAAAAGCATGAAGTCCATATGCTCCATGATAACGACCTATGCCACTTTGTTTTGCGCCTCCAAAAGGTAAACTAAAGTTTGCTTGAGCGGTAAGTGCATTATTTATAGCAACACCACCAGTAACAATTTCTTTAGAAATTTTTATTCCTTTATTTTTATCTTTCGTCCAAACACTTGCATTAAGCCCATAGTTTGAATCATTAGCAAGTCTTATTGCCTCATCCATATCTTTGAATTTCATTATACAAATAACAGGTCCAAAGGTTTCCTCTTTCATAATTTTCATACTATGATTAACATTTACAATAACCGTTGGTTCAAAAAACATGGTTTTTTCTTTTCTTTTACCACCAAAAAGAATCTTTGCGCCTTTCTTCACCGCATCAGCTACATGATCTTCAATAGTTTTCATTTGATCTTGAGTTGTTATGCAACCCATATCAACATTGCCTCTAGTATCCCAGCCCTGTTTTATTTTCTTAACGTTTTCAACAACAATTTTTACAAATTCATCATAAGCTTTCTCTTGAACATAAATACGTTCAATTGCTACACATGCCTGACCGCTATTTAGTAAACTACCCCAAGTGGCAGCATTAGCAGCACGCTCTATATTTGCATCATCAAAAACAACCATCGGGTCTTTTCCACCTAGTTCTAAAACAACGGGAATAATATATTTAGCTGCTTTTTCCATAATTATCTTACCTGTAGCAGTACTACCTGTGAAAAAAATTATATTTGGTCTACCTTCAATCAGTGCGTCTCCTATTTCACTACCTTTACCATACACCACTGTGACAACCCCTGATTCAAAACCGCTTTCTTTTATGATTTTTTCAATAATCATACCGCTGTATGTTGCTGATTCAGATGGTTTATAAATTACTGTGTTACCGGCTAAAACCGCTGAAATAATTGGTATCAAGGAGAGAGTTAGCGGAAAATTCCAAGGTGCAATAACAAGAGCTGTACCAAGTGGCTCATAAAAAACATATGATTTTTTGCCCATTAAAGCAATAGGTGTTTTAATTTTTTTATAAGTAAGAATCCATTCAGCATTTTTTTCATAATATACTATTGAGTCCAAAACAGGGAATATTTCCATGAGTAATGCTTCATTTTTTGTTTTACCCAGATCGGCTGATAATTCTTCAGCGATAGACTCCATATTTTCAGCAAGGTATTTTTTTATTTTTTTAACTTCATTAATTCTTTGGATTACAGTAGTTTTTCTAAAATTTACAGCTTTTTTACGTGCCTTATCATATGCTTCTAGAATTTCTTTAGAAGTCCATGCTTTTTTTACACCAAGACTCTGACCTGTTGCAGGATTAACCATTTTTATTTCTGACATAGAAAAACGAAACAAAACAAAATCATTTATACTTTGTCTTCTTGGTTTTACGACGAATTCTAAAATCTAAAAATAAAGAAACTGAAACTAGTATTATTGCTAAAATAGATAGATAAATTCCAGTTGATAAACCCCAACTCGCAGTCACATCTACATAATTGCTTGTTCCAGGTATTAAAACATTCAATGTTCCAGAACCTTGCAGGCTACCTAGACCTACTTTTGTTAACTCTGAAAATCCATAACTAAATATTCCAATTGCTGCAATTAAAAGAATTACACCAAGAATTGTGAGAATTTTTGATGCCCTTCTGTATTTTTTAAGAGCAATACTGCCAAAGAAAATTAGAGCAGATACAATTACTATTATCATTACAGCAAAAATAAACATAGTAAAATCTGATGGAACATTTGCAAGCTCCATTTCAACAATGTTTCCGGAAGATGTCTTTGTAACCATTGTTTGAGGAATTAAGAACGCTTTAGTTGACCGCTCAATAGAACTGTCTGCATTGGATCCAGATAGTTCCCACCAAGGCATAACTAGTGCAATAATTATTAATGCAATTGCTAGTATTTTCAAAAATGAGGATAATGAAATTTTTCTTAGTAAAATAAGTATAATAGTCCCTATAATTATAAGTAAAGAAATTACCATCATAACAAGCGGTAGCAATGGTTCTTTTGAAGTAACAATATCTGTTATTTCATCTCTTAAAACACTTACACTTTTTTCTCCAATAACATTTTCTTCATCGTAAGTTTCTATTTTATAGGATCCTGCTGGAATTTCAAATGTGGCTACACCATTACTATCTATTTGACCATCTATGGTTTTGCCTTCTCTAGTTAAAATTATTTTTTTATCCCCAAGAATATTTCCTCTTGCATCATAAGCATTAACTATGAATTTAAAAACCGCTGAAAATGTCATACTAACTGTTTCATCATCGGTTGAAGTTTGTATGGCTTTGTTGTCAGTAAATTGCTTATAAGAAATCTGTGCATTATATGATGCTGTAGTAATATTTTTAAAATTGTAAACACCAGGTTTTTCTTCCTCTGCCTGGATATTAACTTGCGTTTCCATTTCATCGCTTGTCAAAACCGGTGTGATTTTTATACCAGGAGGTAAACCAAGTTTATCTGTTACCAAAAGTTTAAGGTTTGATAGTCCAATTTTAACGCTTTCCTCTTTTTTGATAAGTCCGATCTTTACATCCTTTTCATATATTTTGAAACCATTATAGATTATTTTTAGATGATAATTGCCACGTGGCGCATCAATTACTGTTTTATCGATTCCGTTTGTTGTTTCCTCTGCAATACTTGCATTTCCTAAAAGCAGATAACACTGCGCATTTGATACAGGTTTATTGTTTTGGTCGTTTACAACAACATTGATTGATCCTTGACTATGGCAAGTGACATGTATCTTTGTATCTTTTTTCAAATCAACTGTTTGTACACCAACAAATTTATTTCCATTCTTGGTTCTAATATATATTTTTACAACATATGTGCCAGGTGCAAGACTAGGGAATTTTACTTTTTTGAAAAATGTGATGTTTCTCCAATCAAACAATTTTATAATTGCGGATATTGATATTTTTTCAAGGTTAAGTTCGCCAGCTAGTGAAATTCTACTAACCATCCCAGTTGATAAAAGATTTCCACTTTTATACAACTCTGCAAATGTATATGAAAAGTTTTTACCTGATGCAGCAGAAATTAGTGAACCCAGCGGGAATGAAAATGCTAGATGAGTAAAAACAGTTAAGTTGTATTTTTCTCCCTCTTCTTCCCCGCCACTTACGTTTCCATAAACTTGTGGTCTATCTTTAACAAGTGATTGGAATAAAACGGCTTCTTTATTTACATCATTATAGCTATTTATCTCTGTTGTAAAGAATTCACCATCAAACTCAACAAGTAGACCTGAAGGAATAGAATTATCAAGTGTACCAGTTGAACTATAAGCGTTTCTAAAGAATCCCATCCCGGATGAGTATGCCTTAAGTCCAGGAATGTCCACTTCTTGTTTTTGGCTTGCTTTTATCTGTATTCCATCTTGTTCATCTTTTCCTGATTTTACTACTTGATTTGATGAAAAAATCAATGCATGTGCTTTTCCAGTTTCTCCACTATCTGCAGATGCCCATGGATAGCTTCCTAGATCTGCGTTATCCTCTGCTGATACAAGCCATTCCTCATTTTTTGCTGTAGGATTTGTATCAGCCTGAATATCAACAATTGAATTATCCTTATTGTTATAATGAATATAAGGTAAAATTTCCCCAGTGTTTAAGAAAGGATTTGCTTCACTTCTTGTTTTAAAGCCACTAGTAAATGCATATTCTCCATCTACTTTTTCTGATGAAGCTACGCTAATATCTTTTAAAACCTCATGTTTTACGTTTACACAAATTCTTTTGATATCTACTGGAGAGCAATAATATTTGTAAATATCGGTTGTTTTGGCATCATCTCTAGATGTGGTACTGATAATACCAAACTCAACCATTAGATTTCCTTCAACAAAAATTTCGTTGGATATAAGCTTCATTCTTGTAGTAATGGTATCCTGACCCATGGGTAAACTAGTATCTACATATTGGAAACAAAACGCACCAAGTCTATCCCAGTATTTATAGCTAAAATCTTTCTGACCTTTACTTTGCCTAAAAATCATCTGAGAGCCGTACTCAGTCAGCATCATCCCTTGGATGCCAACTCCATAGACACAAAAACCTTCATCTACTATTTTATAATAATCCATGTCAACCTTCTGGCCAGGGATCGGCTCATAATAGTAATGCTCTTTTGTAAGTGTGACATGATCCGGATAATTAGCCTTCGGTTTTTCACCACCATCATAATAAACGTAGTATGATTCTTTGCCAGTAGCTTCCGCGGGTATAAGAAAAACAAGGCTACACGATTTTATATGAGTATCATCCGATTTATCCAAATCGTATATCTGTGATTCTAGTTCATACCAGGTTTTCCCATCCCAACAGCAAACACGTATAGAATTTTCTTCTGTATTTTTAGCCCAACAAGGGTCGTTGAAGGTTACTCGGGTATCAACTGGTTGATATTTGGCTATTTCAAGACTGGTATCAATAGGAATAGTTATTTCTTGTCTAGACGACCAATTTTTATCCCACCAAGGGACATTTTGTGAAGAAACAGGAAAAACTATTGAAGAAAGTAATAGGGGCAACAGAACACCACATATACAAATTTTTCTGCGGATCATATTAAATCAAATTTCCCCTATTTCTTTATTAATCATATATAGCATCTAACTTATCGTTTATTAATGATTTATTGGAATATAATTATTTCCTATTATTATATTAGGCTAACATATATAAGTAGTTTATCACAGAGTTATTATCTAAATTTCCTCATCTCTTATATCTATATAAGGATAAAATCTAGTTTTGTCTAATTAAATCGACCAAATCTTTTAAATATTAAAATTATCCAGATTTTTAAAAAAAATTTAAGTAGAGAGGACAATTATGATGATGCAACAGGGGAAAACAATGCAGGATATTAAACTGATTAAGTTTAAAGATACAAAAGAATTTTTTGAGGGAGATGAAAAGTGTAATCTTTATGTTAAGACAGACAAAATAATATTTGGTACGTCATACCTAGAACCCAGGAAAGAAGGAGCTGTTGATCCAGGCCACAAGTATGGCGAAGAGATCTTTTTTGTCGCAAAAGGTAAAGTGACATGCAAATTTTCAAAAGTTAGTAAAAATTTGAAAGAAGGCGATGCAGTTGTAATCCCAATAGGAGAACCACATAAACTTATAAATAAATATGATGAACCTGCGTTGATTTGTTGGGCTTTGGCGCCTCCGGATAACTAAATTTCTTAAATGAGGGATAAGTGATGGATTATATCTTAAGTATAGATGCAGGTACTACCGCTTTTAAGACATCTCTTTTTGATGAAAACGGCAGATTGCTTGGTATTTCTACGCGAGAATACAAGTTATTGACTCCAACATCGTTGGCTGTCGAGCTACCAGCTGAGGCATTTTGGAATGCCTTTAAATTTGGGATAAAAGACGTATTGAAGAAAACAAAGGTTAATACAGATGACATCCGAGCATTAGGGCTTTCAGTTCAAGGTGAAACGTTATTGATGATTGATAAAAAGGGCAATCCTCTTAGAAATGCGATAATTTGGTTAGACAACAGAGCACAGAGAGAAGCAGAGATTTTATCTAAACATTTTGATGTAGATGGTTTATCTTATAAAATTACTGGTCAGGTAAAGATCGTTCCTACTTGGCCTGCATCTAAAATTTTTTGGATTAAAGAGCATAAAAAAAATATTTTTGATAGAGTTCACAAGTTTCTCTTGTTAGAGGATTATCTTATTTATAGAATGACAAATGAATTGGTAGCGGAAGGCTCCTTGCTTTGTTCTACTTTGTATTGGAATATCTCTACGAAGAAGTATTGGGACGAAATGTTAGATTATTTACACGTTTCTGCAGATCAGTTGCCTGCTATTAGAGAATCAGGTGAAGCAGTTGGAGAACTGAAACCTGGGGTTGCTAAAGAACTAGGTTTGTCAAGAAAAACTGTTGTGTCAACTGGTGTTCTTGATCAAGCTGCAGGTGCAATTGGTGTTGGAAATATTTCTCCAGGTATTTTTTCAGAAAATACTGGAGCTGCTCTAGCAATATGCGCTACGTTAAATAAACCAGTTTTTGATAAACAAGGTAGAATGCCTATTCATTACCATGGAATTCCTGATACATACATGGCACATACTTTTACCACTGGAGGAATGGTTTTGAGATGGTTTCGTGATAATTTTTGTAAGGAAGAGATAAAAACGGCACAAAAGCTAGGAATAGATTCTTATGATTTAATCGGAAAGGAAGTAGAAAAAATACCACCGGGATGTGAAGGGTTGGTTATGTTGCCACATCTGCAGGGTGCGATGGCACCTGAAGCAAATCCAAAGGCAAAAGGTGTTTTTTATGGGTTTACTTTAAAACATACAAAAGCTCATTTTGCAAGGGCTATAATGGAAGCAATAGCATGTATTGTAAGAAGAAATATTGATGTACTTGAAGAACTAAAAATTCCTGTTAATGAAATAAGAGTTCTAGGTGGAGGCGCACGAAGCGACATTTGGAATCAAATCAAGGCAGACATAATACGAAAAACAATTCTTAGAACTGAAAACGAAGAAGCAGCATGTCTTGGTGC
>Ga0172366_10001030_pt1 | contig 21408 bp, 20 predicted proteins | sample LakKivSesite69cm_FD_114533 | JGI IMG/M metagenome (GOLD analysis project Ga0172366, IMG submission 114533) | Sediment microbial communities from Lake Kivu, Rwanda - Sediment site 69cm | ecosystem: Environmental > Aquatic > Freshwater > Lake > Sediment | place: Rwanda: Western Province, Lake...
ATCTTATCTCTGATTTAATAAATCTTATCTTTCATTTAATAAGTATTCTATCTCTAATATTTTCAATATCTTATGACTTATTTATTTTTGCTTTTTATAACTTATTATATGTGCCTATTATAACTTATTTATCTGCTTATTTTTTCAGCGTGCAGGCGCACGGCTTATAGCCCTTTTCCTCAGCTTCCTTGGAATTTTTGAAAAGTAACTTGTTTTTCTGCGCTATTCGCTGTGCAAAAGGGCAGTTCTTCAGATGATATTTGTCTGATTTTGCAGAAGATACAAAAACATTTTCCTGTAATGCTTTATCTTGTAATGTTTTGTCTTGAAATGCTTTATTCTCCTTTCCTTCTTCTGCTTTTTCTTTTTTCCCTTTTTCTTTTCTTTGCTCGCCTTTTCTTATTATTTCTTCCTTTTCTACTGTTGTCTTTTTCTCTCCTTCCAAATCCAGCTGTGCTTTGTCAAACAATATATTGCATCGCTTGCAATAGAATTTGTATCTGTCATTTCCCTTGACATCAGAGCCGCACAGCGGGCAAGCGTTCTTTATAACAATGATTTCAGAACTTTCATCTTCAGAATGAACAGCGCTTCCCATCTGCATTTTTTCTTTCATTTTTCCTCTTAAAAAGTTAAAGACAATAATTAATTTTTAATATTATTAGTTTTTAATATTTTTATCAAAAATTGCGAGAATACAAAAAAATCGAAGATTTTTTGTACATAAAATGCTTCGCATTTTATTGTACTTTGGGCTTTAGCCCAAAGATATTTATTATCGACTTTTATATTTATTTTTAGTTTTTATATTTATTTTTCCAATATTTTCACAAAATCGTCTCTCATTTTTTATAAAAACTTTTTTTAATAAAATACTTTATATTCAAGATAATTCATTTCAAATAATTAAATAATTTTTTTACTAAAAATTTGCTGGGGTCTAAATCCCCGCACTCTCTAAAATCCACACCTTATCTCGCCATTTTAGTGAACGATTTTTAATCCCAACGAGTTTTTGTTATTTATTAAACAATCTTTGGTTATGTCTGTTTTAGTTATATCTATTTTTCTTTTACAAAATTATATGCTGATTCTGCTGCAATTGCGCCCTGGGCTGCAGCTGTTATAACCTGCCTCATTCCAAAATTCGTGACATCGCCTGCAGCGAAAATTCCTTTGACACTGGTTTCCTGCTGCTTGTTTATTTTTATGTAGCCGTCTTCATCTAATTCAACACCCAACATATTTGCGAGTTTAGTCGCAGGAGCTCCTCCTATTGCCACAAAGATTCCATCTACTTTCAATTCCTTGCCTGTGTCCAAAACAATGCCTTCAACACTTTTTTCTCCTTTTATTTCACTCACATTGGCGTTTGTTATTATCTGTATTTTTGGATTATTTTTCAATGATTCAATCAAGCCAGGGGTGGCTCTCATCTCTGTTTTCCTGTATATTATGTAAACCTTTGAAGCATATTCTGCCAGTTTCATTGCATATCTGGCTGCTGACTCGCTTCCGCCAACTATTGCAACTGTCTTTTCCTTGTAGAAAGGTGCATCGCAGGTTGCGCAGTAACTTACTCCTCTTCCAGTGAATTCCTCTTCTTTCGGGACATTCAGCTTTCTCTTTTCAGTGCCTGTGGCAAGCAATATTGTTTTTGCTTTATACTTATTTTTTTCACTGTCTTCTACGATAAATATGGTATATCCCTTTTTTATGTCAGCAATTTCCGCCTGCTTTATTTCTATGCCGAATTTTTCAGCATGCTTCCTGAATTTTTCCATGAGATCGAATCCTGTTATTGACTCAAATCCAGGGTAGTTTTCAACAAGAGGCGCCTCTGCAATTCCTCCTCCAAGTTCCTTGGCAAGAATTATCGCTTTCAGTTTATAGCGCGCGGCATATATGCCTGCTGAGAATGCTGCAGGTCCCCCTCCTATTATAACTAAGTCGTACATGTCAGTCACCTTCCCTTTTAAGTTCTCTTTTATATTTTCAATATTTCCCTTCATACCCTTTACTTTGGCTGTTATTTTCTTGAAAAGCATTTTAATCTAGTGAAATATGGCGGTTATTTAAAGGTTTTTGTTAATGCTTTTTGCAAAATATCTTTTTTAATTATTTTATATAACTTTATTTATTAGATTATATTTAATTTTTTGTTAACCTTGTGCAATACATTTTATTTTTATGCAATAAATTTATATCAATCTTCATGATTATTAATTGCTTATTTCATTTATCTGTATTTTATATTTAAGTGTTTACCTCATTTCTAGTTCATTTCATATTCTTTTTAAACAGCTTTTTTTATCTATGTTTTTACCACTTTTTAGCATAATATTTATATATCTACCAAATGTTAATTCGTTTATAATTATCTTGGGGGCGCATCAGAACTAAAAATGAAAATACAATTCTATCCTGTAGATATCTCCTACAAAACAAGAGGTGAAAAAGCTGAAATACACATCTACGGCAAAGACTCTAAAGGCAACCCTATTCTTGTAATAGTCAATGATTTTCAGCCCTATTTCTGGGCAGTCCTGAAATCAGAGCTTGAGAAGAAGAAGGGATTTGAAAGAGCAGAAATTGAAACTTCTGAAGAAGAAATCATACCTATAACTTCTAAAAAAAATTCTGAAATCTATGAGCGGATAAAGGACATAAACATACCAAGAGAAGACAAGCGAAGAATTACAGCCAGCAAGATTGAAATTGCAAAAAAGAAATTTCTTGGAAAAGAGATTGAAGCACTAAAGGTTTTTGCTGAGTTGCCTTCGGATGTTCCAGAGCTCAGGCAGCAAGTTAAGGATTTCGGCTTTGAAACATTTGAAGCTGACATACCATTTGCACGAAGATTCATAACTGACAGAGACATTATTCCAATGACCTTGCACGAGGCAGACGGTGAATTCATAAACCAGCGTTCAAGGGTTCCTGTATTTCAGGCAGAATCTCTGCAGAGAGTTTCTGACGAGCTTATGGAAAATTTGAGAGTGCTTGCATTTGATATAGAAACCTATAATCCGGTTGGCAAGATTGCAATTCCAGAGTCAGACCCGATTATAATGTGTGGATTCTATGGAGAAAACTTCAAAAAGGTTCTAACCTGGAAGCAGTTCAATACAGCGCCTGACTATGTTGAATTTGTTAAGGATGAGAAAGCGCTTATTGAAAAATTCAAGGAGATTGTTGAGGAATACAAGCCAGATGTTATCACAGGCTATTTCTCAGACGGATTTGATCTTCCATACATAAAGAAAAGGGCCGATTTTCACAGGGTAGAGCTTGACATAGGTTTGGATTACAGCCCTCTAAGCATAAAAAGGGGACATATAACCACCTGCAGGGTTGTAGGAATTCCTCATATAGATATGTTCAGATTCATCAGAAACATAGTTGCGCGCTCCCTCGACACAACTGCATTGACGCTTGACTCTGTTGCTAATGAATTGCTCGACGAAAGAAAAGAGGATGTTGACATTGAAAATCTTGCATTTGTATGGGATAATCTCCCTGAAAAGCTTGAGGAGTTCTGCAAATACAACCTGAAAGACGCGATTCTCACTTATAATCTTCTCACGAAAACAATGCAGAATCTTCTGGAGCTTATGAAGATAGTGAGATTGCCCATTTATGATGTCAGCAGGATGAGCCTCAGTCAGATTGTTGAATGGTATTTGATAAGAGAAGCAAAATCATTCAACGAGCTAATACCCAATAAGCCCTCTTATGACGAAACTGTTCAGAGAAGGATACAGACCTACAAGGGCGCTTTTGTTTTTGAGCCGCAGCCTGGGCTTTACAAGAACATAGTTATCTTTGACTTCAGAAGCCTGTATCCAAGCATAATCACCACTCACAATATTTCTCCAGACACTCTCAACTGCGGTTGCTGCTCTGAAGAAAGGGATGAGGTGGCTGAACTTACAGACTGGTTCTGCAAGAAAAGAAAAGGCTTCATCTCAACAGTTATAGAAGACCTTATTACGAGAAGGATGCGCATCAAGCAGATAATGCTGTCTGCCGATGATAAAGACAAAAAGCTTCTCAAGGCAAGAGAACAGGCGCTAAAGACTATTGCAAATTCAATGTACGGCTATATGGGATTCTTTGCTTCCAGGTGGTATTCGATAGAATGCACAAGAAGCATAACTGCATACGGCAGGCATTACATAAAGCAGGCAATAGACAAGGTAGCAAAGGCAGGTTTTAAGGTGCTTTATTCTGATACTGATTCTGTATTCCTAGCTTTAGAAAATAAGACGAGAAAGGATGCTGAAAACTTCCTGCAGAACATCAACAGGGAACTGCCTAGGCTTATGGAGCTTGAGTTTGAGGGCTTCTATCCTGCCGGGATTTTTGTATCTGCAAAGATTGGCGACTTTGGCGCTAAGAAGAAGTATGCAATCATGTCTGAAAGCGGACTGATAAGGATAAGGGGTTTTGAGACTGTCAGGAGAAACTGGTCCATAATAGGCAAGGAAGTTCAGGAGAAGGTTCTTAACATAATACTCAAAGAGCAGGATGCGAAAAAAGCGTTTGACTATGTAACAGACGTAATTAACAAACTTAGAAAAAAAGAGATTCCTCTTGAGAAGCTTGTAATATTCACGCAGTTGCAGAAAGACATGGACTCTTACACTGCTGTAGGCCCGCATGTGGCTGTTGCCCAGCGGATGAAAGCATTGGGAAAACTGGTGGGTGCCGGTTCCATGATAAAATACATAGTTACTGAGGGCAAAGGAAGAATCAGGGACAGGGCAAAATTAGTTGAAGAAACTTCGCAGTCAGAGTATGATGCAGAATACTACATAAAAAACCAGATAATCCCCTCTGTTGGCAAGATATTTGAGGTGCTCGGATATAAGGAAGAGGAAATTCTCGGAAAATCAGAAGAGAGCAAGAAGCAGCAGAACTTGAACACCTTCTTTGGAAAATAATGTTATATCTATAATATGTATTTTATTTAATTTTCTTTTTTTTACTATTTTTTAGTTTTATTCTAGTTTTATTCAAATGTTAAAACATATTATTTCAGCAAATATTTTATATTCTCAATATCTTCTCAAAATATGGCTGTAAACAGATTATAGAAAAACTTGAAGCCGTCAAATGGCGGTATTGGAAGCATATTGAATATGAAGAGGAACATGTTTATCCTTGCGCTGAGCAGCAGCATGATTTTATATTTCTCCTTAACATGTTTTTTCTTAAGAATATAGGAGCTTATCAGCCACAATGCTAAATTAACAAGGGGACCTGCTACAGCAACCAAAGCATATTGGAGCTTTGAAGCGTTTCCTGTTATCTCCACAAATGCAGGAACAAAGATTATGAAGCCAAAGCGCATTATCTTCATAATCAGTCCTAAACCGAGCCAGCGATATGCTGCGTGAAAAACTGCCTTTAAACCAAAAGCAGTTGCTACAAACTTATGCCCAAACTCATGCAGGATTATTGCAGGCGCTATTATCATAGCTGCATTCTTGAAATCATTGAGATTTATTCCAAGAATACTTCTGTAATGCTTTCTATACTTCAAATCTTTTGTGAGCGGTTCATATCTTTCACGCTCAATTCTTGGAACTTTGAATATATCAGAGAATATTATACCCATAAAAACAGTTATTATTCCAATGTCCAAGATTTCCATCGGGCTTATTAGCATTTTTATTCAGATTGAAGGGTGCTGTTTAAAAAAGTTTTCCCTATTGCATATGCTTTAATTCTTTGCTCTAGTTGCTTTGGTTATTTTTGTGTTTCTTTAATAAACCAAAACTTTATATAATAAGAGCCAATTTTTCCCCGACACAATGGAAACAAAACCAACAAAATCAGAAAAAAAAGTAAACAAAAAAGTAAACGAAGACAAAAAAAGCAGTGAAGGCAGTGCAAAATCTATTACACAGGGAAGTATTGTTTCAATAACCTATGTCGGCACTTTTGACGACGGACAGATATTTGACCAGATGGATGAAACAGAGCCCCTGAAATTCACAGTTGGAGAGAACAAGCTGCTTCCTGATTTTGAGAATGCTGTTGTTGGAATGAAGCTGAATGAGGAAAAGGCAATAAAACTTACTGCAGAACATGCCTATGGCAATGTGAATGAAAATCTTGTTCAGCAGGTTCCCAGGCAGATTTTTGAGGGGAAAATTGATATAAAGCCTAATATCAGGATTATGTTCAAAACTCCTGAAGGGAACAATGTTTATGCAAGAGTTCTTGAGATTGGTGAAGATGCTGTAAGGCTTGACTTCAATCATCCTCTTGCAGGAAAAAATCTGAATTTCAAAATAAAAGTTATTGCCATAGAATAAATGGGCAAAATAATAGGTAAAATATTATGACAAACAGTAAATAATAGGCAAAATATTATAACGAATAGTAAACAAATAATATAATGAACCTGTAAATGAACGTTATAGAAACATTGTAGATAATAAAAATGAACATCATATAATGAAAATTATATGATAAGCATATAGTAATTTATTAATAATGAGTATATAATACATAGTTTATAATAAATAATGAGTATATAATACATAGTTTATAATAAATAATTAGTATAATTAATAGTTAGCGAGCAAGCAAACAAAAAAATCAGGAAAAAACACAAACATAGGCAAGAAGCAAAACAAGAACCCTGAAATATCTGAAGTACCTTTTCATTTACAAATAAATTTAAAAACTTCTATTCTTTTTTGTTTTACAATGACATACTTAATTGCTCTTTTGAGTTCTGGGAAAGGCACATGGGCTTATGTTGCCGAACTCATAAATAAGGAAGACTGGGAAAAGGTATTTCTTGTTACAAATGATTTTGGAAGGGAAAATTTCCAGAAGAGGGTCAAGCTGAACAAGAATATAGAATTTGTAGTCATAGACCCTGAGCTTTCTATTCCTGAACTTGTCAGTGCTATTCTGAAAGGGCTTGAGGGCAGGATTGCTGACACAGAGGTTGCTCTTAACATAATCTCTGGAAATGGAAAGGAGCATACTGCAGTCTTATCAGCGCTTCTAAAACTTGGGCTTGGTGTAAGGTTTGTTGCATTGACCCCAGAAGGGATTATTGAGCCATGACAAAATAATTTCTTTAATTTCTTATTTTGATGTGTTAAAGTTGTCAAACAGTGAAGCAATCAAAAATTTTATAAACAGATGCCTTTTTTCAATCTCGCATGGCTGAAAATACTGTAGAAGAACATTCCGGCGAAGAAGTGAAAGAAGAGAAGAAAAAGGAACCAAGAGAAAAGGCACAAAAAGAAGTAAAAAAAGCTTCTGGCAGAACTTCCGCAGGAATTGCAGGCATTTTTGATTCTATTAGAGACATTTATGTAAATAAGTATAAGACACTCTTTGCTATTTCAATAATAGTATTTTTCTTATGCCTCGGGCTCCTTGTTTTCAACACCATGAGGACAGGTGAACTCTTCCAGAAAGACATTTCTCTAAAAGGAGGCGTTGCTGTAACAATATCAAAAGAAGAGCTTAATCCAGTCATAGTAAAGGATGTCCTCACAAAAGCTTACCCTGCAGCAGACATTAATGTCAGGCTTCTGAAAAGCGCAGGAGTTACAGCAGGTGTGGTTGTCGAAAGCTCAGATTTGACAGCAGATGATATAATCTCAACACTAAAGAGTGGGCTTATTGGAATAACAATTTCGCAATCAGACTACAGAGTTGATATGATAGGCTCATCATTGGGAGAAGCCTTTTTCAAGCAGACCACAATCGCAGTTTTCCTCGCTTTCCTGTTCATGGCAGTAACAGTGTTTCTCTATTTCAAGAATCCACTTCCATCCTTGTTTGTGGTATGGTGCGCCTTTTCAGATATAATGTCAACCCTTGCGGTTGTTTCAATATTTAACATCAGGATGTCTTCTGCAAGCATTGCAGCCCTTCTTATGCTTATAGGTTATTCTGTTGACACAGACATCTTGCTTACAGCAAGAGTGCTTAAAGGAAAGCACTTGAGCATAATTGAGAGAATACTTGGTTCTGTTAAAACAGGATTGATGATGACTCTCACCACAATAGGAGCACTCCTTGCAGGATACTTGTTAACGCAGTCAGATGTCATAAAGCAGATAATGCTTATACTGATTATAGGACTCATATTTGACATGTTCTACACATGGATTACAAATGCAAATATTTTAAGAATTTACATGGAAAGAATTGAAAAGAAGAGAGCAGAAAAACTACACAACTATTAGACAGCCCAAATCATAAAAAAAATATTTACAAAAACATTCAAGGAAATATCAAAATGTCAAAGATAAAGCAGATATTTACAAATTTTAGAGTATTGATAGCTTTGTTCTTTTTAGTTGCAACAGTAATAGCGATATATCCGAATCCTTTCAGAGAAGGCGCAGCAATAAGAAGCGTTGTCCCAAACAGCTCGGCAGCAATTGCCGGCATTAGCAGTCCGGTTGCAAATGCTGCTCCAATGTCTAGAGAGTTTATAGCATACATAAATAATATCCGCATAAAGAACTCAGATGATTATTATAATGTTGTTAACAGCTTGAAGCCGAATATAACAGTTCAGATAAGAACCAACAAAGCAGTTTACAAACTTATTGCACCTGAAACAACAATGCCGAATTCAAATGTTTTAGACCTTGGAATAAGGATTTATGACGCTCCAACTTCCAACATCAGAAAAGGACTTGATTTGCAGGGCGGTACAAGGACCATACTCAAGCCAGAGGCGAATGCCACAGAAGATGATATTAGCATGACAATAGACAGCATGAAACAGCGCCTTAATGTTTATGGATTGAGCGATGTTGTAGTAAAGCAAATATCTGACCTTTCAGGCCAGAAATACGTCCTTATTGAGATTGCAGGCGCCTATGAAGATGAAGTAAGGCAGTTGATAGCAAAACAGGGAAAATTTGAAGCAAAGATAGCCAATGACACAATATTCATAGGTGGAAAAGATATAACCTATGTGTGCAGGACTGCTGATTGTTCAGGCATAGATCCAAACACCGGATGCAACAAAGTTGAAGATAGATGGTATTGCAGATTCAGGTTCTCTGTATCATTAAGCCCAGATGCAGCTCAGAGGCAGGCAAATGCAACACAGGATCTTGCTGTCGTGCCGGGAACTGACCAAGGTTATCTGAATGAGACACTTGATCTTTTCCTTGACAACCAGAAAGTTGATTCTCTCAATATTGCAGAAGAACTAAAAGGCAAGGCTGTGACTGATGTCGCAGTTTCTGGCTCTGGAGCAGGCTCCACAAAGAATGAAGCGATTTATGATTCATTGAAAAATATGAAAAGGCTTCAGACCATACTGATTACAGGCTCTCTTCCAATAACGCTTGAAGTGGTGAAGACAGACAGCATATCTCCAGTGCTTGGAGAGGAAGTGCTAAGAAACACTTTCCTGGTGCTCTTCGTAGCAATATTGACTGTCAGCATAATTCTGTTTGGCGCTTATAGGAAACCCAGGATTGCCGGAATAATAATGCTCACAGGAATCTCTGAACTTGTAATGACAGTGGGTTTCTTGACCCTTATAGGATGGAATATAGACCTTGCTGCAATTGCCGGCTTGATAACAGCAGTTGGTGCAGGAATAGACGACCAGATTGTGATGACTGACGAAGCATTGCATGGTGAGCGCAGAAAGGTTTTCAACTGGAAGGAAAAGATAAGGAATGCTTTCTATATAATAACAGGCGGATTTTTTACAAACCTTGTGGCAATGTTCCCGCTGCTGTTTGCAGGCGCAGGCATACTCAAAGGATTTGCAATAACAACCATAGTCGGAATCACAATAGGAATCCTGATAACAAGACCAGCTTATGCTGAAGTAATTCAGGTAATTCTGAAAGATTAAAATTCTTAAAAATTAAAATAGAAACTAGCATATAAACCAGCTAAAAATTTAAATTGCCATATTAAATAATTTAAAAAGACATATACTAAAACTTTCTATAGCATATCTCTCTCAAAGTAAGTTTATTTACCATCTAAAAGATCATCTGAAAGCGCTAATTCATAAATAATATTTTAAATCTCTCCTTAAACTTGAAGATTTATTCCAAAATCTTTTAAACTCCAAATGCAAATCCCTTATCTTACCCTTATTTCAAGATGATAATATGATAATAACAATCTCAGGAAAGGCAGGCTCTGGAAAGAGTTCAGTTGGAATTCTACTGGCTAAAAAACTTGGAATGAAATACTACTGCATTGGCGACATGCGCAGAAAGATGGCTGAAGAAAGAGGGCTTTCATTGGAAGAGTTCAACAAGCTGGGAGAGAAGGAATCTTTCACTGATATTGAAGTTGACAAGTTTCAGCAAGAGCTTGGAAAGAAAGAGGACAATTTTGTCATTGTGGGCAGAACAAGCTATCATTTCATTCCTCATTCAGTCAAGGTATTTCTGGATGTGGACTTAAAAATAGGCGCTGAGAGGATATTCAGACAAAAAAGAGAAAAGGAGCATTACACCTCTCTCAACGAAGCAATTGAAAAAATCAAAGAAAGAGAAGAAAGCGACAAAAAAAGGTATGCGCACTATTATGGACTTGAGCTTCTCAAAAAAGATTTTGATCTGGTAATAGATGCCAGCAAACTAACAGTTGAGCAGACAGTTGATAGGATAATTGATTTCATAAAAAATACAGAAAACAGAAAGAAAACAAAAAACAGAAAGCAAAACAAAAGTAACTAAATCGTCCTCTAATCAAATCTGTTCTTTAATAAAAGATACAATAAAAACAAAACCAACAAAACAAACAATAACAACAACAAAAACAACCGCTCAAACAAACACAAAAAACATAAATGTAACATTTAAAGATTTCTCTTAATCTCAAATTCCCCTTGGAAACTTCGTATAGTTGCATATGTTATCTGTAATTCCCTCGGGCGCCTTGCTGTTCGCTTCGCTCCTTCAGGCCATATAACACGGGCCCGATATGTTATAGCCAATTAGAAATGCTTAATAATAAAATGGCTAATTCTATAATAAAATGCTCTGTAATAAAATGGTTAATCCTGATGCTGTAAAGCCTAATGCTATGAAGCTTTCCTTTGAGAATGAAGTATATGAGCCGCAGGAGGATTCATTCCTTATGCAGAAGCATGTTAGAAAGATGGCAGAAGGCATTGTTTTAGATATGGGAACAGGAAGCGGCATCCTGGCAATCGAAGCGGCAAAATCAAAAAGAACTAAAAAGGTTTATGCAGTTGACGTTAATAGAAAAGCATTGGAAATTGCTCATAAGAATGCAGAAAACTCAAAAGTTAAAATAGAATTCCATTATTCTAATTTGTTCTCATTCTTCAAAAACAGGAAAAACAAGAAGACAAATAAAAAGATGAACAAAAAGACAAAGTTTGACTTGATAATTTTCAATCCGCCATATCTTCCAGAAGAGAAGCTTGAGCCAGAGGACGAAATAAAAAAAGCCCTGACAGGCGGAAAAAAAGGGCATGAACTCGTTGAGAGATTTCTTTCAGAAGCAAATGCTTATCTAAAAGAAAAAGGAAAAATCCTGGTTGTGTTCTCATCAATAACTAGCAGACAGAAAATTGAGGATATAATCACTAAATACTGTTTTGATTTCAAAAAAATTGATGAGCAGAAATTCGCTTTTGAAACATTGTATGTTTATCTGATAAAGAAATCAGAAGTTCTAAAACAACTTGATAAGTTTGGAATAGAAAAAACAATCAGATTTGCAAAAGGCAAAAGAGGAATAATATATACCGGAACTCTCAAAAACAAAAAGATTGCGATAAAGGTTAAAAGAGCTGATTCCAAAGCAAAAGGGCGAATTGAAAACGAGATAAGATATCTCAGGATTCTGAATAAGCAAAATATTGCTCCAAAACTCATGCTCTCAGGCAGGAAATTCTTTGTTTACACATTCATAGAGGGAAAATTCATAAAAGATTTTCTTGAAACTGCAAACAAAGAAGAAATTTCAAAAATCATCAAGGATGTTTTCAGACAGCTCTATGTTTTGGACTCAATGCGCTTGAACAAAGAGGAAATGCACTATCCTGTCAAGCACATAATCATAAAGCAGGATTTAACTCCTGTGCTGGTGGATTTTGAAAGGATGCATAAGAGCAACAGTCTGAAGAATATTACGCAGTTCTGCCAATTCCTGTCATCTAACTATGTGGCAGGAATTCTTTCTAAAAAAGGAATCGTTATTGATAAGAAAGTCATCATAATTCTCTCGCAAGAATATAAGCATGAATATTCTGAAGAGAAACTGAACAAAATCATCAGGTATATTTGTCATTAATTAAGTATGAACTTAGCCATTCTTATTTTCTGACTTAAATCTCTTCCTTTAAATTTATTGTTGCAACCAATGACAGAGTTGCCTCTGGCTCTTGCTCTTTTCTGAACTTTATTATGAAATCATTGAATTCATCTATGTCCTTAAACTTCAGCTTTATTAGCACATCATATTCACCAGTTACACCGAACACCTCTTTTATATGAGAATCCTTGAATACGCTGCTCTTAATCTCATTTTTTGTTTTTATCAGCAGGAAAACAATGAAGTTTTCCCCAACTGCTTTATTGTTAAGCTTTACCGTGAACCTTTCTATAACGCTCTCTTTTTTCAGCTTCTTTATTTTCAGATGTACTGTGCTTGGCCTTAAACCGGTTTTTTTTGCAAGCTCCCTTATGCTGCTCCTGGAATTTTCCCTCAAAGCATTCAATATCTTCAGTTCTTTTTCATCAGGCATGTATCTATTAAATTACTATTATTATTTAAATATTTCTAATTTTATTTGCATTATGCTCAATTTTGTCCATATATTATAATTTTTATTGGACAAATATCCATAAAATTTTAGCAATTAATAAATATTCTTCCATCATATCTTATCCTAATACCGTTACCAAATAACGCATTTCCATCACTCAATAACTCATTCACTAAACAATTTCAGTCAATAATCCGCTGCAACCAATTTATAATCGCCGCCCAATTGATAATTAATTATAACTCATTCATCTGAATAGTTTATAGTGTGTGAATTCATTAAACAAAATCAAAGAAGGCATTAAATAAGAAATTAAACAGGACATAAATAAACATTCATTAAATAAATCCAGAGGTGCTTAAAATGGCTGATAAAAAAGCAGAACATAATTCAAATAATGTAAAAGATTACAATGTCAAGGACATCTCCCTTGCTGAGCAGGGCACAAAAAATATTGGTTGGGCAGAAGCGTACATGAAGGCGCTGCTCGAAGTGAGAAAAAGATTTGAGAACGAGAAGCCGTTCAAGGGCATCAGAATAGGAATGGCTCTTCATGTTACAAAGGAAACAGCTGTGCTGGTAAAAACATTGATTGCCGGAGGCGCTGATGTCGCAATATGCTCCTGCAACCCGTTATCTACTCAGGATGATGTTGCAGCAGCACTTGCTTCTGACAGCATAAAAGTATATGCGTGGAAGGGCGAAACCACAGAGGAGTATTATAGTAATCTGAGAAGCGTTGTGGCATTTAAGCCGCAAATCACAATAGATGACGGCTGCGACCTGGTCAATGAGATTCACACGAAGAATCCTGAACTCATAAAAGACATTATTGGCGGCTGCGAAGAAACCACGACTGGCGTAATAAGATTAAGGGCCATGAAAAAGGATAATGCACTGAAATATCCTGTGATTGCAGTCAATGACAACAAGACAAAGCATTTGGTTGACAATTACTATGGCACAGGGCAGTCAGCCATTGACGGCATAATAAGGGCAACAAATGTGCTCTTTGCAGGTAAGACAGTGGTTGTGATGGGCTATGGCGACTGCGGAAAGGGAGTCAGCCTGAGGGCAAAAGGGCTTGGGGCAAATGTCATAGTCACAGAGGTAGACTCTTTCACAGCATTGCAGGCGCACTTCGACGGATTTAGGGTAATGCCCGGCAAGGAAGCAGCGAAAATCGGAGACATTTTTGTTACAGTAACCGGCAACAAGCATGTTATTTCTGCTGAGCATATGAAGCTTATGAAGGACTGTGCAATACTTGCGAATGCAGGGCATTTCAATGTTGAGATTGATATGGACAGCTTGAAAAAGCTTGCAAAGAAAACCACAAGGATAAGACCCTTCCTTGACGAATACACTTTTGCAGACGGAAAGAGGGTTTATGTATGCGGAGAAGGGCGCTTAGTGAATCTTGCAGCAGCAGAAGGGCATCCTTCCACTGTTATGAGTTTGTCTTTTTGCGGACAGGCATTGGCAGTTGAATACCTCATAAAAAACAGGGGCAAGCTTCCAGTTGATGTGATAAAGTTGCCTGAGGATATTGATGATAAAATATCCATGCTGCACTTAAGGATTTCTGGCATAGAGATTGACAGACTTTCAGAAGAGCAGAAGAAGTATCTGGCAGAATGGAAAGAGGGCACATGAGAATGAATTTTGAGTTTTTATCCCTGCCTTTTATCCATCTTTATGCCATGAATTATCGTCGTTTTTTTATCAAAAATCGCCAGAATACAAAAAAATCTTTGATTTTTTGTACATAAAATGCTTTGCATTTTATTGTACTTTGGGCTTTAGCCCAAAGATATTTATTTTCTTCTTTTCTTTTTCAGCTTTGAATTATTTTTTTCTCTTTTTCTTTTCATTATTTTCTTATACTTGAAAATGAAGCTAAATATATTTGCAAGCTCTGGCTTTTGAAAACATATGTTCCTTAGCTATGAATTATCGTCGTTTTTCTTTCTTTTCAATTCTCTTATTTCCTTTTTGATTAAACTTTTCCTAAAAGTTTCTCTCTTCCTTTTTCGTTAACCTTTTCCTAAAAGGTTATTTCATACCCAAGGGGAACGCGATGAAAAATTGCAAGTCTTAGCTTTTGAAAAATGTTTTTCTGGGTTATGAATATAATTATTCTTTTTCTATCATTCACCAATTAGTTATAAGCGTTTATCAATCTAATTCCCGATAAAATTTCAGAAATCTGATAATACCAATGCCTTGTTAAAAATAATAAATCTAATATGCTTGTTAAAACCATAGATATGATTATAGATACAGCTTCAAAAATTATTATAAAAAAATAAAAATAATTTTTGTTAAAGCACTTTCATTCAGTTTTCACTAAGAGTTTTCAGTCAGTTCTTACTCGTACTTGATTGTCAAGCTTCCTGTCTCTGAATGTGTGAGTCCGCCTTCTGGTGTGTATACAAATGTTATGTCATGCTTGTACTTTGTCCCTGCTGTGCCAGCTGTGACAGTGCAGGTGAAGGTCTCTGTGGCTCCATCTGCTATGGTAGTTGCTGCAGGAGTGCAAGCGCTCTCAAGAGTCATGGTTACTCCTGTGAGTGTAGAGCCCATTCCGTTCCTTGCAATTATTGTTGCTGTTGTTCCATTAACCTTGGAATCTTCACAGCCAATCCCAGTTGCTATTATGCAGCTTTTTGGCAGGAATCTTCCTGGATTTAGAATACCGAAATAGGCAAGGGCTGCTATTGCTACCAGCACAACAAGTATTGCCCATCCGTAAGTCATCAAGAATTCCATTGCTGCTTGTGCTTTCTTCATTCAATCACCTCATTTTTTTGCATTTAGTCAAATATTCTAAAATCTTTCCTGTCTAAACTTTCTTACGTCAAACCACATACATAAATTAGTATTATAGTATACAAAACCCTTTTAATCGTTTCTCTTATATAAACTTTGCTGTTTTAAAAAAGTTAGATTTTATGATTTTTAATTTTTTCTGTTTTGAAGTATCAAAAGCTAAATCATAGAATGGTTTTATCGCAATAATATTGTTTTATCCTAATAACTTTCATGATATAAATCTAATTTCTGCAACTATTCTTTTTATTGCCATTATCTCTTCTTTTTTATTATTTTATTCTTTCTTCCTTTCTTCAAAAATCTTTGTGCCCAATCTTACCATATTTGAGCCTTCCTCAATAGCAATTTTATAGTCAGAGCTCATTCCCATTGATAAAAACCTGAAGTTTGTATTAAGTATTTTCATCTGCTTCAGCTGCTCAAAATATTTTTTCATCTGCCTGAAATACCCTCTCAATGCATTCTCGTCTTCAGAGAAAGGCATGCACATCAGCCCCTGAATCTCAATGTTTTCAAGTTTTGAAATCTTTATGGCTGTTTTGAAAAGCTCATCTGCATTTATTCCGAACTTTGTCGGCTCATCTGCAATATTCACTTCTATCAGGACTGGAATTTTTCTCTCTGCCCTTTTGCTTATTTCCTCACCAAGTTCAATAGAATCCACTGTTTGAATCATGTCAAAAATTTTTAATGCATTCTTTACCTTGTTCTTTTGGAGATGTCCTATAAAGTGCCATTCAACCTTTCTGCCTGTTTCACTGATTGCCTTGAATTTCTCCTCTGCTTCTTGGACATAATTCTCTCCGATGATTCTTATTCCAGAGTCAATTGCTTCAATAATTTTTTCAGCAGGCTGCGCTTTTGAGGCAGCAACTAAAGCAACATCTTTGGGTATTTCTTTGAGAATCTTTCTGACATTATCCTTGATGTTCATTTTCTTCAATGCTCATTTTTTTTGCCATGCAAACCAAGAATAAATGCATCAAAATAACATATATTATGTAAATAAAGGTATTAAGCAAACAGTATTATAAATAAATGGTGTTAAATAAAGATGCTAAATATTATGCCAGCATCTGGACTAATTCTGCAAGAGCAATCATAAGCAATTATAAGTTTATTCCTATTTATCCTATTTCTTTAACTCTCTTCCAAGCTTCTCCTCAACACTCTTAATCTTGCCCTCAAGCCCGTTTTCCCTGTTGTTGCGGTAGTCAATATTCATGTGGCAGACAATCCTGTCGCAGTCCTGCTTCATTTCGCAGTCATGCTTCATAGTATTGTAGCACTTGGTTACTACTCCTATTACCTCATCCCATTCCCCTTCCAGTACAGTGCTCATAGGACCGAACTTGTATTTGACACCAGACTTGTCAACGATGTCTAAAGATCTGGCGACATATTCGCTTACGCTTTCCTTTTTGCCAAGGGGAAACATGGCAAACTCCAATAATACTGACATTCATTCCACCCCCTAACTCATTTTATAGCTAATAACAATTAATAGTAATAGAAATATAAAAATATATGCAATTTAGAATTAAGCATCAGAATATTATCTCATTTTTTTCTGCATACAAAAAACACTCGTTTGGTTTTTTTCGTCACAGGATTGTTTTTATCATCGATTGCTTCATGTATGATGAAATATGGGGCAAGCGCATGTTTAATAGCAGAGATTGGGAATGCCTTCTCTCGAATAGTCTCGCGTTGAATGCAGCTCGTCTTTTCCTTGTTTTTCTTTATAATTGTGATATTCCATACCGCAGTGCTGTTTCCTGTTGAATGAATGCGGATGGAACAGATTCCCCCTCGATGTTTGTATATCTGAACAGGCACTTTTCGAAAACTGTTTAGTTTAGCGGGTGTGTTCATGTCAAAAATAAAGAGTCCTCGAGGCTTCAGCGCTCGGTATGCCCGTGCAAATGCCTGTTTCCAGTCATTGAGGCAAAGCAGATGGTTTATTGAATCATAGACGCAAAACACCACATCAACACTCTTTTCTAATGAAAAAGTGCGCATATCTGACACATAGAAATGAATGCCAGGATGCTTTTTCTTTGCCACAGCAACCATTTCCCATGAAAGGTCAAATCCAGAACGTTGGTAATATTTTGGAAATCTTGATATGACTCTTCCCATGCCACAAGCCATTTCAAGAACAGAGCGCGTGTGAGGGGCATACTTGGCAATTTTTCTTTTGAGAAAAGAGAAAAACTGCGCATCATGCGTATCAAGACAATCATAAAATTCTGCAAAACTCCTGTATGAATATTTACGTGGAATCATCAAATTCACCTGCCGCACAATTCATCAATCTCGCGAATGGATTCTAATGAAGGCAAATCATAGTGCAAAAGGGACTCTAAAGCATCATTCCGTTCAATGACACCCAAGCGAACGCGCTCAGAAAAATATTCCATAAGAACAGGAAAAGAAGCAGCAGTTTCCTCAAGCGAATGTTCTGCTCTACCCTGTACAAGAGCATAAAAAACAGCACCAGGAAGCAGGCAGTCTGTATCATATCCGCCGCATCCCGGATCATTCCATGGAATATTATGTTCTAAAATGTATTGTCTGTTTTTGTTTTTAGTGTTGCCAAATGCTGCACCTGCGCGAACAACCGTGAATCCATGCGTTTCCCAAAAGATGGAATATATTCCTTTTGTGTTTCTTTTTGGAGTGTCTCCTCCTGTAATGAGATATTCGTCATTGTAATTTTTAAGAATACGCTGAAATGCCCAATCAATAATGGAATTGCACATGGCTCCGCAAGGTAATACTCCCTCTTTCACGCATGACTTGTAAAAATCGAAAACTTTCATTGACTCGTTTTTTGCACTTGGAGATGCCAGGATAGAAACTGATTCGCTGCTAATATCATAAACAAAATACTTATCATTTTGATGAAGAAAATCAATGACCTGCGATATATTTTTCCATGTCTCTTTGCCTTTGAAGCCATAATCAATGGTGAATGGAATGACTGTGATGGAGCGCGATTTGCATTCTTCAATAAGCTGCGATAACGCAACAGTGCTGTCAAGCCCTCCAGAATATGCAAAGAGAACTGCATCGTTTCTTCGCGAATTCAGAAAATCTTCTCTTTCTTGACGATAAAACATATTTGAGTTGCTGTTCACTTTTACATTTGCTGGCAAGGTCCTACACGCATCGCAGGGTCCGTCAGCATTTTTTGCTTTTACCAGTCCAAAACATGATGGACAAATTCTATTCATGAGTGAACCTCCAGAAAACAATCCTCATCAGAACCAGTAATGCTCCCTGTGCGCGAAAAACTAGAGACTCTGCAGCCGCCACAGCAGTCAACAAACTGGCACTGACCGCATCGTCCTTCATAAGATGAGCGGTTTCTGAGCTTTTCTAGCAGAGAACTGTTGTACCATATGTTGCGAAGTGATGTTTTGAAAACGTTTCCTGCTGACAGAGTAAGAAAAGGGCAGGGATAAACTTCTCCAGAAGCAGTGATGTAGAGAGCAGCGATTCCTGCGGTACATCCACCTTTTATCCCCTTACCTTTCAGTGAGGCAAAATATGCCATACGGTTCTCATCAACAAGGAAGAGAAGGGGGTCTGAACAACCTACATTATATCCTTCCTTATGCATAAATGAGGCAATTATTGTCAGAGCTCTTTTTAATTCATCAGGCTGTAAACATTCATGCTGCAATTCTTTTCTGTTCATCGGCGAAAGTTTGTTGAATCCAATGCGCACCCCAAGCCCGTGAGCATATTCAATCAAAGGTGAAATGAAATCCAGGAGCGAACGATGAAGTGTTGCATGCAGATAAACAGGAATGTGTTTTGCAACAAGAAGCTTCACTCGCTTTTCAAGTTCTTTGCCGTATTCCATACGGAAATGTCCCTTTTCTCCAGGTGGAACATCAATACTAATTTGCACGTGATGGAAGACAGAAAGGGAATTGGCATTGCTTTCTGTAATCAGTAAACCATTTGTGAACAGTACAATCTCAGGAATATTATGCTCTTTTGCATATGCAGCGAGAGCAAACAAGTCCTTGTGAAGAAGGGGTTCTCCACCAGTAAACACCATGCGGTATACTCCAAGCTCACTGCATTGATCAATGAGGGATTTAACCTGCTGCATGGACATGAAAATTGTTTTGTCTTTTTGCACATAGCAATGAGTGCAGGAGAGATTGCATGCATTAGTAATTTCAATCTCCACAATATGGAGTCCGTGATTAGTTTGTTCAGGCATAGCGAAATCCATAGCTTTTGCAGTAAGGGTCTGGCATAAAGGCGTTGCCGTAAAATCCGTATGAGAGAGCTTTGCATCCGCCCCCACACTTGCTGAATGCGCCGCAGGACTGGCACGACTCATATCCTTCAAGGGAGTAGCGAAATTTGTTCATAACAGGAGATTTCTGCCAGACAGTAAGTAGATTGTCTTTGATGGCATTTCCACAGACAAATGATTTTGACTTGAAAAAATCACAAGGCACAATAGTGCCATCAGCACAAATCACCATTTTCAGGCGTCCAGCCATACAGAATGGAATGGGTATGTTTTTCTTTTTAAAATGTTCCATAAAGAGGAGAGCGTGGTTGGGTTTAATTGGTATGTTCAGCGCAAGAATATCTTGGAAAATTTTGTAGAAGCGCAGCCAATCTTCTTTAGATGGCATAAAGCGGCGTTCATTAGCATTTGTGGGAATCATGTCCAACAGGTGAAATTCCATGAAGCGCTGTTCCTTGACAAAGCGGGCGATATCAAGGAGGCTGTCAATGTTTTCTCGAGTCACCACAGTCGCAATTGAAATATGGTTGCTGCCTACGTATTTCTTCAAAAGAGCAATATTTGAAATGAGTTGTGAAAAGGCACCATCTTTGCCTCGCAAGAAATCATGCTTCTTTTTATCAAGGCTTTCCAAATTAATGTTCACCTTATCTACCTGCAGTGTGTGAAGTGTTTTTGCACTTTTTTCATCGATGAGGAGCCCGTTGGTGTTGATGTGAACTGCAATACCTTGTGCTTTAAGTTTTTTAATGCAGGAAAACAGTAGTTTTTTGCGAATAAATGGTTCTCCGCCAGAAAATGTGACATAAAGCGGATTGAGCTCACGAATGATTTTATCCACCACAGAACACACTTCTGAATCGCTCATCTCCTTTTTTGAAAGGAACTCATTAGATTTGTTATAGCAATAGATACAGTTGAGATTACAGAAATTAGTAATATCTATTTGAACCTGAGTTGGTCTCTGAAAAATGAAATAAAATGAATCCAAAGGATTGTTAGTTGGCATTCATCAAGCAACCACCGTCAAGAAGATACTTAACAGATATCTTCCATTTGTCTAGTTTCGGTTCATACACAGGCTTTTTGATGCTATCATGCTCTGCAATTTGCGGTTTACACGGTTTATAATCTATGATATTTTCAATGCTCATAGCACTCCCCCCATACATAAATTAAGTGGTCTATCTAAAAAATTGATTTGAAAATTTATAAAGCTTTCCTTTAAAATTTTGAAAATCTTTCAGTCTTATAAATCAATCTTATAAATCAACACACCATTTTGTGAACCATAATTAAAACGCCGGGGCTGGGAGTTTCACAACACTTTTTGAGCAAAGCTCAAAACCTGTGCTAAATCTTGTGCAACTTCCCTCGCTATGCTCGGGCGTTGCACGCTGATTTTTCCTTCAGGAAAAATCCTGAGGTTTGCGCTCGATTTCCTTTTTCGCTAGCCTTTTCCTAAAAGGCTCTCTTTTCCTTTTTCGCTAGCCTTTTCCTAAAAGGCTCTCTTTTC
>Ga0172366_10001033_pt1 | contig 21389 bp, 41 predicted proteins | sample LakKivSesite69cm_FD_114533 | JGI IMG/M metagenome (GOLD analysis project Ga0172366, IMG submission 114533) | Sediment microbial communities from Lake Kivu, Rwanda - Sediment site 69cm | ecosystem: Environmental > Aquatic > Freshwater > Lake > Sediment | place: Rwanda: Western Province, Lake...
AAAGACTATCCAAATCATTAAACACATCTGCTGGTACATTACAGAAATGGAGTAATGTGCTTTATAACGTAGGCGGTAACGGTGAAGAAGCAATTAATACGATTGCAAGTCTTACTGATGCCGTAACTTCTTTAAAGCTTAGAGGAGACATAGAGGGCGTTAGATGGTTGTCAATGATTGGAGTTTCTGTTACCGATGAATCTGGAGCTAGAAAATCAGCGTCTAGGTTAATAAACGATATTAGAGATGCCATTAAAGGCCGCAGTCCTGAGGAACAAGGATTTATTGCTAAGATGCTAAATATTGGGCCTGATCTTCTTTACAGCATGAATAAAGCTGATGAAGAATGGAATAAGCTCAACAATGATGCTGAAAGACAATCAAAAATATTTGATGAGTTATCTCCAAAAACTCAGAAATGGATGGAGTCATGGAGAACATTCTCATCTGAAATGAAGTCTGGCGGAGCCAATCTTATATCAAATTTACTTGATACTGGAGCAGCTAAAACAGCCCAAGACATTATGTCTGGTTTCAAATGGCAAGACTATGCTGATTTTGCAAAAAAAGAAGGGTTTTTAAATTCTGTATTTAAAACTATTGCATCTCCTTTTTTAGTTGCTTCTGGATTGCCACTTAGCATGCTTGATGGGCAAAAAGATAGTAGCTCATCAAAAAGCAATAATTCATCAGGAAGCAATTTTTCATCATTAATATATGATGCTGCTAAGAAATTTGGTATAGATGAAAAAATATTACACAATTTAATAAAAACAGAAAGTAACTTTAATCCAAATGCTGTATCTCCACAAGGTGCTAGAGGAATTGCTCAATTTCTTCCTTCTACTGCTGCTGAATATGGAGTAGATGTTAATGATGTGAAGTCATCTATTGAAGGTGCTGCTAAATACTTATCAGAGTCACTAAATTATTTTGATTATAATTATGAAAAAGCAATTGCAAGTTATCACGCAGGAAGAGGTGGTGTAGCTGGAGCAATTGGAAAATACGGTTCAGATTGGTTACATAATATTGGACCTAAGACAGAGGCTTATACCAATAAAGTCATGTCTATAGGTAACATAACAATCAATACTCAAGCAACAAATGCCAAAGAAATTGCTAGAGATATTCGTGGTGAATTAGCTCCTCTAGCCGAATCAGGAATGAAATAATGAACGGTATTCCACAATTAATGACCCCACCAGCAAGCTCTGCTTTTAGATCAGCTATTACATTAGCTCAAGGAGCTTTATGGGATTACCTAAGCACAGACGTAAAGTGGGGCGTTTATTATGCTGGAAGCACTCAACAAGTCATCTTAGGTCAGGTAAAGCCAAGCAGTATTAGTGGCGTACTAGGTCAAGCAACATCTTTATCAGGCGCTAAAGCATTATTGAATGGTGAGCTGATTGCAAATGATGTCTATATAGATAGCGTCATGCAATTAGGTGTCAACAAAGGATCCGAGCTATCAAATTACAGATTGGAAACAGGAAGTTTTACTACATTCAATAAAGTTGAGAAGCCAAGGCAGATTAAGATTAGGCTTATAAAAGGTGGTCGAGAAGAAGAACGTCAATTGTTTCTTTTATGGCTTGAGAAAAGATCAAAAGGCTATTCAACAGAAAGAACAAAAGCAGCTAAAAAAAATAAATTAATTACAGGTAGCGCATATGCTGCTGGAAGAAATAAATATTATGAAAATAATACTTTTGACATCTATATGCCGGAAGTTAACTATACCAATATGACATTGGTTGATTACACTGTATCAAGAGAAGTAGCTAATGGTGCGTATATCATTATTGCTGATTGTATTTTTCAAGAAGTAAGAGAGATCTCATTTCAGTATAAGAATTCTAAAACATCTAATGCTAAAAAGTCATCCGATCAACCAACAGCGGATACAATATCTGTTTTAGCTAATCCACCATCACCTAATGCACTGTCAAAGCTTAAAGGCCTGGCATCGAGCGTATTCTGATGTATCAAGTTAACCTCCAACAAGTTCCGTCACAAAGCATATCTGTAGTGCTTAACAATCAGTCTTGCATCGTCGTGACCAGGGAAATTGATGGTAAACAATATTTCAGCCTATCATCAAACGGCAACGTCATTTGTCAGAATGTATTGATGCAACCTAGTACAAAATTAGTCAGCAATGCTTACTCAGGCTTTATTGGTGACTTTTATGTTTCTGACTTGATAGGTGACTCAGCTCCTATTTATTCTGGATGGGGAGACCGATGGGTTCTTTTGTACAGCGCAAACTAGACGTTGTATTTACATTAACTTCAGGCACTTTTAATGGCAATAAGTATGATCAAGTTGTTATTAAAGACACGCGAGTCAGGTGTGTTGTTGACTATCCTGGTAGTGAATCTATGGGTTCAGCAACCATTCAGATATATGGAATGAGCAAAGCATTAATGGATAGGTTGACTGTTTATCCTATGTCAGCAAATGCGATCACAAAAAGCCATGTAACGATAAAAGCAGGAACAACAGAGAATGATATGTCCGTTATATTTGATGGCCAGATATTCAAAGCCTATGCGGATTATTCGTCAGCACCTGATGTATCGTTTAATGTTGACGCTATTGTTGCTCTAGTTGCCAATCTAAAGCCTGTAGATGCTCTATCATTTGAAGGCTCTGTAAAAGTTGAAACCATTGCTGAGAAGATAGCTGAACAACTTGGTGCTAAGCTGATAAATGAAAGTGTCGATGGTTATTTAACTGATGCTTCATTCAGAGGAACTGCTACAGAAAAATTATGGAAGCTTAGAAAGTCAGCTAATATAGATGTATATTATCAGTATCAGTCTGATTATCCTGTCTTAAGGATATGCAAAAAAGGCTATCCAATCAATTCTCAGTATGTGCCAATCATAGCGCCAGAAACGGGCTTAGTTGGATGGCCAATGCCTGATGGTGCTGGATTCTGTTATATAGATGTTCTATTTAACCCATCGATTGCTCATGGCGGCGAGATAGATGTGAAGTCTGATTATCCAAACGCTGATGGCACATGGTATGTTTTATCTATGGTTCATAAGCTTGAATCTCAATTACCAGGTGGAGCTTGGATGACTAAGATTATTGCTGGTCGATTACAAAATTCAGTAAGATCATGGCAACATTAGAGCCTGTATTAAAACCTGTAGAAGTTGTTGCCAGTACAGAATACCAGAGGGCAGCAGAAAGAACTGACTATTCAAGTGAGTACAATGAGCTAAACTTCATAATTGCTCAGAAGATAAAGCAATTAGAAACAAGCACTGTTGTTAAAGTTATCAAGGTAAAAGCAAATAATGACTATGCTGGTTATGTTGATGTGCAGCCATTAGTCCAGCAATCATCAAATAGTGGTGAGCCTTATGATCCACCAATTATGTTTAATGTTCCGTATATGAGGCTTCAAGGAGGTTCTAATGCGGTTATTATTGACCCTGTTGTCGGTGATATTGGTATTGCTTGTTTTGCTTCAAGAGATATTAGTACGGTAAAGAATTCAAGAAAAACGTCGTTACCAGCTAGTGAACGTGTCTATGATGTATCTGATGGCCTATATATTGGCGGAATATTAAATGGAACACCTACTCAATTTGTTAAATTCACAAGCTCAGGTATTACCATCACTACTCCTGGGACTGTTACTGTTAATGGCAATCTTACAGTCAATGGAACTATAACCAATAACTCTATCAACCTGACTACTCACGCTCACTCAGATCCGCAAGGTGGAACAACTGGAGGTCCAACAAATGTTTGATACTTTATATCTTGATCCCGATTCATGGGATTTGGCTCTTGAAGTAAATGGCAACATAGCATTAGCTGGCGCTCCATACTCATTAGCTCAAGACGTTGCATCTACTTGTCGATTATGGGAGGGTGAGTATATATATGATGTCACTCAAGGCTTGCCATATGAGCAATCTATATTAGGCCAGCTTTTACCAGTAAACGTATTAACTGAAATGTATAACAAGAATGCGACATCAGTCCCTGATATTGCTACGGCTAATACTCTTTTGCAGTATAATAAAGAGAGCAGAGTATTATCTGGTCAAATTAATTTAACGCTAACAGACGGGTCTACTTTAAATGTCAACGTCATCTAATGTACCAGCATTAACCATTACAGATACAGGCGTTGTCGCACCTCAAACTTCTGATGTATTGAATGGTGTATTACAGGATCTGAATACTGCTTTTGGCGGTAACTTAAACATCACCAACGTAGGTACTCCTCAAGGTTATTTAGCAGAAAACATAACCAACTACTTAACAACATATAATGCCGCATTAACCTATTTGTTAAGCCAGATAGATCCATTGTATGCTGAAGGTAGATGGCAAGATGCCATTGGAAGGCTGTACTTCTTAACAAGAAAACCTGCTACTGCTACTGTCGTGACTTGCCAAATGACAGGTTCTCAGGGTGTCACTGTGCCTGTTGGTGCTTTAGCATCTGATGGAACATATAACTATTCCCTGACTGGCGATGTTACATTCAATAACTCAGGTAGTGCTGTAGGTTCATTTGCTTGTACAACATTAGGTCCAATAACATGTGCCGCTAATTCGGTAACTAAAATCGTTCAAGCTTACTCTGGTTGGGATTCAATTAACAACTCTAGTGCTGGTGTTACAGGCGTAGCAGTTGAGACTAGAACTGACTTTGAATATAGACGTTATGATTCGGTATCGGCTAATGGTAAAGATACTTTAGCATCCGTTAAAGGCGCTGTATTCTCAGTAGCTAATGTGAATGACTGTTATGCCTATGAGAATTTTACTGGATCTGCTCAAACAGTAGGGTCAACTAGCAAATCAATTGCAGCTCACAGTATTTATGTATGCGTCAGCGGTGGATTAGATTCTCAGGTTGCGGATGCTATATGGACCAAAAAACCATCTGGTACTGGAATGGTAGGCAATACATCAGTTACTGTTTCTGACACATCTGGCTATACATATCCCTACCCTCAGTATACGATTACATTTCAAAGACCTGCTAGTGTCAGTATTTTCTTTGATGTAAAGATTGCTAATCACCAAGGTGTACCAACAGGATGGCAGGATAGTATTAAGACAGCTATTATCCAATCATTCAATGGATTAGATGGTGGAGACCGAGTCAGGATAGGCAGTGATATTTATGCCAGTCGGTTCTATTCTAATATTCTGGCTATATCACCTTACATCAAAATTGTCAGTCTTAAAATTGGCAAAACATCTTCACCAGCAAGTGACGAGATCCTTATTGGTATAGATGAGATTGCTGTTACTGATCCAGCTAACATAGCGACAAGCCAAGTCTAATGTTACCTTTTATTAATAACCTTGATAAAATCGGAGTTGTTCCAAGTGACAACAAAGTATCAATGCGCCAGTATGATGGTAGTCCTATCATTCAGGAAATATTAGATAACTGGAATATTAACTTTGACACCAATATCTTGATCGAGAAAATATTCACTAATTGCATGGATATTAGAACCTGCACAGGAATATGGCTTGATATATGGGGTAGAAAAGTAGGTGTAAATAGAGCTGCTAGAGTACCTGTTCAGACTGACTGGTTTGGTTTTGATAACTCAGCTAGTGATTGGTTTCCGTTTGATGATGGTGTTTTTTATTCATCAGCATTAACAGAATCACAGATATTAACTGATGATGCTTATAGACTATTAATATTGTCTAAAGCTGGCTTCAATGTCACTGCTTGTGATAGTAAAAGCATTAACGCTTGGTTAAACTTTGCTTTTGCAGGTAGAGGTAAATGTTATGTTCAAGATAATCATGACATGACCATTTCATACATTTTCAATTTTACATTAAAAAATTACGAAGTTGGCGTACTAATAGGTGGCGGTGTATTGCCTAGACCTGCTGGGATTAGCGCAACATTAGTAGCAAACGGAGGCGTATACGATGTCGCTTAGTACACCTAGTAAGATAGCAGTTCCATTTGCTAACGGTGGTAGTAAGAATTCAATTCCAGTGTTATCTCAGACAGGAATAATTCCAAATGGTGCTAGTTATACCGATGGATTCCCTGCTCTGACCATGACCATTAAATCCGCAGGTGGTTTGCCTCCTCGTGGTCAGGACATGAATGGTATTCTTTATGACATCACTAATACCCTTCGATACACACAAGCTGGTGGTCTATACCCATACGATTCAACATTTGCTGGCACTATAGGTGGTTATTCTCAAGGCGCAATGGTTCAAGCATCTGATGGAACTGGTGCATGGTTAAACACTGTTGCCAATAACACATCTAATCCAGAATCATTTGGCGTAGGTTGGCTTCCATTTAATCAGGTAGGCGGATCAGCAATTGCCCTAAGCAATGCGAATGTTACATTGACAGCATTACAAGCGGGTAAGTTAATCATCATCCTGACTGGCGTTATCTCTAGCAACATTAATCTAGTATTCCCTACTTGGATTAATGAATGGACTATCATTAATAATACAACAGGAGGATTTACTGTTACTGCTAAAACAGCATTGGGATCTGGCGTATCTATGATTTATGGAGAAAATAAAGTTTATGGAGATGGTCAAAACATTAAATCTTTATTAGGAACCAATCTACTATCATCTAGCGGTTATCAGAAATTTCTTGGTGGAATGATTATTCAATGGGGTAATCTAACTGGAGCTGTTCCTGCTAGCGGTTATAATCAATATCCATTTTCTTTTCCAGTAACATTTCCAAATTCTGTTTTTTCTGTAGTTCCTACTATGTCATTTAATCCAGTAAGTTCTGCATCAGCCAATACAAGCGTGTATATGAAAACAGGAACTACAACATCTGGAGGAACTATTATTGTTGATACTACTGGGGCTGATACTGGAGCTGCTTACTTAACTTATATTGCCATAGGTTATTAAAATGACATTATTTTATTCTATATCAACAAATGGGTTTTACGACACCGATTTAAATATATCATTTCCTAAAGATGCAAAGCCTATAACAAGGCAGGAATATACTGAGTTGCTTGAGGGCAAATCAAAAGGAAAAGAAATTGTTGTAAATAAAAAAGGAAAATTTGTTCTTAAATAATTAAATAGGTATTTTATATGTCTGAAGAAGAAAGTTTACAGGTTGTTGATACATCTGATGTATTAACCAAGGAAGAATTGTTAGAACTTAAGAAGTTAGCTTCTTTATCGAAAACAACTAGGACTTTCTTTGCTTTTGCTATGGCCATTGTGGCATTGTTCGGAATTGATAAGATTGTTGAGATTATTGGTAAACACTAATGATTAAGTTAATGGCGTTACTATTATTGTCTGGGTCTGTAATTGCAAGCCCCAATAATTTTACGCCACAAACGCTGATCGGTGGAACAGGTGTCAATTCATCCATGCCATCTCTTGTTGTTTCTAATCAAGTTGGAAATGTAGATACCTATAGCATTCAGATTAATGATTTTTCTCCAGCAGCATTGGCCACAGATGTATTGGTAATTCAAGGGTCTGCTACTAAGAAGATTGTAATTACAAAGATTGAGGTATCTGCTCACGCATCCGGATCAGGAGTTATCGATTTCTATGTTTACAAGCGATCTTCACTTGACACTAATGGAACACTGTCTAGTCCTCAGCCAACAATTGTGGCTCGTGACTCAACTAATCCATCAGCATCAGCTACAATTAAACTATATTCAGCTAATCCAACATTAGGTACTGGATCCCTGATTAGGGGCGCTCATTACACATTACCTGGTAATAGTCAGAATGCTTATATTCCAGCTCCTTGGCTTCAAGAGTTTGGTACTAACAATATTAATCAAGCAATCATCTTAAATGGTGTAAATGAGTCATTAGCATTTAGCCTAAACGGACAGACAATACCTTCTGGTTTTGATGTGTATTTATTAATAGAATGGATTGAATTTTAAACTTTCACTAGGAAACAACTATGGCAACATATAACAAATATACCAATGCGATTGGCCCTTTATTAGAAGCTATCAATGCTGGCACTGACTTATGGAAAGTAGCATTAGCATCAACTGTTAACTCAACAGATTCTACTTTCACAGCAGGCTCTACTGATTTGGTAACAGGTGGTGGATACATACAAGGCGGTAACGCTGCAACAGTAGTCAGTCACTCTGTTACAGGTGGTGTTTATAAACTGGTTCTGAATAGCCCTTCTGCATGGACTGCTACTGGCGCTGGCTTTTCATTCCGTTATGTCATTCTGTATGATTCAACTACTAGCACTCCTGTTGGTTATTGGGATTACGGCTCTACTGTAACAATGAATGGTATTAATGGCGATACATTTACTGTTACTTTGGACGCTACTAATGGTGTATTCCAGGTTTCTTAATTAATCTATAAGGGCGCAGAATGCTAGGCTTACAATCTTTTGCACAAGCGCCTATTTCTGGTATTGGAGGAGGAGTATATTTATTATCTTGCTCTCAAGGCTTGTATACTGTTTTAGGTCAATCAGCATCATTTAAAATTTCTCATAAACTTTCATGTTCTGCCGGACAATACTCGGTTTATGGAATTGGAATATCTCTTAATACAGCTCACAAGTTATCCGCATTAAGTGGAAATTATTCGTTTGCTGGTCAATCTGCAAGCATAAAAAGAACCAATTCTTTATTGGCTATATTTGGTTCTTATAGCTTATCATTTAGTGCATTTTATGTTGTTTCTAGTAAAAAGTTTGCTTTAGATGCTGGCTTGTATTTGGTATCAGGAAAGTCATCATTATTGACTTATAATCGTGATATAAAAGTAGGATCAGGACATTACCTGTTAGAAGGAAAAGATTCTTCACTTTTTTATGCGGCTGAAGCTCCAGTTCAGAATAGCTTGTATTTAACATTTAATATCAATTCTAAGATTGATATAGATCTTAAACAAAAAACTAATTTAAATATAGAGGCTACACTGCCATGACCTGCCAAATAAATACAGTACAAGTGGGTGTCATTGGATTTGCATTCAATATGCAAGTGATTTCAAACTTTGCACCTATGGATATTCATACTGCTACCACCACCAAAATTTATTTTCTCAAACCTGATGGGACTAAAACCAATCATGATATGAGTTTCTTGAGTGATGGCAAAGATGGAAAGCTTATCTACCTTACCTCTGCTGGCGATATAGATCAGCCTGGTACTTGGAAAACACAAGCTAGCATCATTACACCTGATAGTTCATGGTGGACATCTATTGAAACATTTACAGTTCAGAATAATATATCGTGAACCTGACTACTAATTTCTCTTTAAATGAATTAACTTTCAGTGATAAGGCTAACGAGCTTGGTATTAACAACTCACCTTCTGCTTATATAGTTATAAACCTTAATAGGCTTGCTAATAAGCTAGAGGAAGTACGTTTACTGTTTGGTAAGGCAATTTACGTATCTTCAGGTTATCGTTGCTTAAAACTCAATAGAGCGATTGGTAGTAAGGATACATCACAGCATGTATTGGGATGTGCTGCTGACTTTCATATTAATGGGTATACACCTAAACAAATTATTGCCAAGGTATTGGTGTCAGGCATTGAGTTTGATCAGATTATCGAGGAACACTTAGGTGGAAGGTCATGGGTACATATCTCAATTCCTGATCAGGGGAAGAAGTGCCGTAAACAATCACTTATCATTGACAAACATGGGACGCGATCATGGGCAAAATAATTGGAAAGCTGTTATACATTTATCGTAAGCTTAAAGAGCCTAGCACTCACGCTGCTTTATCAGCTATTATGACTGGATTCTCACTGAACATACCTGATGATAAATTAAAAGCAGTTGCTGGTGGTGCGGCTATAATCTTTGGCATCTTAGGAGTGTTCTTTGATGAGCAAGGTCCTGCTACTAAAGTTGATGGTTTTTAGTCTGGCAGGATGTAGTTACATTCACGACTGTACTGTCTATCCCATGCCTGTTAGAACCTCATGTCCAATAGAAAATCAGTCTGGTATTAAGATTAACGTTTCATGCAAAACAGGGTATTTAAAATGATTATTTTAAAAGAGTTAGTTGAGTTAGTCGCTAAGACTATTGCTGGTGGTGTAGAGTTTTCTGCTATGAGATCTTTGGTTGCCGACATGGAAGATAAAAATCTTTCTGGTTCCGAAAAAAGAGAAAAGGTATTGGAAGGTTTTGCTCAGATTGGCTATGGTTTAGCAGGCTGGGTAGTCAATGCTTTACTTGAATTAGCGATTATCTATATTAGATCTATCGTTAAATAAAAAAAATCCCAGTATGGGAGAAATCATACTGGGAATAAATGAGAGTAACAGAAGATATAGAGAAGGAGAAACTCTATGTCTTAATTATAACACTATTTATTAAAAATCAACTGTATGCCCAGTAATCCAGCAAATTCATTCCCTGAATTAGTCTCTGGAATTAGCAAACCTGCATAACTTTTGATAAAAGAATATGGACGATAGTAGATGGCTGATTGTGCGCCAGATACATTAGTATGTCCTGAAAAGTAGTCAGTCTGCCAGCAAAGATCCTCATTGCCCACAATAATCCCAGATATAAAGCCAACATGATTATCAACTGTTGATAAAGCTTTATTAACGTAATACAAGCCTGTGTGGATCTTAATAATATCGAAGTCGAATAAAACATCTAGGTATTCAAAGTTATGTAGTTTGTGGACGTTCTCAGATCCTAAGTGAAATCCATTTTGAGTGCCAATAGATACTTCACCAAAGCTTGTTCTGAATGTTTTGCTTAACTGAATGTAGGTGTCCTCATTATAATTCTGAGCATCACCTGAACCTGATAATGAAATATTCTTGGATGACAGACCTATATCGAATCCACCAGCACCAGAATACTCTAAAGATAAATTAGCGTAGTTAGTTGTATAGTAGGTATTCGCTTCTATTGTCAGTAGAAACGAATTATCCGGTTCATTAACTTGTACTACATTAATATTGGGTCTTTTCTTAGCTTGTGCCTGTGGAACCAAAACCACCATCACCACGATCAGTAGCATCAAGCTCATCAACGACTTCAAACTCAACCTCCAAAAATGGAACGATAACCATCTGGGCAATACGTTCACCCTTACTGATAATTATCGCATCTCCAGACACATTATGAGCTAGTACAAGCACCTCTCCTGTATAGCCTGCGTCACAAACCCCTGGAGAGTTCGCCACTGTTAATCCACGTTTAGCTTGTCCTGATCTTGGCACAACTAATCCGGTATAGCCTTTTGGTACAGATACATGAATGCCTGTTGGGATAGCACATATAGCACCATCAAACATCATAACTTCTTCGGCTGCTCTTAGATCAAATCCAGCATCACCTTCTTTAGCATAAACTGGTACTTGTGTGTCTGGTCTGCTTATTTTGATTTTCATTTTTTCTCCTTTTAATTTCACGTTTCATTAACATTATTTGTTTATCTATTCTGGACTTCCTGTCCTCTAAGACTTGTATGGCTAGTAATAATTCCCTATTAGTTGAATGTTCATATCCTGTTGGCTTCATTTCTATCCCATCTTATAGAACGTATGCTTACCAATCCTGGCCACTATCTTTCCTTTGTATCTAGGCTTCTTGGCTTTATCCCATGAATCGGCATCCTTAACTGTTTTATCTTTAGTCGCTAGAATCTCAGTAGCTAAAGCATGATAGTGTGACTTTAGCTTGCTTGGTACAGACTTTCTAGTTACGCCAGATATTTTGCAGATGGATTTCTTTTGATTTAAAGCCCGATTCACGGAAGCTTCGCCTACAGCTATTAATCCCGTGATTGGCTCCCCCTGTGCTTCCGAATACATAATCTCAGTCATGCAAGATTGTTCAGAAGCCATTACTGAACTACTTAGTAGCATCAGTGTAACGACTATTTTATTCATCGTTTTCACCTTATCTATGTTGAAAATATCTTCCTTATACCATTAAAGGAAGGATGAGTAAACCCAGTAAAACCACTATAGACCAAGCTAACTGTTTGTTTTTAATAGCATATCTTCGTCTGTAGCTGTTTTCTAACCTATAGTTTGTATCCCAGCATTGAGATCTTTCATTCCAATACTCACAATCTTCTTCAAGCTCTTTAACTTCTGTTTGAAGCTCCTTAATCTTATTAGTCTTTTCAATCAATGCTTCCCATAGTCGTTCAATGTCATTTGTTAATCGTTCATTCTTATCGTTGAGATTTTCTATATCACTTTGTATATCATGATAAGCAACATATTGACCATTTGGATCTTCCTTCAGTGACCACCACTTCTTGAGCGTATAGCGTTTCATAAGCTGACTCCTGATTCTTTAAATACTTTATTGATCTGTTTCTGCTGTCTTTTGATTGCGTAATTCTTTTTGTAATTCTTTTTATGCTCGATAGAACATTCAGGACAAAACCTCTGCTGTCTGTTAGTGACAAAGATGTCTTTTTTACAGAGCTGACATTTCTTTTGTTTTGGAACTGTTGTCCAGGTATATCCAACCATCATTTCACCGGAAGTTTATTAGTTTCAGAAACCCTAATCCACAGGTCTATTAATGCAAACGCATTGTCCCATTCCTCTGGATGTGTTTGTAGATCATTAGCCATACTCGTTACTGAAGCTCTTGATCTGCCCACTATCTCACCTATGTCTTTATATGACATGTGTTTGCTTAAATCCTGTAATAAAATCGCCCAGTCCATAGGGCGATGTATACTATTAAATCTATGCTTCATTAGTGTTCGGTAGCATTTGTTATTGCCTTATCGATCATTAATGATTCCTTTTCCATTCTGTCAATTTCTTCAAGATAAACTTTCTTGATCTCATCGCCAAATATATCAACACCCTCTTTAGTTAAACTTAAATAAGCGACTGCTGCTAAGGCGCTGATCAGGAATGACACAAGTTTCGTGCATTTCTCTGATCTTTTACTTGCGTCTTTCTCATTAACTACACCTAACAACTCCTGTCCAATCAGTGATGTTAATTGCTCATAATTGCTCATTGATCTTCTCCAGCAATTCGTTTGCTTGATCTTCACACCACAGTAAAGTGTTTTTCAGATCGTTTATATATTCTTCATCTCTGTATACACGCTGTATATACAATTGTGCATTAGGCGGCATTCTCGGGTCGAATGATACAAAGTCCCACCATTCTCTCTGAGTGACCCACAGACAGCCTTGAACCTGTGCCTTATACTCATCTGGCATACCGATGATAAATCGCTCCAGATGTCTTTGTGAGTTGAATGGACACTTGATTTCAATGCCACCATCTTCATCAATCAATCCATCAGGACTGACACCAATAAAATCATACTCAGGATGAATAATGAATCCTTCCTCGGCTACTGTTATATCCGATACAAACTCATAGGCAAGCTTTGCATTTGGCTCGTTCTCAACACCCCAGTCCATGGCCTGATTGCGATATGACTCAATTGGTCTACCAGTCATACGTTCAGTGACTACCTGCCAGATCAGGTCGGTACAAGCCTTTAGTGGTTCACCAGATTTCTTTGACCTTGCCATGGCATCAGCAAATTTTGATCCAGTAAATTTTCCTGCTCTGACGGCAAACCATTCAGGTGATCGTTGATCAAAGCTCATAATGTTTCTCCAGTTCATCAATCGTAGCTTTGGCTAGAATACAAGCTCGTTTAGCCAACTCTTCAGGATCTTTCCAACATTCGCCAGTATTATCAGGATTTGCAGTTAACCCCTGTAAAGCTTTAGCCGCAAAGTATTCTATTAACATCATTCCGTCCCATGTTTCGCTTGGGAATGCCCAATCTTTTGCTCTACTCATTGTTGTATCTCCGCATTAGAAGCTATTTCTTTTAATCTAGGTGCTTCATCGCCAACCAAAGCACGTTCTTCTTTAGACAATTTCATATATGCCTTTTTAAGCTCGTCAGATCCTTTTGCAGCCACTTTCTCCAACTCGGCTACCACTTCTTCCTTAGTTCTTGGTTTCACAGGCTCTGATGAATCAATAGCATCATGCTCAGTGATATTCAGCGCCAGCATATACAAGTATCTACGAATGTATGTAGCTTGTGCGCCTAATGCTTGAATGGGTAATGCTCCTTTGAGCGGAGCCTCAGCCATTGGCATTGAGAATGTCACAGAACTGTTCTTTGAGTCACTTTCTGTATCGTAAATAGTGATACGAGCGAATTCATTAGTGAACTTGATAACGTCACACAAACCAATGCGGTTGAAGATCTGGTTAACTGACGGCAAGAAGTCGGTCAACTCAAAGTATTTATATCCAGCAAATTTATTACTACCAGATTTTTTCACATCAATTGATTGAAGCTCAACCCTAGCCTGAGCTAATTTAGAATACACGTTCATCATCACCCTCCGGAGTCGCCATTGCTTCACCTTTTGCGTAATCCATAGCAAAAGCCTGTCTTTCCACGTTGGTTAAGATTGAAAAGCACTGTACAAAAGTGCCTGCAAACAACATTGCGTGGAACGGATCAGTTGATTCCACTACCATTTTCTTATAAGCATCTAATAGATCCTCATAAGTTTTAGCATTAAACATCTCAGCATATACATCTTCCATCACTTTCTCCTTTTGTTAAACGGTAGGTGTAGATTACCACTGTTCAATGAAGGTGTGCAAATATTATTTACACAAATGTTTAAAATAGTTTAAACTTAATCTACCTATTAACAATGGAGTAAACGATGGACATTGATAGACTGCGAGATAAACTGAAACACTTCACGCCAAAAAAGATCTCTGATGAGACTGGTTTGGATTACTTTGTCGTAAGGAATTTCCTGATCGGCAGAACTAGAAGGCCTGAGAGCGCCCAACTAATGGAGGACTGGTGTCAGTCTAAAGGTGCTGAATTAACTAAAAAGACTTATGGCAATCCTGGTGCTTTGCGTGAGAAGCTTAATAACTTTGAAATGAAACGGGTGTCTACTGATACAGGTGTACATTACCGGACAGTATGGACGTTTATGGCAGGTTATGTTGCGTATCCTAAAGATGAAACAATGAAGAAACTGGAGGATTATGCTCATACCGTTGGATTGGAGCTTAAAAGACGATGCAGCTAAGAGAGTATCAGGATATACAGAATAACAAAGTGAGAAGCTCTATAGCTAAGCACAGACGGGTCATATCCTGCATGAGTACTGGAGCTGGCAAGTCTGTGATGATGGCTGATTTGACAATGAAAGCTCGTGAGAAGAATAAGAGTGTGGTGATTGTATTACCTAGGAGATCACTCGTATTACAGCTTTCAGAGTCATTTACTAATTATGGCATCAACCATGGCGTGATAATGGCTGGAGTTATGCCGTATTCCATGCCAAGGGTTCAGATAGTATCAATAGACACTTATAAGATGAGAATGGCTAAAGGGTCGATGGACCTGCTAAAAGCTGAACTACTCATTATTGATGAGGTTCATATGCAGTTCACGGAGAAGAATCTGCGTATATTCGATGCCTATGATTATGTAGTAGGATTTACAGCGACACCCGTAGCACCAAGAGGCCAATCACTAGGTCTATTCTACAAAGACATTGTTGAGACTATCTCTTTTCGTGAACTGGTAGATCAGGGATTTCTCACACCACTTAGATACTTTGCTGATCCTAATATTGATCTATCTAAGGTAAGAACAGATAAGACGGGTGACTGGCGAGAATCTGATCTGGGTAAGGCATTAGATAAACCTAAATTGATAGGAGACATCTTTGAGAATTGGCATCGGATTTGTGCTGGTAAGCCTACTGTCGTGTTTGCTTCATCCCAATCCCATGCTAAACATCTGTGTGATGTATTTAATGATAACGGATTTCAGTTCGAGTACATGGACTGCAATACACCTGATGAAGAACGTCAAGATATATTTGCCAGGGTCAAATCAGGCCAGACTGTTGGGATATGTAACGTGGGCATTGTTAGTGTCGGAATTGACATCCCGAATCTGGAAGTATGCGTCCTAGCTAGACCTACTAAACTGGTCAGTGTTTATCTACAATGCGTAGGGCGAGTCACGAGGATTAGTAAGAACAAGCCATTTAGCTACGTCATTGATCATGCAGGCATCATAGAGCGCTTAGGCTTTGCTGACGATGAGTTTGCGTGGTCATTGGATGGTAAGGTTAGTGTCGAAGAAAGGATGCTTAAAAAGAAGCAGGAGAAGAAAGAGCCTAAAGAAGTCATCTGCGGTAAATGCAATTACGTCTTTACATCCATGAGAAGATGTCCTCACTGTGGATTTGAGATGGTGGCTAAGAATAAGGGTGTGCCTACTCACGAAGCTGATCTTAAAGAGGTTAAAAAGCCAGCTAATACTTTAGCGGAAGAAACTCGGTTTTATGCTGAGATTTTGGGATATGCTATGTCGAGCGGTAAAGGTCGGAAATATGCTCTAGCTATATTTAAAGATCGTTATGGTCATTGGCCTAAAACCCATGTTGCTCCTGTCTTTGAGACATCCAAAGAGACACTAAAATACATAAAACACAAACAGATCCAATATGCCAAATCTAAAAGAAAAGAGTGGGTCTCTGAGCTTAGATCTAAAGGGACGCTGGGCAGACGTTTTAAGGAGTTACTCGATAAACCCGATTCTTTTGAAAGGAAAGCATAGCCCATGTTTGTTATGCGGTGGAAAAGATAGGGCTAGATGGGATAGGAATAAGGAGCTTTACTTCTGCAACCAATGTGGATGTAGAGATCCTGTCTCATTATTGATGGAACACAATAATAAAACATTTAGAGAGTTGGCTGAAGAGATAAGGCCGAATTTAAGGAGATATAAAGTGAGTAGTGTAACGAGTAACGATAATGCTAAACAACGCATACAGCTCATCTGGAAAGGTCTGAAGGCTATTTCTGGAACAGTTGGGCATGAGTATTTTAAATCCAGAGGACTAACAGTGCTGCCGGATCGTGATTGCTATTTTCACGAAGGCATTGACTACTATGAGGATGGTGAGAGTAAAGGAACGTATCCTGCAATCGTGAGTAGGTTCAGTGATGTTGATAATAGGCTGACTACCGTACACATCACCTATCTTGATCGGGATGGGAACAAGCTTGATGTTGGCCATCCCAAGAAGATCATGCCAGTCATCATGCCATTAGCTGGATCATCAATTAAATTATTTGAGCCAGGTAAACACTTAGCATTAGCTGAGGGAGTCGAAACTGCTTTGGCTGTTTATGAACTGGAAGGTTATCCATGCTGGGCAACAGGCTCTGCTGGGAATACGGAAAAAATTGAACTTCCAAGTCAAATACAGGCTATTACCATTTATGTTGATGAAGATGAGAATTATGCTGGTGCTAAGTCTGCGTACATACTAGCAAATCGCTTATCTATCAAGGGTTTAAAGGTAAGAATGTGTAGGTTGGATAAGGAAACTAAGCGGTATGAGGTTGGTACTAAATTTGACTATTTAGATTATTTAAATTCATAAATGTTTGACAAACAGATTTAACATGATCATACTAAGCCTACACAACAAAGGAGAATAAAATGAGACACAAACACGCAGAACCTGAATGGTGGGAGAACATACCAGAGCAGGGAATATTGGTTAAAGATAAGGAAGATCATAAAAATATAATGTTATGGCTTCAAAACTTTTGCCGAACCGATGATTATATCCCACTCACCAACGAAGAGATCGAGAGGTTTAAACGATGAAACCATTTAACTTAGAACAAGCACGTCAAGGCAAGCTTGTGCAAACACGTTCAGGACAACAAGTTCAAATTTACACATTTGATTTCGGACATCCTGATTATCAAATTGCTGGAACTTTAGAAAATAGAGAAATCATGACTTGGACAAGAGATGGTAGATTTCTTTTAACAAACGATGAGTCAGGACTTGATTTGGTTATGACTTTAGTAAAAAAAGAAGGGTGGCTAAATGTTTACGGTGGGGATTATTATCGTTCAGGCACAATTTTTTCTACCAAAGAAGAAGCAGAAGCAATATCAAATAGAGCTGACTATATAACTACACTCAAAGTGAAGTGGGAAGAATGAACACCTGCTATTTAGTTTATCGATTGACTGATAACGACAGAGAGGAAGAGTGGCCAATAGAGTGAAATACATTCTCATAGCAATAGCCATTCTATGCGCTCAGGCTCTGTCTATACCTAAAATACTCGATATGGGGTGTAGACAGCATGGTCTTGAATTAAACCGCTCACAAGTAGATATAGACAGGATTTGTTCTTATGATTAATTCACAAGAAGCTGCTGAGTTATGCGATGTACCTGTTGGAGTATTTAGAACATATAGAGCTAAAATAGGCGCTCCAGATCCTGTCATCAATATCCGTAATCGGGATGAAAGAGGTGTTATCACAGGAAGCACAGTGATGTATTCAAAGAGTCAATACATAGACTGGACTGCGAATAACAACTTCAATGATTTAGCTTATCACTACAGGCGATCTAAAGCTGGGTATAAAACTATTAAACGTAAGCAGATCAGAACAGAAGTAAATTTAATGAGAGATTTAATGAGAGATTTCATAATAGGCAAATTTGCTCCAAGGAGAAACAATGAAACTATATGAAGTTAAACCTAAACAGTGGATTACTGTAGAGGGTGAAAGATTCTATTTCGATCACCTAGATGGCATGTATAGCTATTGTTTAGACATTGGTGGCAATCCAGTGCATATAGCGGCATTCCAGGAAGTAGAGCTGGATGACACAGCTAAGTAATTTTATAGCTGAAGTAGAAAAAGTATTCGGTAAAGTAACAGTAAAAACCATTCCGATTCAGGAGAAGGGCGAAGTGGAGATCTACATGAACAAGCAGGGTGATGTATTAATCCCTGCTGATGACATCGCACAGACAGAGCTAGAGAAGATAGCGGATGGGGAATGTAAGATAGAACTAACCAGACCACGCAATCTCAAGTTCCATCGCAAGTTCCTTAAACTGCTTACTGTTGCTTATGAAAACTGGGAGCAACCAAAGGCTTATCACAAAGGTGAGCTTATTCAGGCTTCATTTGATCAGTTTAGATCAGATATTACCATTCTGTGTGGCTACTATTATTTTGATACTAACATCAAAGGTGAAGTCAGAGCTAAGGCTAAATCGATAGCATTCTCGAAGATGAAAGAAGTTGAGTTTGCTGAACTGTACTCAAAAGCTTTAGATGTGATTATTGCTCGTGTACTGCCATTCTGGTCTAAAGAGCAGCTTGATTTATTAGTGAGTAATTTTGGATGAGCAAACTTAGGAAATCAGCTAAAGGTCAGGATTGTTTAGTTAGACTACCAGGTATATGTTCATTCAATCCAGAAACTGTTGTGCTGGCGCATTTAAACGGTGCTGGATGGGCTTTAAAAGAGGAGGATATATTTGGTGCATTCTGCTGCCATACATGCCATGACGAGTACGACAGGAGGACTAGGAAGATGCCTAAAGACTTAGTTGATCTAGCATTTATGCAGGGAATTATCAGGACGCAGAGATGGTGGTTACAGAATGGCTTTATTAAGATTTAGAATCCAATGCCAGATGTGTAAACAATGGATAATGGCTAGTTCTATGGCTAAACAACACTGCTATCATTGCAATATCATATACCTAAGAAATAAGCAGCGAATTAGGAGAAAAAAAGGTTTACAAGTTAAACAATGACACTATATAATTTATTCAAGCTTTGTGAAGGAAGCGTGTAAGAAGGTTTTGTAACTGACTTTAGTGGGTTAATCCATTCGCCATCCCTTCACGTGGTGAGTCAGTCACAAAGCCTTTTTTTGTGTCTGAGCGATTCTAGGTTGTCGGGGTTAAATCGTTATTAGTATAGGTAGAAAAACGGCAAGTGCTGCTTCTGACAGGGTGTTAGGAGTGTAATCCGGGCCAATGACCCACGTGAGGAGCGAAAGCCAAGCGATGGTGATGGAAAAAAAGTTGAATCTATTCTAAAGATCATTTACAGGAAAGTAGAGTCTTTAAGTAATACAGGTCAAATCGTCTGAATGAGGATAACAGGTCAGACGTTAAACAGTGCTAATAACGTACTACGGTCTTACTAGATGGAAATGCTGCAAAGATGAAGCAGGCAGCAATGGGATTACTGTTAATAGATTTTGCGAGTGACAACTAAATCCATCCTCTGAATGTGTGCGATGGTAATGGGCCAGTCTATTAATCATACGAGCCATGCAGGACTAGGCAACTAGGAAAGTCGTATGTAAAGGTAATACACATAAATGTTAAATTTATTTTAGCATTTTTGGTAGGCATTACTTTGCTTGGAGAAATCTAACTAAAGCTGATGGCTGATTAGTATGTATATAGGCAAGTCAGGGATGGGAACTAAGTATAAGTCGAGCAAATGTGAGTACCAGGGTATTCGTTTCGATTCAAGAAAAGAGATGAACCGCTACATCACTCTCCTGAATTGCCTTGCTAACAACGAGATCAGTGATCTTAATAGGCAAGTCAGGTATGTGTTGATACCGAAGCAGAAAGGTAAAATAAAAGTTGAACGGCCCATTACTTATGTGGCAGACTTCACCTACCTTAAAGATGGTGAACTGGTGGTAGAAGATGTTAAGTCATCCTATACACGAAAGTTACCGACATACATAATGAAACGGAAGATGATGCTGTACTTCCATCAAGTAGAGATAACAGAATATGAATAAAGCAATTTTAATGGGTCGTATTGTTAAAGAAGGCGAACTCAAATATTTCGAGTCTGGCAATGCAGTGTTGAATACATCTTTAGCAACCAATAGAAAATATAAAGATAAACAAGGCAAATTAGTTGATGAAGCTACTTTCCACAATATTACGTTGTTCGGTAAACAAGCTGAAAACTTTAGCCAGTATGTTAAAAAAGGCCAACAGATTTTGGTCGAAGGTACTATCCAAAACAGAAGTCGTGAAAAGGACGGTGTTACTACAACATTCAGCAGTGTTCTAGTAGACACGTTCCATTTTATTTCTCAAGGATCTTCTGAAGCCGGATCAGGTGGAGATGCTAAGCCTAGTAAGCCAGCTCCTAAAGATAAATCAATCCCTGATGAGGATTTTGACGATCAAATTCCTTTCTAATTTGTGTTGTGTGTGTGAACTCAACCCCATCTTAGTGGTGGGGTCTTTTTATCATGAAGGATTAGTATTAGGTTATTGAGGTCGGTCAGTCAGTGAAAAAACAACGCTCTGGATGTACACCATCGTTGTGATCCTGTTAATCCCGAAACATACCAGCAGATCGCAACTGCAATAATGCTAATCACTTGATGGTGAACAAACCGTTGCTGGACGTATAACCAGCACTATTTAAAACTAAGGAGAAAACATGAACATTAATGAGTTAACAATAGGACAAGTAAAAGAATTAACCAATATT
>Ga0172366_10001035_pt1 | contig 21372 bp, 21 predicted proteins | sample LakKivSesite69cm_FD_114533 | JGI IMG/M metagenome (GOLD analysis project Ga0172366, IMG submission 114533) | Sediment microbial communities from Lake Kivu, Rwanda - Sediment site 69cm | ecosystem: Environmental > Aquatic > Freshwater > Lake > Sediment | place: Rwanda: Western Province, Lake...
ACCTTCCCAACTTGGCTACGTCGTCATAAAAGTCGTACGGCCGGTGAGAGTTGAACTCACACATGCATAAGCATAGTAGTTCTTGAGACTACCGCGTCTGCCATTCCGCCACGGCCGCGTGGAATGTGCTTCACCAGGAATGTGTCAAAGAGCCAAAAAAAGAACCCCCGCCGAGCTTCTTTTGCCGGGCGGGGGTTCGGTTTTTCCTACTTTTAGGTCTTACCGCTTACACCCACACCCGGCGCTTTCCATGGCGAAGATAACCTGCCGCGACCACCGATAATCCGGCGGAACAGGCTAGGCGCCATGACAAAGAGGATGTGGTTTTCAGCGTAATCATGATGTAAAGATACCGCGATTGTTAAAGATTGTCAAGTTCTTTCGAAAATATTTTTCTGGAGCCGGGAGCCAGAATCAAACTGGCGACCTACGCGGCGCCAGCTCATTATGTTCTGCGGCGTGAACCCCATGTGGCCGAGCAGCCGGATTGAACTGGTCCGGATGAACTCGTCGTCGTCCATGAGCAGTATCCTGCCCTTTGCCGGCTGCGCTCTTCGCCTTTTGCATTATCTCTTCAACTCCCTTGCGCATTAGGAACCGAAAATCATCACGAACCGTCGCGTTTGACATCAGGTTTTTAATGTCCGTTCCCATCTCTGTGACGATTTTGTTGACGATCTTTTGCGCGAGTTCTTCTTCCAATAACTCAGAGATGCGAGCAAACACCTTCGCATAGTTGATCTGCGAATACGCTTTGCGAACCTCCGAGCTAACGTCAACCTTGTTATCATAATTCATCTTGATTGCATCGCCACTCTGAATCATCTTGATAATCGAATTTTCAATCGCCTGTTGAATCCGTTCGGTTTCCATGTCTTTGCCTTTTTTGGTTTTCGCGCCGCCTATAATATTTGGCTTTGCGGTGGAGAATTTCGCCTAACGTCCCGGCCAATAGTTGATCGTTTCCAATGTCAACATCCATGGCCTCAAAAGGAATTTTAACCGTTAAGAGATATGTCATATGCTTCCAGACACTCCGTACAGGTTACTTTTCCAGACCGGTAGAGAACATTATGAGCATCCCGAAGAGGGGGTAAATCCGTTCCCCGTTCATCAGAAACAACGATACAGCTGTTGCCGCACGAACATTTAATTTCTCGAAGCATTCCTACCGTTCCTTTAAATGTGGAAAAATCTTGGTGTAGTGGCATTTTGAGTTTTAACCCATCAAGCTGTAGTAAGAATCGTGAATCACATCCAGCACATATCTTCTGAATACATCTTTTATTTTTATAGGCACCATCTGCGGATAAAATTTGGGGTTGCTTACATGTATGCGCTTGAACGGCATTCGTTAATTCCGTTTCGGTAATAAACCAAAACTCTTTTTTATCTCTCTTGTTCTTGGCACTACGCTTCCCGTATATCTTGGCTGAAAACGAGGCCATCAAAGACAACATATCCTCCACCAACTCATCCTCGAATGCCTTGGGGAGGGTTTCCTCTACGTATTCGATGGTCACTCCGTAAGATTCGAAGAAGGCTCTGAAGATGTTGAAGTTGAACCGGGACAGTCGATCTTTGTGCTCTATGATTACCCGGCTAATTTTCCTTTCAAAAACGAGCTGCAAGAGCTTATGTAGTTTTGATCGGGAATCATTCATTCCGCTGCCGACCTCATCAAGCACCTGCTCCACAGGGTATTTTTTCTTGACGCAGTATTCGAGGAGTCTTGCTTTCTGACGGTCTAAGTCCCCTTTTTGCTTCTGTTCATGGCTGGAGACCCGACAGTAAACCGCCACGGGTAGCAGCTCTGGTATTTTACTATCCAGGATGCCCATGCGAGCATGAACATCAGATAACAGGTACCTCCTGTGCCCGCCTTCCGTTTTTACGGCTGAGAGTTTACCGGAGTTATCCAGGTCTCGTAGCTGTTTAATAGACAGCCCGAGCATGGTGGATGCTTCTCGGATGGCTATGAGACGGTCACTCATCTTTTTCTCCGGGTGGCATCACGTTATACCATGAGTCGAGGTATTCCTGAAATTTTTCTAATGAGGGTGCAGAGTCCAATTCAACGACATGGGGTATGACGCGACCGTCTTCCAGTTCGAATTCTGATTTGGTTACTCGGACGACTTTCATATGCCTCTTTTTCATGTTTTTGAGCCTTTTTATATGTTATTTGGATTTGGATATACTGACAATATAATCAATTTCAGGGCAGATATGTATAGTTTTTAAAACTATTCTTAAGATTTAATGCTAACTGTTGCTTACCCGCCTCTTCCCGGGCCCTCTCTGCGGCACGCTCGGGTTTCATTCCTTCATCCACGTATTTCGTGTACAGAGACATCAGTACTTTGTTCATCTTTTCTTTCCGAGTCAGGAGCTTCACAAGTAGCCTTTCTAGAAAGTGTAATCGTTCAAGGATTTTCTTGATACCAGTTTCAGTCTTCTTAACGCCCGGTCCCTGATTTGACGAACCCGTTCCCGGGAGAGTCCCAGAAGAGTTCCGATCTCCTCCAGGTTCATTGAAATATCGCAACCAACGCCGTAATGAAGCTTCAAAATATGCTGCTCCCGTTCCGACACATGAGCCAGGAGCGTTTCTACATCTTCAAGCGCCGATCGCATGTCCATTGAACTATCCGCACGATCCTCACTGGAAAGCGTATCCAGGATTGTGTTGTCGTCATTATTGATTTTCCCATCTAAATAAACACCAGGGGCCATTATCGACAGGACATCCTGAACGTAATCTGGAGCAAGGCCGGATGCATTTGAAATCTCTTCAATAGAGGGTTTTCGAGCAAGCTGCCCCTCTAATTTGGTCTGTAGCTTTCGAATCGTGTACAGATCCCCGATTTTATTAACAGGGATGCAGGTTATCCTTGACTGATTCGCCAAGGCGGCTAAAATGGATTGTCGGACCCACCAGACTGCGTAGGAGATGAATTTAAAATTCTTCGTTCCATCAAAACGGTGTGCTGCTCGAATAAGCCCCATGTTCCCTACAGCAACCAGGTCCGCCATAGACATCCCCTGATTACGGTAATTCATGGCGACTTTGATTACAAATTTCAGATTTGCCTGAATCAACTTATGCCGTGCTTTATGATCCCCCTTCTGGATCAAAGCTGAAAGACGGGCCTCTTCTGCTGCGGGCAGGGCCTTTGTTTTACTCAGGTCCCTCATGTAGAGGGCTAAGGTAGGTTCAATGTCGAACATCATATTTATTATACCAAATAGCGGCCTGAAAATTTAAAGGCCCCGCGGAATCTCTTCAGCGGGGCCTTTACTCGAGTGTATGAAAACCCAAGTATTAGACCACGCCGGGGGCACCGCCCCCGATATTTTCTTGGGATGTTTTTGACGTTATAAAGGACATTTTTACACCTCGCTCATAATATATGGTTAAAACCACGGAATGTCAAGCGTAGATGATGTCATCGAATCCTTCCTCTAATGTCGGGGGTACATAGACTTTTCGCATGCCCTCAAGGACTTCCGCCCAATGCTCCCGGGAGTACCCGCGATGATTCGCCATTCTTCGATTGAGATTTTCCTCTCCCAGGTCCTTGAATAGGATACAGAAAACATTGACGCCTCTAGGCATGTCCAAAAGAATTTTTGCCCTTTGCATTTTCGTCAAGTGGGGCTCGTCCACAATGACGTCAAATCCTTTGGCTAAAAAGGATTGAATTATTCCTCTCATCGCATCATCTATGGCCGGTTCCAAATCAATGTCAAACGTATACGGACCACCACGGACCATGTGCCGCATGGAATCCCCGCTAACTATGACCGTATTGGCGTATTTTTTTGTCATCATCTCGCACCAGGTGCTTTTACCGCTACCAGGGAGCCCGCACAGGACATAGACAATCTGTTGTGCCATCAAAAACCTCCACAAAGTACTTTATAAATCCACCCTGAAATCGGTATCATATGTATGATACTGCACTAGGTAGAAAAAATTAAAGGGATATTATGCCACATTTTGTAGGTGTTCCTGCCATATACCCCAAGCTGTTGGAAATCCGTAAGTCCAAGGACGCGGAATTCAAGACCAATAAATATTGGAATCCTGACCCGTCAGTGAAACTCCGATACTACCAGGTTGTTGGGGCTCTCCATATGATGCTCCTGGATCGAATGGTCCTTGGAGATTCCACGGGCTTAGGCAAGTGCGTTTCAGAGGATACCTTAATACCTACAAATCAGGGTTTCATTCGTATCGGGGATCTTCTACCGGATATTTCAGCGGAAGGTCAATTTCACCCCCATTCTACGACCCTTCTATCTCATGAAGGGCCCCATCAAACATCCCATGTATATGACTCCGGCATTCGGGAAGGACTAAGGATCGAGACTGATCATGGCTACGTTCTTACGGGTCTTCCAACACACCCGATTCTTGCCTCATCCAAACAGGGCCCCTCGTACAGACTCTTAAAAGACCTCTCCCAGCGAGAATACGTATGTATTCGACGTGGGGGCCTTTTTTCGGATAAACCTTACAAGATTTCTTTCAATCTTAAAACATCCCCGTATACAAAAAAATATACCTACCCGGATTCTGTCCAGGAAAATCTCGCGGAACTCTTCGGATATTACGTATCAGGATGCTCAGATAAACATCGAGATAGCTTTTCTATTACTCAATATGATCAAGAAATACATGGGCGTATAAGAAAGCTTCTAAAGGATGTTTTTGGGTACGTTCAAAATACTGGAACAGTAAAATATTCAACGGAAGTTGACGTTAATAGCGTGGATATCTGGCGGTTTTTTAAAGAACTCGGTATCCGAATGGCAGAAACCAGCGGGGGTCAAGAAGTCCCCCAAAGCATTTTCCGATCCCCCAGAGAAATCGTGCGGGCATATTTGAGAGGGTATTTTGAAGGAGATGGCGGTGTTGAAAAAGGTACTGGGGCCGTTAGCTGCTGTTCAAAATCCCAAAAACTGATGGAACAGACCCATCTTTTATTGCTATCATTCGGAATAGTTTCCCGTTTGAAACGTAAGATGGTTCGAGTAAAGGATTCCCGTCAACCTTACTGGGCTCTTTATTTCTTTGGGCAAGAAGTAGAGCTCTTCCAACGAGAGATAGGCTTTGTCTCATCAAGGAAGCAAAAAGAACTTCAGGGTATCTGTGGTATTCCCAGAAATACAAACAAAGACGTGGTGCCTTTTGCGGGCCCTCTAATCAAAGAGTGCCTTACGTCTATTATCGCCCATTTAAAAACTTTACCAGAACATCAGGGGTTCTCTACCAAAGGTTCCGGATGGAAAGGTCTCGTCGGGTATAAATATAAACGTGTCGTAGAATCGTACGCATATGGCGAAAGAATGCCCTCAATAAAAGCGGTGGGGCTCTTTGTATCTACCCTTGAAAAGCTCGGTTTTACGAAGAATGTGCCCCATTACGAACTTTTAAAAGAGATAGCCAGGGGAGACCTATTTTTCGACCCCATTCGTAGCATTACCCCACAGCAAGCCCGTTTTGTCGACTTTACTGTCCCTGTTACGCATAATTTCGTGGGGAATGGATTCGTAAATCATAATACGAGCCAATCTTTAGCTGCTTATTCTTTTGTCCTCGAACGTGACCCTTCCACAAAACTTCTTATTGTATGTATTAAATCGGCCCTATATCAATGGGCTGAAGAAGTTGGCAAGTTCCTGGTGGGGGTTACCAGCCGGCCAATTCTGAATGAGTATAAGGGCCTTGAAGGAATTTCTGCACGCAAACTGCAGTATCAAGAATTTAAGGAAAACGTCCTAGTCGTTTCCTACTCAACGATCCTGGATGAATATGAATCCATCAAAGAAGCCCTTGGCAGTAATTACATGATGGTCATTGATGAAGTTCATTCCTGCAAAAACTGGAAAACTAAAACCTATTTTGCCTGTAATTTCCTGGCCTCCGGAGCCAAACGGGTATACGGCCTTTCAGCAACCATCATCAAAAACGGCCTTGAAGAAGTCTGGGGCATATATAGCATCATCGTTCCAGGGCTGTTCGGGAAAATTACGGCCTTTCGGAAGAAGTACTGCCAACAACAACTCATGAAACTGGTTATTGGCGGTAAGATGCGACGGATACCCAAAACGGTTGGATATAAAAATCTCACCCAATTCAAAGAAACCCTGGACCCGTACTTCCTATGTCGTAAAAAGGAAGAAGTCGCAACAGAACTTCCCAAGCTCGTCAGCCGGAAGATCGTTCTTGAAATGTATCAGGAACAAAAGGCCCTTTATAAGCAGGCCTTAGCCGGGATTCTATATGAGGACAAGGTTCGTCAGGAGTTCTATGAGATCGCGGATAAAGTCAGGACGTCCGCGGCGCCAGATGAGAAGACCATGCGGCTGTACAATGAGCGAAAGGAAAAATACGAGCAATTTCTGACTCCAGATGGTAAAAAACGGGGGAAACTGGCCGCCCTGACGTACTGCCAGATGATCAGCAATGGCCCCGCCCTGTTGAAGCAGCCAGGGGACTCGAGCAAAGACGATGAGTTCATTCGGCTCGTGAAAGAAGAGCTGCAGGGGGAGAAAGTACTGGTATATAGCCGGTTTGCCAGCGGACTTCCTTTTCTTGAGATTCTTTGTGAGCGTAACCGCTTGAAATTTGCCAAGATCACCGGGGCAGAGGGGGATATTGAAAGGCGTGAAGCACGTATTTCTTTTCAAGAGAGCAAGGACTGTAATATCCTTTTTATAACGTCCGCGGGATCTGCTAGTTTAAATTTACAGGCTGCATCCACTATCATATTCATAGACACCCCGTGGTCATACGGGGACCTTGTTCAAACGATCGGTCGGGCCCAGCGTATCGGGTCCATTCAGGAACACGTTCTTTTGATTCATCTGGTCAATAAAGGAACCATTGATGTCCGAGTCATGGATCGGGTCGGGGCTAAAAAGGCCCTATCGGATGAAGTCCTGGGAGATACAGCAAAGGGTGCTCTGGACTTTGCGGCGAATGAAAATGACGTCCTTGATGGTCTATATGCAGATCTTATGCAGGATGCGTCGGAGATACGATGAATCGGTTTGACCTTGCAAAGAAGGAACCTATGGCAGAACAAGTCACGGGTCGGATGGCTGTTGCGGTAGCAATAGCCCAGTCTTTAGTTGTGTAAGGACGTGAATGGGAGCATTGCATACACGACCCAAGAATCAGTGAACACCAATCAGACTCAGTTTAAGGAATAATAATGCCGTGTGAACTGTGCGGAGGTTCCGGTAAAAAAGTCGTCATCAAGACCCACGTCTTGACTGGGAAACCCAAGGCCGAATTGGAATGGTGCGACTGCATGCGTTCCAAGTTCGTGTCTGACAGCGTTCCGTATCTACGTGGTCTTGGTGATGACTATTTACCTTCAAGTCAAATAGACCCACGGTTAGACTTGGCAAATAAATCCAATATTCTGATCTCCGGGGATGTTGGCATGTTTCGCTATCAGATAAAAACGGTCTTGATGAAAGCCCGTTTCCTTGACCCCCCATTGGTGACTTGGGCCGGCCGCTCTATTGAAGTTCTACAGGAATTCTACGTCGAACAGAATGACGGTACCTGTAAAACCTTGTCTGAAACCCAGAATTACGGCCTGTTCATTATGGCCTTGGGCGCCAATCAGAAAAACGATCGGTTAAAAACAATTGTACCTGAAGTCATTCAATTCCGAATGGATCAACGTCTCCCGACCTGGGTATACTTGCCCAAGGCTTTAGAGTTATGCGTGTATGAAACGTCGGATGTCCTTGCAGGTCTTTTTAAGGAATTCAAAAAAATAACGCTAGAAGGATCAAAGGACACCGCAACACAAACTGAAGAAAGCCGACAGAAGGCACAAGGGTTTGCGATCCAACGTAAATCAGTGGAAAAGAAACCTAAAAATACAAACCAGGACGTCGCCGGATGAAGCGCGTTTTCCGTTCTATTATAAATGTCGAGAAAAACGGCAAGCCCACCTTGCCCATGAATGAACTCCGCAGCAATTACCGGGTGTTCCTTGCCAGTGAATTGATGCCGGAAGAAGAATCTTTCATAACCCTGTATCACTGGATTGAAGAGCACCACCGGAAATACAAAGAACTTCCGGTATTCCCCCTGCTCTATGAACGTGCAAAAAATGCCGGTAATGAAGCGGTCGTTGCGAATCTTCAGGGTATTGTCGAACAGATTCCCTACACGGGATCAAACTACCAGGCTATAGTCAAAGAAAAGCGGGAAGAACAGCTTCAAAACCAATTCCAGTCCGTTCTGACCAAGACCTGGCAGGTTGTCCAATCAGGTCTGAAAGTAGGTAAAAAGGAACTTAAGGGGCTTACGGATGCTCTTGGGTATGTTGCTACAGAATCCCGGCAATTCAGAATAAAAACCACCGGTATCAAGACAGAAGGGTTAATCTTGTCCAAAGAGGACACCCAGGAGATGCTTGATACATATGAACGCCGGCGGAAAGACCCCTACACGAATCGTGGTATGTTCTTTGACTTGAATAAGGTTGATTATGCCTTCCGAGGAATAAAAAGAGGGGAATTGTTTGTCATAGGTGCCTATGTCGCACAAGGTAAAACGACTTTCACCTATAACCTGGCCTATAACGGGATTTGCCAAGGCATGAATGGTTTGTACGTTCCTTTGGAAATGAATTATCCCGAAATGAGAGAACTCTTCTATACCCTTCATACCAGTAATACCGAGTGGTACTCTCATCCGAAATACCGGAATCTCGCCGGGAAAATTTCCTATGAGGGTGTTCGGTACAGTGAACTCACAGACATGGAGCATGAGTTTTTCGCGTACTCCGCAAATGATATGGCAACCCGTGAGGACTTTGGAAAATTCAAAGTATATCAGCCAACGGAACCTCTTACGCCATCTCGTTTGGAAGAGGCCACGGCGGATTTTCAAACCGAATTGGCTGAAATGGGCAGGACTCTGGATTTCCTCATTATTGATTACGTGACCTTGATGGTCCCTGACAAAAACGATCGATCAAAAGATTTTAATGCGGATCTCAATGCCATCTTCAAAAAGTTGAAGATGCTTGCTCTGACATTCAACAACGGTCAGGGGCTTCGGGTCATAACCCCCCATCAGATCAATCGTGAGGGGTGGAAAGAAGCATCAAAAAATGAAGGGGTCTACAAACTTACAGCCCTTTCCAGTGCCAACGAATCTGAGCGTTCTGCGGATGGGGTTATAACCCTGTTCATGACCGAAGAAATGAAGAAGAGTGGGTTGATGAAAATCTGCTGTCTTAAAAATCGCCGCGGGCCCGCCTTTGTCCCCCATGAAGTGGCATTGGATTTCAGGCCCATGCGTCTTCGAGATTGTGTCGCGGAAAAGAATCCGGCCAATGCGGAAGACCCCATGGCTATTGAAAATCTTGCCTTAAATGCTATTCCTGGAACCTGAGCATGAGTATCGAAACCTTAGATGACATCATTGATCAGACCCTCAACCGTATGGGCGTTTATGGTGCTCACAGTAATTCATGCACAAAGGAGAGTCCTTGTAGGTGTTGTGCCAGGGCTGATTTAAAGTCACGAATATTAACTGCAGTGGAGATCGAAATAAAATTTGGGCGTCTGTCATGAAACTCTTAATTCTTTTATGTGCGATCTTTTTTTCTTGTGCTCCGACCATCCGCTATGAAATCGTGGAGAGGCGGTACGGGCGTTTAACGACAATCCGTCCTGAGGGCGAGGTTCTTCAGGCGGATACCGTGGGCAATGTTATTCATCTCAAAATCAAAGAGAAGGTCCCCGTTGAAGGATCCCGGTAGGTTAAAAGAACGCATTCTTGAGACCGTGGATATGGCTGAGGTCATGCTCAGCTATCACACGTCATTTTTATTCAACCCCCGTAATGCGGATGAGGTGCAGTACCGGTGTCCTTTTCATGGCAAAGACAATAAACCCTCTGCCAGATATTACCGGGCAACACAATCCTGCTGGTGTTGGGTGTGCCATAAGCGATGGAATGCTATCGACTATGTTAAAGACGCCGAGGGGTTATCCTACTATTCGGCCATCAACAGGATCATTGAGAAATGGAAAGTTAATGTCGATGATATACTGGATGCTCCGAGATTGGATCTTACCAAGACAAAGAAGGTGGAAGAATCCAGTACTACTTTCTCACTACGGATTCTAACAGGTAAAATCAGGGATTTTCGGGGTAAAATTCCCGTGGATAAGTATGCCGCTTTGGTAACCGCACTTAACATGATCGCCTACGCGGGGTTCCAGGATCGGCCGGCACAAACAATGATTCAAAAGCTTAATGAGAAGGTCGAAGGGATAAAAATATGAATATGGTAGACCCGGGTCTTATAGAATTCATCAATGAAAATGCCAAGGAAGCAGTAAATAAAAAGCCCTGGATGCAGAACCGCACGTTTAAGTGCTGTGAAAGCATCTCGGAACTGCAGGAGTATATAGACCAGGCTATTCAACAACCCTTCTGTGCCTTTGACACGGAAACGACAGGGCTTAATACACGCATGAAGAATGGCAAGCCCACCTCCACGCTGGTAGGCTGCAGTTTCAGCTATGACTCAAGATTCGGTCTTTATGTACCAGTAGGGCACATTGAAAGCCCAGAAAAAAATCTCCCCATTCAACCGGTCCTTGATGAAATACGGCGGCTCTGCAATAGCACAATCATCATTTGTCACAACGCCAAATACGACCTTTCCATTATCCGTAATTACGGAATCATTGTGACGGATCACGAGCGGATTGAAGATACTCAGATCCTAACCCGGTTGCATGATGCCGGTAGAAAAGAAACGGGTTTAAAGGATGCTTCCAAAGATTACCTTGATCAGGAGATGATTGAGTTCAGTGAAATTTGCGGATCCGCAAAACGCCTCGATTATGTGGACCCGACCCTGGCCACCGTTTACGCCGCATCAGATGCAGTGTGCACCCTTGATCTTTTCAATTTCTACATGAAGCGGAGTATCGTTACGGATCAGCGTCCTATATACAATCTGGAAAAGCGTACGATCTTTGTCGTGATGAACATGGAATCCAATCTTTTCAAGATTGATGTCCCCTATTTAGAATCTCTCCGTGACATGGCCTCTAAAAAGTTGGAGGAACTGCAGCGGGATATTTACCGACTCGTCAATAAAGAGTTTAATATTGGAAGCTCCCAGCAGTTAGGCAAGCTCCTTTTTGAAGAACTGAAATACCGGTACCCCGACAAGGGCAAGATGACCTCTACCGGTAAATGGTCGACGGATACTGCGACTTTGGAGAAGATGAAAGGGGAGTACCCTGTCGTTGAGAAGATCATCAAATATCGGGAATTGGATAAATCCCTGGGGACTTACATAACGAATCTTCTTGCAAACCACGATGAAGATGGGTGCATAAAACTCGGATTTAATCAATCCGGTACGGATACCGGCCGATTTTCCTCCCCGGGTGGCCGGGGCATTGATGAGGATGGGTACTGCGGGGTGAACGTCCAATCGCTGCCGTCCAATTATTCCGAGGACGCCCCGGACATTAGAAAATCTTTCATTGCCCGGCCGGGGTATAAGATTGTGGCCATGGACTATTCCGGTGAAGAGCTTCGTGTGGCTACGAATCTATCTCGAGAGCCGATCTGGGTGGATGCCTTTTTCAACGATGCGGATCTTCACAAAAAGACCGGACAAATCATTTACGGTCGTGAGGAGATTTCCAAAGCTGAAAGACAGGCCGGGAAATGCGTTGCCCGCGGTACCCTCATTGCATCCAATCGTGGATGGCTCCCGATAGAAAAACTTTTAGCATCGGACAAAGTTTTAACGTATTCAGGAGAATACCACCCCATAACTATATGGGATATGGGCATAAAACCTGGGATTACGCTCACCGGACGAATAGTTTCCCCAAATGACGGGGACCCCGATATCGCGGGGAATATTTACTCAATTACGTGTGGACTGAATCACCGTTTTATGACCACTGAAGATTCTTGGGTCCGTGCAGAAGACCTTTTAATTGGACAGCTCGTAAAAATTGGGTCATCCGGGGATATCTCTGAAGGTGGGGACGTAAAAGTAGTCACGGGATATGTAGCAATTCAATCAAAAACAGCCATTGATTCCGTAGCATTAATGGATTTAACTGTTGAAAATGACCACACATATGTCGCTCAGGGTTTTATTACCCACAACACCATGAATTTTTCCATTCTTTATGGTGCCGGGCCACGTCGTATTTCCGAGGCCACCGGCTCATCTGAAGCAGAAGCCAGCCGGATGCTTCAATCCTTCTTTGCTGGGCTTCCTGTTCTTAAAAAGTGGATTGATGGGGTAATTAAACAATCCCGCAGAACCAAAATCGTAAAAACCGCTTTTGGTCGTGCCCGCCCTCTTCATGTCTATTATGATAGCGGTGATAAGGGCATGATGGCTCATGGAGATCGGTGCGTACCCAATACTCACGTTCAGGGGTGTCTCCAGGCGCATGAGCGGTGCCTGACTTCTAAAGGGTACATACCCATAAAAGAGATCCTGCAAAGAAAAGATGCTGGGGAAGAATTCAAAGTATGGACTGGTACATCCTGGGAAACTTTTGACGTATTGGATCGTGGACCCGCAAAACTCGCCACAATTGAATTAGACAACGGCATGCAATTGGACACGGACACAAGGCATGAGGTCTTGGTCGTTGGAAAAAAGGGGTATGAATTCCGTAAATACGCGAATCTGAAAAAAGGAGATGCTGTTTGCTTATCCATGCCAACCCTTAAAGAATATGGAAAATATCCCAAAGAGTTTCGAGCATCAGGAAATGTGTGGAATGCCCAAACAGTTATAATTAACACACCGGAACAATGGGATTTCATAGGCTATATGTTAGGCTATCTTACTGGGGATGGTCATACATATGAGAATGTAGACCAGAGTAAATATGTTGTTTCTTTTGCTTTTGGTCGTAAAAAAGTTCAAAAAAACTTTGAATTCCTTAAAAAGGGCTTTACCAGTCTTGGGGTAAATATATCAGAACCCTCCCGTAGTAAAGGTTCTCGTGGAGAATCCTATAGGTCCTCAGTTTGTTCTATTGCGATCATCGAGTTGTTGCACTTCATGCTGTATAAATTTGAGACGGCACGAGGAAAACGAGTACCCCAAAAAATATTTGAAGCTCCCTTATCAATGAGGAAAGCTTTTCTTAAAGGCTATTATGATACGGATGGGGGTAATCTCGCTAATCGCGGGTCATTCCATACCCCGAATAAAAAACTCTTGCAAGATGTTCAGCTTTTAGCATGGTCTATGGGCTGCCCTTCTTTAATCCATGAAGATAAAACGGGTGCTTTCCTGTTATCCTGGATGGATACATGGCGTTTTGCTCAATTGGTAGGACTTGAAATACCTGAAAGGAAACGACGTTCCAATTCTAATTTACTCCCCCTGCCCGAATTCCACAGGGCTGAAGTCATAAAAGCTCTCCCTGATATTCGGTATAAAGACAGTCCCAAAAACTATGCGTACCTGTATAAAATTAAAGACGGACAACCCGTAAATGCGTTGGGTGTTCTTGATTTAATGACTGATTATGAAGTCTCCCTGCCTCAAGTCTATGCCACATCCAAGCTTAAATCAAAGACCGCTTTAAATAGAACGGAGCATACCTATACTCTTTCCGTTCATAACCCCCTTCATAGATTTGATTCGGCCGGCATCATTAGTAAAAATACTTCGGCAGACATCATGAAAATGGCAATGGTCCGGGTCTACAGCTGGATCCAGTTGAACGGGTATCAAAATGACGTGAGAATGCTCCTTACCATGCATGATGAAATCGTCTTTGAAATCAAAGCAGACAAACTTGATTTCTTTATCCCACGACTCAATAAGATTATGCTTTTGGAAGATATCCTCCAAGGGATCCTGAAGTGGCCGGTGAAACTGAAGGTGGATGCTGAATACGGGGACTCCTGGCATGTGGATCACAATTACTTTGAAGAACATCCTGAAATGCTGAAAAATGATCCGGAGGTTTCTTTTTCCAATGAACAGCAAGCCCCCAAAGCTGCCGCAGAAACCGCGGTGTCCGCACAAGTCATAGAAACCCCTGAAACTCCTTTACAAAATACAATCGACATACCTGAAGTAACCATCCCGGAAGTGCCCGTTTCGGACGCACCCGTTTCTGCCGTTAGTCAAGAAAATGTTGTTCCCCAAACGCAAGACATGCCATCTGAAGTATCCTTGACAAGCACACCTGTGGACGATGTCAATAACTTGACAGTAGAAACAAAACCCGCAGAGATAACGACAAATGAAGAGTTCGTCTATACTTTACGAAATACAAGTAAGTCAACGGCCCGCATATTCAACATTGTAATAGGTTTCTGTGAAGAGGAGCGAGACTCTAAAATCAAATACTCAGGCCCCCTTCACAGGTTGGTTTTGAAGGATTCACAGGGGAATTCCCTGTTAGTTGAATCACCCCTTGTCTATAAGGACGGATTCATATTTTTAGCCAGGTTCTTTGGGATTTGATTTAACAATGTGTTGCGTTATCCGGAATGATCGGCCACTACGGGTAGCGTAGTTTTTTCCACAGAATTCCCTTGACAACCTTAATTTCCCGGCCTATTTTAGAGACATCAAGCTGAACGATAGGGTATTTTCACAGATAAAAGAATACCCCAAACAGAAATTTGCTGACTAGGCAAAATTTTCCAGGCTTGATGACAAACCTTTTCCCGGGGGGCCCCATCACATGCGCTACACCGCCAGTCTGCGTACTTTTTTCAAAATTAATTTTACCGAGCTAAAGATGATGGTCAACCACATTTGCGGTGGAATGAATTTTCACAGTTCCGTCGCCAATGCGGATGACATTATTCAGGAATTGTACACCCGAATGCACCAGTATAAGGTACTGAGCCGCTATCGGACTTCCCGCGGTGCCATTTCAACCTATCTCTATTTGATCACCAAACGCATCGTTTTGAGTAAAATCCACTCGGAAAAAAAGAAATATTTTCTGGGGGTGGATACGGACATCTCTACCGTATACCCTTATGTGGAACGCAGTTATCAAACCTGTGTTGAGCAGCCCCATGAAGAAGAACAGGCTCTTGACCATACATCCCTGGCCTATGACCTGGACTCTTTTCGGAGACTCCTCCTCAATTCAACAAAAAATAAAAAAGTCGTATTCAAGAACAATCCTAATAATACCCGGACTCCGAGAGCGGATCTCGTAAAAATCTTCGACTATTATCGTTCCGGTTGCTCCAGCCATGATGTTGCCTGTATATTGGATGTGACGGATACCTATGCCATGTACCTGAAAAGACAGCTTCGTGAGGTCATGGAAGAGTTCGGTATCACCGCAACAGCAAATGCTGTTTAAAAAAAGTACCGGCCATTTGGTATAATAAGATGGAACACAATACCGACATCGTTATCATCAGCTACAACGACAAGCCCGAGCTTGATCGCTGTATAGCCTCCATAAAGGAGCATTGCACGGCGTATAACCTCCTCATTGAGGATAATACACCCCCGCTCCCCAACCGAGGCTTTACCAAAGCTGTCAATGATGGCATACGTAAGGGTTCCGCTCCATATGTCTGGCTCCTGAATTCCGATGCTATCGTCCTTCCCGGGGCCTTGGAGGGACTAATTCATCGTATGCAGTACCACGAAAAAGTGGGCATTGTAGGGTCAATGCAGCTGGATTATGAAGACCGAGACATGATCCGGTGCGGGGGTGTTTATCCCCAACCTATGATGGGTGGAAGACATCGTGGCGGCCGAATTTCCATGGGGCATTGGCGAATTCCGGAAAAGCAGACGTGGCAGAATTTTGCCAGTGTATTGCTCCGCCGGTCTATGATTGACCAGGTGGGACTTCTTGATGAATCCATGTTTCTGATCTGCTCGGACTCCTCTTACTGCTATACTGTCAGACAGGCAGGATGGGAGTGTTGGTACGAACCATCCTCCAAGGTCGTTCATGGCTTGAAGGCCTCAAAACACGGGTCTGAATGGCATTTAAAGGATACCCTGGCATATATGGACAAATGGGGGGTATCCTACGAACGAGATGGGGATAAAATCCGGATTACTGGGATTCCTCGGGATTACGTGAAACTGAATCAATTTCCATGAGGGTTCTGAAAGAACTACTCGCCCTGGCCGTTGTAGCCGGTCTGTTGGCGGGATTTATTATCACAAAAACACTTGAAACCCAATCAGAAAGGGGATCACATGGCGCTACCCAACAGTCGGATCGAAATTGACAAGGAAGGCGGGGTCACTGTCGTCGGCCTTGAGCAGTCGGATTCATGTCACAAACTTTCCGATGCCGCGAAGCGGGCCGGGAAGGTTACATCGGACAAGTCCAAGGATCACCCCCCTGTGACCCAACACGTCACAGGTCGGGCATAATCACCACAAATTCATGTCCTGAAGGGCATGGGGGAGGATCGAAATGTCACGCGAAGTACACGTCCAATTCCAGGTCAAATCCTCAACCATCATGAAGAAGACCCTTGAGCAGCTGGGTCTTCAGTACCAGGAGCAGGGGGATCGCCTGTCCATTTCCCGCAACTACCACAACATCGACATCGATACGAACTCCGGAAACATCTCCTACGATGACATGGACAAGCGTCAGGTGGACACAATCAAGCAGGAATACCAGTTCAATTTCTGGAAGAACGAAGCCATCAAGGAAGGGATGAACCTCCAGGTCGAGAAAAAGGCCAACGGCACGGTTCTCCTGCACCTGACTCATTAAGCGAGGGGGCTTAAAACCCCCCTACTTACCCCCCATCAAAAAACTGGGCTTTATAACCAAAAAAGGAAGCCGTCATGAATACGTTAGATGATTGCTTAAGTGCAAATCGCCCGCTGATTTTTGTTGTAACCGAATCGGACATGGAGATTCTGCAGCATCTGAAAACGCGGGACGGCTCCTTTTTTGTCTATAGCACCACCCTCGCCGGGACGATGCCCCTTAATCGGTATCTTGAGCCCAAAAATCGTCCGGCCAATAATGATGCCCAATCCACTGGAACCGTTCTGGAAAACGTCCTGAATGGGGCGGTTCGGGAGACGAAAGCCACATACGGCTTCAAAACGATCATTTTCCTTGATTGTGAATCCTATATCAATGATCCCCAGGTCATCCGCAGGATCAAGGACATCGTCGGCCGGTATCAGGTTGATGAAGAGTACACATACAATCTGGTTATGCTTTCCCAGAGAGTGTGTGTTCCAGCGCCACTTGAACGCCTTTCTGAAGTGGTCACTTTTTCTCTCCCGAGTGGTGGAGAACTCCGGACCCTCTCGGACAATCTGTCCAAAAAGCTTGAACTGTCCGGGAAGGATGCGCCCACGGAAGAAGTCGTGAACAACCTCAAAGGACTGACCCTGTTCGAGGTGGAACAGGCTTATCTTCAGTCCCACGGGCTGTTCAAGAAGATCGAGCTTGATTTCATCATGAATTTCAAGAAATCCGCAATTTCCAAGACGGACCTGCTCTCCCTCATGGAAACGGACACATCTTTTGAGGCCATCGGTGGTCTTGACCGGTTGAAGAAGTGGATCCGGAAATCAGCCGGCGGGTGGTCCGTAGAAGGCCAGAAATTCGGGCTTCCTCTGCTCAAGGGCCTTCTCCTGGTTGGTCTTCCAGGTACCGGCAAAAGCCTTGTATCGAAGGCTATGGGCAATGAATGGCACCTGCCCCTGATTGCCTTTGACCCGTCCAGAGTATTCTCATCCCGGGTAGGTGACTCCGAGAGCAACATGCGCCGGGTGCTGCAGTTGGTAGAGAACATTGCACCCTGCATCCTTTTCATTGACGAAATTGAAAAGGGCTTTGCGGGTCTTCAGAGCAGCTCCTTTTCTGACTCCGGTGTGACGGCCCGTGTTATCGGATCCTTCCTGACCTGGATGCAGGAATGTAAAGCACCTGTGTTCACGATCGCCACGGCCAATAACATCATGGCCATGCCGCCGGAATTGATCTCCCGGTTTGACGAGACGTTCTTTGTGAATCTTCCGCAGAAGGAAGAGCGCATGGACATCTTCAAGATTCATATTGGGAGATTGAATCGGGATGCATCAAAATTTGATCTTTCGGCTCTTGCAGACGCGTCGAACAGACTTTCCGGCCGTGAAATTGAGCAAGCTCTGCGAGAATCTATGTACGATGCTTTCAGTGTCAAGAAGGAGCTGACAACAAAGATCATCCTGGATGTCCTGGCTAAGAAGACCACTGTAACGACAACCATGGCAGAGCAGCTGCAGAAGCTCATGGACTGGGTCGGTTATGATGAGGAGAAAGGGGACGGTATCCGTGCCCGGTTTGCCAGTGACCCGGACCCCATGGACATGGCCAATGTGAAGGCGGAGATTGAAAAACTACTTGGAGAGGATCCGAAGAAATCATGATCCCTGAATTCAAATTCCGCGGGGCTCCTCTCACGAAGGGGCAGTCCGAAGCGTTCCTGAAACTTTTCCTGACATGAGCCCTGAAGTGCATCGGCGGCGATTGTTGCAGCGAAGCGTTTCTATTTCAACTGGGCGAAGAACAAAGATCCGAAAAAGCCGGAAGATCCCGCACAGCCTGCGGCTCCTGCAGCACCGGCAGCATAACATATCAAGATGGTGCTTGGGGGAAATCAGACCCTGCGCTTATGAGATGAGACCTTTTTAGGATCATCGAGTCCCTGGTCGGGGCAAACGACATAAGCTAAGAATCTAGTTAAAAACGCCAAATCCAGCAGCGTAAATCGCGGGAGCACCAGGGAAAGGCCTCGGAGGAATCCGGGGCCTTTCTCATTTTTTTAATGCGGCATTTAGGTCCCGATCAATATGAAGTCCACAGTTTGGACAATCATGGACCCCGGTAGTATCCGTCATGGCACAGAAGGACATCAGGATGGGTGGCAGAAAAAGAAGATCGAACATACCGTAGATGGGACAAATCTGTCTGGATCGGTATTATGGACACCGAATGCCCGGGACGGGTTATGGGAGAAGAATCGTATTGTAGCTTTTGATTCAAATGGGGCTCAAAGAGAATTGACCCGGGCCATGATAGGTAATGGGGAAGATTGTTCTCATTCAGCGGGTACTATGACTCTTGGTTAATTCCGCGCTTCTCATGAATAGATTACTAGGGGCGACCGGTAAGGCGGCGCCCCTGTTCATTTTAGACCGTGCATACGAGATATTTAACCATTGCCTTGCCCTGGTCACCGCAACGTAATAGAGCCGTTCCTCTTCAGCAAGATCCGCGGACATTTTATGGGGCCAAATCCCGTCTTCTACCCCAACGACAAATACTCGGTCAAATTCCAGACCTTTTGATGCATGTGCGGTCATCAATTTGACGCCTTTCCCGGAGTCCTCTTCGAGAAAGGTGCTGGCTAGTATTAATTCGTTTATATCCTTGAAAGCGGAGGATACATTTATTAGGGCTTCTACCATGGATCCATCTGACTCTTTTTCTAAAGTTGCCTGGAAATGAGTCCTGGTCAGAATTTCGCCAATGGCCTCGGCCGGCGGCTTAGATCGGATATCGTTCAGGAGGCTGATGAAATCTGATATTTCATTCGATTCCGATGCGTATTCATTTAAAAATGCCCAGCCTTCTTTGAGAAGTCGCTCTTGTTTTACTTCTCCAAAGCCTCTTTTTGGAACATTTACGATCCTGGTGAGACTCTCGATGTCGGATCGATTTACTGCGGCTTTACAATAGGCTAAGAGGTTTTTAACAACTTTTCGACGGTAGAATGGGATGTCTCCAATTACCTTATATGGGATTCTTCGAGCTGCAAAGGCTTTTTCAAAATTGATCGATCTTGCATTGATCCGATATAAAATTGCGGTATTTTCGAAATTACCCATCTTAAGAATTGCATCACCAATATATCCTGCCTCATCCTCTTGAGTACTGAACACGGATGTCCCAACCATACCAGTTGAGGCTGTTTTAGCAACCATTTCTTTGCCGAATTGCAGGAAGCTATTGGCGTGCTTTATAATCGAGGAACCCGATCGGTAATTGTATGTGAGATGGCATAGGGACGGTTTATATCGATCGATGAAGTCCTGCATGTTGTCTGGCCGGGCGCCGCGCCATGCGTAAATCGATTGATTTTCGTCCCCCACGGCAAACATTGTTTGAGTAATTTGGGGGTCAAAAAGGGCCAAAATAATGCTGTATTGGATGTTTGACGTGTCTTGAAATTCATCCACCAGGATATGCCGCCAGGTATTCTGGAAGAATCGTTTGCAATCTTCTTTTTTCACGCAATCCGCGGCATAGATCAGGAGGTCATCAAAATCGCAGGCATTGTTAGTTTTGAGGATATCCTGGTAGGCTTTATAGATCTCGTCATATTCGCTCGGAAGTGTATCTATTCCGTCGGATTTTGCCCGGCTGATGATGCTTAATGTCCCCCAGATATCGTCCGTCCTTTTACGAGCTTTGAGGACGGTTTTCATTACGGTATACTGATCCCCATCATCGTAGATAGTAAAAGGGTGTTTTAATGGGGTATGCTGGATAAATGTTCGGATTATTCGAACACACATACTATGGATGGTGCTTATTTGCATGCCGGCCAGATTAGGATACCGTCCCTTGAGTCTGCTTTTCATTTCATTTGCAGCTTTATTGGTGAAAGTGATGCCCAGGATAGATCCTGGGGAGGTTCCTGCATCCAATAGGCTCGATATTTTGGCTATGAGTGTCCGGGTTTTTCCGGCTCCAGCACTGGCAAAGCAGACGACCGGGGAGGGTGCTCGAATGGCTTTCAGCTGTTCATCATTTAGTCCGTAGGTTTCCATAGATATTATACCGCTTCTGTATTGGAAAAATAAAGCTAAGTCATTGAAAATCCCTGCTTGATACTCTTCTAATTCGAATTCCTCTTATCTACAACCATATCTTCTCGGCGGGACACATCGGGTAACAATCCCGCAAAAAGCTGAGAAAACATTCTGATTTTATCCCCTCAGTGGGATATATCGGGCCATCATTCCGGTGGTTCGCAAAAAACTGAGGAGAACACACGTGGCCAAAACACGCAAAAAGTGGATTATTGGCACGAAAAGAGATCCTGGTGGGCTCTTTTCTGAGTATGCCGATTCCACAACCGCACAAGACAGCCTTACCGCGCACGATGTCCCTTATGACACTACTGAAAGTGTCTATGAGGCAATTAATCGCCATTTGGCTGGCATGGTAGGCCCACGTGGCTTCACCGGATTAAATGGTCCCACAGGCGTTCAAGGAAACATAGGAGTTCAGGGCCAAACAGGTCTTCGTGGACCTACGGGATGGCAAGGTCCCACGGGTATTCAAGGA
>Ga0172366_10001036_pt1 | contig 21371 bp, 18 predicted proteins | sample LakKivSesite69cm_FD_114533 | JGI IMG/M metagenome (GOLD analysis project Ga0172366, IMG submission 114533) | Sediment microbial communities from Lake Kivu, Rwanda - Sediment site 69cm | ecosystem: Environmental > Aquatic > Freshwater > Lake > Sediment | place: Rwanda: Western Province, Lake...
CTGCATTCCGCCCAACCTCATCGACATCATCAAGGCTCGAGTACTGCTTCGCGGGGTTGGCGCCAAACTTTTCGGCGAAATCAAGCATGCTCAACAGGAGCATTCTCCGGATGTTGAAATCGAACACGAGCTGCCTGTACTGATGCACCTTGATTGGGTCCTCCGGCAGCTCCCTGCCCGTGGCGAACCAGATCAGGTTGGCGACGATATCGAGGGAGTATGGGTTGGAAACTGAGCTCTCCTTCGGGCTCCAGAAGGCGTCGTAGACCATGTCCCTGAACGTGAAGATAGTCGAGCTGTTCCACTTCCAGTAGAAGACGTGGGCTATCTGGCCGGGAATGGGCGATCCGACTCCCTTGGTGTTCTTGGTGTAAGACAGTATGACGGACCCCGGTTTGGGTACGGTGTTCAGGCCTCCGTAACCCGGGAAGATGGGCTCGATCATCTTCTTGAAAGGCTTCATGATGTTCGGCAGATCCGCGTCGTCCTTGATGATGAGGGGGCCGGCCACGCCCTGGAAGTTGTTGTTGTCCGCCACGACCGCCTCCACGTCATTGGGGAAAGCCTTGGAGAGTATGCTGGCCCTCCAAGGCTCCCACAGGGGGCTGTTGGCGCTCATGACGCTCCTTGTGTTTACCCCGGCCCTGGGATAGGCGGTAAGGGCATCGTATAGCCAGTTCTGTTGCTCGAGCGTGAAGAAGGTCATGTCGACCTGTGCCAGGAAGATGAACTCGTAATCCAGCAGATCGTCGAAGGTCCTGGGGAAGTAGATCCTCATGTAGCGCCTGATGTCTGAAGGGTTGACTGCGCCCCATTCCCGGGTGGGGAAGACGGTCGCATCCGTGGAGGGCTCAGTGTTGAACCAGACGGCAAGGATCGGGGTGCTCTCCGCTTTCCCGGTTGCCAGGATCTTGATCTTCCGGGGTTTCTCCTGGCCCAATCCCGTTCCCGCCATCATGATGACAGCCAAAGCGACCGCCCAGAATATGGCGCCGTTTCTCATGTTTCCGCCTGATTCTGTACAGAGCTGGGGACTGATAAAGCTCTGTTGGGCGCGCCGGGCAGCGCTGGGTTCGGGCATGTGACGGGTTGCGGAATGCAGGTGCCTGGCTCCTGCCCCGCTCTGGGGTGGGCCCCAAAGACATATCAGCCAGAGCGAAGGAGCGCCGCCGATCATGCTTTCCCCAAGCCTCATCGGGAGGGTCGATTTCCACGTCCACCGGCGCCCCGATGCTGGCATGACTACCCGGGCAGCCATAGAGGCTTTCCAGTCCAAAGGGTACCTGAGGATCGGCTTCACCGACCATTTCGATCCCGCTAGCATGGCCGAAAGGATCTGGCAGACCCGGCAGGAGATAGGCAAAACCGAGCCAAGGTTGGCAGTCTTCGTGGGCACCGAGGCGTCCGTGCATCTCGGGTGGCCCAGGGACGCTCTTGAGGAGATGCGATCAACGATTTTGGACTTCTGTCTCTTGGCGCCCAGCCATTACCCCCGCTCGCGTGACGTGCCCGAGTTCACCAAGCAGTCACTGGAATCCCAGGCCTTGTGGATCATGGAGTCGTTCGAGGAAGCGGTTCGTGTCGACTTCGCGGACGCAGTGGCGCATCCGTTCGCATACGGACAGATCCCCCGGCTCGATGAGGTTCTTTCCTTAATCGACGACAGGGATCTGAAACTGGCGTTGAGACAAGCCAGAAGGAACGCAATCGCGATGGACCTGAGCCCCAGGATCTGTGCAATCGACGAGGTCTTCCTCGGAAGGTTCCTGGGCATTTCTCGGGAGGTCGGGGTGAAGTTCTCGGTGGGCTCTGACGCGCACACGCTGGAGAACATCGGCAACGATCGCCTGATCCTCCCCATCCTTCGAAGACATGGGATAACCGATCCCGATCTCTGGCTTCCCAATTCCTGCAGGGCAATCTCGAGGTAGCCACTCCCTGCTGGGCCTGCGGGTCGAGAGGTTGGCCCTACGGGACCACCCGTCTCTTTCGTAGCCTGCCTAGCCTAAGCATCCAGGCCAGAGGGAGTGTGAAGCAGAATAGGCCAATCTCCGAGATCGCAGCCATGCGCGGCTCTCCCCATGCAGCCCAATCGTAGTAGTCCATCCCATCGGGATCCGTTTCAAGGGCCAACAGCACCTTCCCGCCCGCCCACGGGGAGAGGTCGACGGTGAGGTCCTTCCAGTACGACGGCAGCATCTCGACCCGGGCTACCTCCCTGAAGTTCACCCTGACTATGAATAGCACGCCGGTGGACAGCGAGCCGTCCGCAATCCCAATCCCCGTTTCAAGGGTCACCTGTCCCTGGGGGAGGTCCAGAAGGAAGCTCGCACAGGTAGCTCCCGAAGGGGGAGTGTGCTCGAACAGGCCCTTCCTGGGCACTCCTCCGCAGCTTATGACGGTTCGCTGGCAGGAAGCATATCCCGAAGGCTCCTCCTCAACATCTCCCCTTACCACCTTGACATCGAAGGGGGCCTCCGTGAGGCTGAAGGGCAGACTGACGGGGGTGGCGTTCTGAAAGAGAAGGACGTAGGTCAGCGGGAGGTGGCCCGTGATCCTTGTTGCGCCAGGATAGCCCTGCAACTCTGCGACCGAGATCACCCCTTCCTGGACGTAACCACTGGAACCCGTTGGAGAGAGGATGTCGAAGGCCACGGGGTCGGGCACGTAGGGCAACAGCTCTGGCTTCCGCCAGGCGGCCAGATCGAACCGGGCGTCATCGTTCGGCCCAGGCCCCACCCAGAACACAACCTGAGTGATCTCTCCCGAGTACGGGCTGAGGTCAAGATCAACCTCCATCCACGACCTGTTGGCATGGTGCAGCTCAAGCAAGGTGGCCTTCCCAACCGAGATCCTGAACGTGGCTCCGTCGCTGCCCCCAGGCCTCACCAGGTCGGTCAACCCGAGGAATGCCCTGAGGCATGCGCCACTGTCGGGGATCGTGAGCGTGTAAGTTGCGATCGTCGCTCCAAGGCCGTTGCTCGGCGGCGTGCAGTAGATGGCCGGCTTGCTCTGGCCACCGCAGCTGAGGACCCCTGCCCGCCAGGTTGCCCCGCAGCAGAGCTGGCTCCTGGATCCGTTCTGCCACACAACCCTCGCGGACGAGGAGGCAATCTGTTCGATGAAGTCAAAGACCGGCCTCTCATCGCCTGTCAATGAGACGCCGAACATCGACGAGCTGTTCGTCGTTCTGACGACCATCACGTTCGTGGGCAGGGCCGATATGTGCGGGACCGCCGACCTCCTTTCGGTCCCCAGCAGGACATAGGTCTTGGAGGGATCCAGCCCCAATATGTGGGTCTCGTTGTATGCCAGCCATCCCGGTATGGACCCCGTTGTCCGTGCCCAGTTGACCCCCTCGACCCTACCGACCACGAGCGTGGCGCGTCCGTCAGGTTCAGCCTCCTCCAAGGCAACGCCGAAGTCCGTGCTCCGATAGCAGGCAATCTTCCCCTCCGTGGTCCTGAAGACGAACTTCAGGGCTGGTTCAGGGCTGGGGAATGTCGGGGTGGGGTGAACGATGGTGAAGTACTGGGCTTTCGCCAGGAGCCCTTTCATCTCCGGCCCCGGACGCTCTAGGCTATCCCCGCTGTACAGCCAGAGGGTCGGCACCACGCCCAACGACTCGTAGGAGGTGTCCCAAGCGTGCCATAGGGCCGGGTAGGAGTCGGGGTTGCAGACGCCCAGGTAGCCGTACATGATGTTGTAGGGGCAGAAGAGGAAGGCCGAGATGGGGTGGAGATGGTCTATGAGGTTGGCATCCCAAGTCTGCGCGACATGGTCGATGCCCAGGATCACATGCCTCTGGGCAAACCTCTCATACCTGATGGTGAGCTCGTTCAGCCCCTCGCCGCTAAAGGCAACGTCCGGCAAGGCTTCGTGTAACTGACGGTGCAGCTCCAGATTCCCCTGGGTTGATGTGAGTCCGTCGATGGGCCCGTTTGCGTCGTTCCACATCGCCCAGCTGCAGTCAAGATGAAAGGCATCCACCCCGTACCTCTCCTTGACATCCTTCAGGGTCTGGACGAAGATGCTCCGCCATTCCGCGGAGGCCGGATTGATGTAGGCGATGTAGATGGGCGGGTCGGCCTTGGTCCACTCCCACCAGAGCAGGTTGCCCGAGAAGGGATCCCTCATCTGGTACTTCTTCAGCTCGGTGTACAGCGGGTGATCGGGAGAGACCCCGAAGTAGTTCGTGTGGACCATCACCCTGAAGCCCAGGCGATGGGCCTCTGACAGGAACTCGGGGAACTGCGGCGAGGCCGTGTAGTTGGGGTAGTTGCGGTCGTACTCATAGAACCGCCAGTTGGGGATGTAGAGGAGCGTGGCCGAGGAGTTCACCCGCTCCGACAGCGGGAGCAGAAGATTCTTCTCAACGTTCATGATGACGACGAACCTGACGTCCTTTGCCCAGGACACCTCCTCGAGAAGGGGGGAGAGTCCAAGGTTCTTGCCCATCCACTCCTTGTAGATCTCCGCACCAACTGTCCAGTCACCTCTGAAGGCGGTGATCCTCCAAGCAACCGATGAGATCTCCTTGAGGCCGTCGAAGGGGGCGACGTTCTGGGTGCCGAATCTCAGCTCCCAGCGGCCCTCGCGCCTCCTGTACTGGAAGTCCTTGAAACGGAAGTCCGTATCATCGGACCATATCAGGAAGCCCCCCTTGGGCGTCTTGAGAATGATCATCTGCGCCTCCCAGGTCATCGGCCATTGGAACTCGTATCCGTCTAGCTTGTAGGATGAGTCTATCTCGACGCCCGACGCCCCGGGGACTATGAGACTTGTCCCCGATGCGTTCACGCCAGATATCCCCCAGTAGATCTCCGAGACCCCGGGGACCTCGCCGAACCCCGTCTGGGTCAGGACCACATCGCCATTGGGGTGGGCCTGGGCAGTCAGGGTGTAGCTGGCTTTCTGGGCCTGGTATGTGGCCTCCACGGAGGTCTCAGTGGTCTTTAGGCTTGAGAGGGCCATGTCATCGGTCTGGATGCCGGTCTTGAGCAGCCTGATTCCGGCAAGCTCGATCCTGCCCTTCAGCTGGGAGCCGAGCGTCTCGCCGGTCAGCCGGTTCTCAAGGCCGATGATGTTCCCGGCCTCGAACACCAGGGTGCAGGATGGTGTGGATAGCTGCCAGGTCGAGCTGCCCGCCGCAGAAGAGATCAGAAAAGCGAAGGCGAGATAGAAGAGGGAGACGCGCACGGACGCAGCCCGGTCCTCCGTGCTGATTAATATGATAGCCAGTCCGCGTACATCTTTGACCCTATGGCCCTTGCGTTGGCAGGAACCTGCGTCGCCGACCGCGGCCCAACGACAAGGAGCTTCTCAGGAGATACCACCTGCCCAAGGACGAGCAGCTCAGGATAGCCAGGGTGAATTTCCAGGAATTCCTTCGGGGAAGGGAGATGTCTGGAGGCCTGCCGGGAAATCGTGTTGTTCAAGCGTGACCCTTCTCTCTTCCCAGCTATCGGGCATGCCGGAGGCCACAACGAGCACGTTGACGTCGCTGTCCATGTGGAATGTTCCATCCGCGTATGGCCCGAAGAGTATGAGGAGCTTCAAGTCGAACTCTCACCGAAGTCGCCCCGCGAACTGTTTAAGGGCTGCGGAAAGCTCTTGCGCTCTTCTAATCTATTGTAGTTCAATGGCGGTAATATATTTATTACGTTCGCCCGAAACGAATTGGCGATTGCATGGAAGTCGTGAGCATCAGAGTTGACCCCCAGACAAGGGAGAAGATGAGGCGACTCTCCCACGTAAACTGGAGTGGGTTCATAAGGAGGGCCATAGCCGACAAGATCAGGGAGGAGGAAACGCAGGACAGGAGGCTCTCTTCCCGATCGTTGAGGCACGCATCCAAGCTCACCGATGGTCTCAGGCGATCATCACCCGGCTGGAAGAGCGAGGAGGAGATCCGGAGATGGAGAGACCTGAGAAGGTGATCGTCCCCGACGCTTCGGTGATCGACAAGTGGTTCGTGGAGGAAGAGCATTCCGACGCAGCGCTCGCCCTGAGGGAAGACTATGTTGCTCGGCGGGTGGACATCGCTGCCCCGGAGCTGTTGCCGTTCGAGGTCCTGAACTCCCTTCGGTACAATCCTGCGTTCGGGGAGCAGGATCTTCCAAGGGTGGCTGAGGCCCTGGACGGATACTGTTTCTGGCTTTTCGCATTGGAGGGGGACTTCGCCAAGCAGGCGGTGGAGAAATCCCTGAGATACGGGATCTCGATCTACGATGCCTCCTACGTATCGCTGGGGGAGATGAAGGGAGCGGACTTCTATACGGCGGACGAGAAGCTCCTGGGCAAGCTCGGCGGGATGCATGGGATTCACCATATCTCCCAGTACGGAGGCGTCGAGCCCACGGGTGGCCGGTGAAGTCCCGGGGGCAAGGCCGTTACCTGGGCAGCGATGTCGTCCGGGAATGTGAACTGGTCGACGCTTCCGCCTTCTTTCTCGGCTGGCTGATAGCGATGGGGACCATAGACGGCAGGCTGCTTGAGAGAAGGGTTGGGGAAGCCGTGGTAGAGCATGGGGGCGAAAGGGCGACGACGATGGTGGTCTTCGCCGAGGAGGGTGATGCCCAGGTCCTCGGCGTCCATGCGCTGGAGGGGCTGGGGAGGGAGGTCGACCCGATAGCCCAGAGGCTGAGAAAGGCCGAGGCCCTGCTTGCGCTGTGCGCGGTCTGAGCAGGTCGGCAAGGTCGGCCCGGACAGAGGATGCGCGGCTCTGGCTTCGGTTCCCACTATCGATGTCCACCCTGAGGGCTCATCTGTCGAGCCGGTCGATAGGGACCAGAAGCGGCTCAAGACTCATCTGAATTAAGAACCCCGCCGCTGCAAACTTGCATCGCAGACCGCGGCATTCCTCAGGCATCAGTTCGAACGGGCTGGGCGGGACTTGACCTCACTTCTTCCATGGGAAAGGCAGGAAGCGCCGCCCTTTCCGACTAGGTCGCCGGCCCGGAAGCACTAGCGCTCATGGGATTTCTTCGGAGTCGAGAAGTCGCCGGATACTTTGAACTTACGTTGCATAGCTTATGGGCGAAACGATGAAACGCAATGCAATGCTGCCTTGTCACGCAATGCATCCCAAGCTATGCATGCGACGACTTCACGATCTTCCGCCCGCTGGCGAGTCCACTTGCGGACCGGCCTTTCAGCCACTCTGCTATGTGGGCCATATATGCTTCGAAATCCGGAAGCCTTGCCTGTAGGAATTCGTACTCGAGGGACTTGTCCACGGCGGCGTAATCGTGGACAAGCAGGACAGTTCGGCGGGAATGACCGGGCCTGGGCCAGTATCGGTGGGATGTCTCTGTACCGTTCAGGCCTGCGCAGTTGGAGGAAGGAGATGATCTCGCTTCCAATGTCTATGACAGATTCGATGGCAAGCTGCAAGTACCTCTCGGCCGCCCCCCTTGACCTGAAGTCGGTCATGAAGGCCTCCAGGGATGCGGCCTTCAGCTCCCTCAGGAATCTCAGGTACTCCTCCAGCCTCGACAGTTTCTCCCTCATTAGCGCTTCCATTTGGGAATCTCCTCCATGAGGGCCCCGTCGTATCTCTCCCTCAGCCAGACAAGATCCAAGTACTGCCTCAAGGCCCGTGCCTCAAACTGGACTCTTGCCCTTTCATCGCGGCAGTAGATGACCTTCCCCGTCTTGATCACTTGGTGTGAGAGGACGGGAGGTGCTTCGTTGAGGATGGCCAGGTCGATCCTGTCGCCGAAAAGCCTCGTGAGCTTATCCGTGAGATCAAGGTAGTAGTCCAACATGTCTTCCGGCAGCTCGGAGAGCATCACCGCTATGTCGGTGTCGCTCTCGGGGACCTGAGAGCCTCTGCAACTTGAGCCGAACAGATAGGCCACTTGGATCCGATGATCCTTCTCGAAGACTCCGGCTGCCCCCCTGGCTGCAGCGTCGGACAGGTATTGCACCTGCGTCAACTCGGGGTTGAGTTATTAATCTGTTTCTAGGTATGTTTGCCCGGCGCTGCTGGCTCAGTTATCCAGTTCATGTGGTAGCTTGTGCCGGACCGCGGCATCCGGCAAGCATCAGTCCGAACGGGCCGGGCGGGATTTGAACCCACGGCTTGCGGCTTTCTTCCAAGGGAAAGGTAGGAGGCCGCCGCCCTATCCAACTAGGCCACCGGCCCAGAAGCAGTAGCGGGCATCGGTCCGGATTTTCGATTAAATATCTTTTGCCGGGGCAGAGTAGAGTCAGAGTCAGAGCCGGAGGGCAACGAAACGTCGGCTACCATCTGCTTGATCCTTGCCTCCAAGTGACCTAGGTGGCATCTCCTCGGTAACATGCCATTGCTAGGTTTTGCGTATCGTAGCATGATGATCTAGTGCTTTGAGCCGTCAAGTGTCTTCCATGCTCGGACGGTTTGGCTTCGGTCCGTTGCACGCAGCATTGGCCAGAAGGGGCATCAAGGGCTGGCGTGCCATCCGCTGTTGTGGGTGGTCGTTGTAGCCCTTCTCCGGGTTCTCCTCACCCTGGTCAAGTGAGGGGGAGTGTGCCAGTCTGGGGCAAGGCAAGGACAGGCCCCTCATACGCATACGACGGAATCCTGTCCTTTCGACTCTGGGGAGAGCATCCAGAGGGATCGGGATTGGGCCTACCACTTCCTTCCTCGTCGTGGGATGCTGTGGTATCCGCTGTGTCTCTTCCTGTACCTGGTGTTCGTGCCCTTGGGGTATGGGAGTTTCCCATCCTCTATGATGAGGGCCCCGACATACCCGCAGTTAAAACACTCCCACTTTGGCCAGAAGTGTGGGAGGCGGTGGCGCTTGATGTTGATGGAGCCGCACTTCGGGCACTTCTTCGTTGTCATGCCTGTTCCCCGCAGGTCCCTGCCAAGTCCTCGCCCCAGTTCAGCTCTCTGAGAGCCCATGCCGAGAGCCTCGGCAGAGAAGATAAATCCTGCCCCCCTCCACTCTCTCTGCGGAGGGAGCTTTGTGTCTGTTGGTCGAAGGACCAGAACTTCTGATTCGACTCCCTATCTCTTGAACTGCATATCAAACGGCATGCGCAGGTTGATGATACTGTCCCTTGCCGGGCATGAGCGCCTCTCCTTCTCGCAGCTGATGAGGCTTTGCGGCCTGAGCCCCAGGTACGACACAACGGGCACCTTCGTCTACCACCTGTCGCAACTGACCAGGATCGGCTTCGTCGGCAAGGTCGACGACGCTTACAGCCTGACTCCGATTGGGAAGAGGGTCCACAGGATCGTAAGGTTGCTCGAGGCCGAGGCACGCATGCTCGATACGAGGGAGAGAACGGTAGGCGCACGGGCTATGGCAGAGGGAGGAGTCCTTGTTAGACAGGCCTTGGCGGAGGACAATCCCGCCGTGGCGGAGCTTGTGGCTTCGGAGTACTTCGAAGAGGCATCGCGTCGCTTCGAGGTGCCGCGGGACTACTACGAGAGAAGGAAACGGGAAACGGACTTCACGCTGGGCATGTCGGGGCGCAACTTGGTGTTCTTGGCACAGCGGGATGGTGAAGCTGTCGGGGTCTGTTGGTGGATGCTCATAGAGAGGGAGGCCGTGGGCGGGAGCATCCACAAGGAGGCGTTCTTGGAACATCTATACGTCAGGCCTGGGCCCGACCACGGAGCGGTCGCGGAACGGCTTGTGAAGGCGTCCATTCACACTCTGCTCGACGATGAGAAGACGACGATACTGAACGTCTGGCACAGCAAGGATGACCCCCTGAGTAAGGAGTTCTATGCGAAGTTTGACATAGGGGAAGGCGATCTCGAGCTTCTCATGCACGTGGCCGAATGGGCACGCCCAACTTGGCGGCCAAGGGAAAGCACGAATTCCTAGTCTATCAGAGACCTTCTGACACCGCCGGCCTAGGCCAAGCGAACTCGGTGCCTTCGGAAGCAGTAGCAGAGGTAGAATCCAAGTCATCCGAGGGATGAAACATGGGCTGGGCGAATCGGGCAACAGATTTCACTTGCCGTGACCGAACTTTTTGACATTGCTGAGGAGAGAATTGTACAAGGAGTGGAAGACGGAGGAGTCCCTTCCTTTCCAAGGATGGGATTTCTCCCATCTCGAAGGGCGGGCCGAGTGGGAGGACCCTCCCTGGGACTACTTGGCGATGGCTAGAGATCTGGCTAGGAACTCCAAGGCGATTCTGGACATGGGCACGGGGGGAGGTGAGTTGTTCTCGGCCCTAGCCCCCTTCTCCGGGCGAGCGGCCGCGACGGAGATCAGGCCTGCAAGCGTTGAGCTCGCGAGAAGGAGGCTTGCTCCGTTGGGCGCGGAGGTCATAGAGTGCGACCATGACCGTGGGATGCCCTTTGATGATGGCGAGTTTGACTTGGTGCTGAACCGTCACAGCTCTCTGCCTTTGAAGGAGGTCTCAAGGGTCCTTTGTCGGGACGGCACGTTCCTGACCCAACAGGTCGATTCACATGATCTGTGGGATCTGAGGAAGGTCTTTGGCGTGTCCTGCTCGGGATCCAACACTCTAGCAAGCGTCCGGCGCCGCTTGGTCGAGCATGGCTTCGATATAGAGAAAGCTCAGGATTGGGAAGGGACGGAAAGCTTCAAGGATGTCGGGGCCGTCGTCTACTTCCTCAGGGCGGTGGATTGCGTCGTCAAGGGGTTCAGCGTCGATAGGTACTTGGTTTGCCTTGAGGAGCTCCAGAACCGGCTCGAAAGAGGCGAGCGATTGGTCTACTCTCAGAAGCGCTTCGTGATAATGGCCACAAAGCGGTAGGGTCTACCCCGGCTTGGCAGGGAGCGCAGGCGACGGAAACGCGCCAGAATACACTTTAAAGCCCCTTGGCGACCCAGCGTCGAACCCGCCTAGCCGGCGGGGCCTTGGTGATGAGATGGCTAATCGCGTAGGTCTGGCCGCAATCGGAACTGGAGGCATCTTCCAGGGCGCGCACCTACCTCAGTACGTGAAGATCCCTGTGGATTTCGTGGGCGTATACGATGTGGACAAGGCGATGGCGGAGGCCGCCGTCAAGAGGTATCAGGATTTGAGGACGGAGGCCATGGGCGAGGCCTCAAAGACCCTGCCGCTGCCGAAGGTCTACGACAGCATCAAGGAGATCGTGAACGACGACAGCGTCACCATGGTCGATGTCTGCACGCCGCCCTCGGCCCGGGGCATGATCGTGGACCTGCTCAAAGCGGGTAAGAACGTCTGCGCCGAGAAGCCGATGTGCAGGAACTACCTTGAGGCCAAGGCAATAGCCGAGGTGGTGAAGGAGACGGGCAGCCTCTACCAGCACAACGAGAACTGGTGCTATGACGGGTACCGGTACACTCTTCAGAAGCTTCTCAAGGAGGATCTCGGCGTCCCCCTGATCAGCATGCATTCGGAGGGGCACGGCGGCCCCGAGGGCAAGGAGTGGTTCTGGGACCCGGACATGGGAGGCGGCGGCACCCTCCTTGACAACGGCATCCACCCGATAACCGGAAGCTGGTATCTACTGGGCTTCGACGAATGGAAGCCCACCAGGGTGAAGGCGGTCAAACTGGGCATCAAGTATCCCTGGCGGATGATCGGCGGCTTTTACCAGAAGGTCAAGGTCGAGGACCACGCCCACGTCAAGATAATCTACGAGAACCAGACCGGCGATACCTCGCTGGCCCTGGTGGAGGCGAGCTGGAGCTGGACGTTCCTGAGGTCGTTCATCCAGGCAGAGAAGGGCTCGGCCCACGAGGAGGCGGGCGATATCGTGATGGATATCTATGGCTACGGCCAGAGGAGGATCAAGATACCCGGCATGAGCGGAACGTTCGGCGAGCTGAACAACTTCGTCCAGTGCATCCTCCGAAAGCAGCGGTCGATCACCAACGAGGATATCGGCCTGCAGAGCATGGCCATCGTGGGCGCATCGTACCTGTCGAAGCTGAAGCGAAGGACGGTGACCCTGGAGGAGTTCGTGGAGTGGGCCGAGCGCATCGGCGACCACAACAAGCTCAGGCGCGAGCTGCTGAAGGCCTGCCAGTAGCAGCCAACGCCTTGGCGCGTCCGATTTAAATTCCCGGATCGCCAGAAATCCAACGCCCATGGACGAAACGCCCAGGCTACTCAAGGCAGTCAAGATGGGCTCCTTCCCGCGTCTTGAGACGGGAAGGGTTCCGAGCTCCAAGAGCGATGCCCGGTGCATCCTGTGCCGGGGAACCAAGCTGCTGTGCGGGAAGGACAGATGCCCCATCATGGTCAAGTTCTATGCCCAGTCCAGGATCGCGCCAAAGCTAGACGTCCTTCAGATGGAGGGAGCCTCCCCGCCCGGGGTTTTCGTCGGAAGGATCGGATACCCCAAAGTGTTCGTCGGTCCCCTCATACCACCGGAGTTGGGCGATACCTCCCTGATGGATACCCCCGAGCTATGGCTGGGAAAGACCATCGACGAGATAGTGGACTTCAGGTTCCGGCTGGTGCGGGGGAAGAGAAGCGTGAACGTGCACGACGTCCTTACCGGCGGGAGGGTGGTGGAGATGACCAGGGAGCTTGGCATGGCCCGGGACCCGGCTGAGGTGGATGCCGAGTTCACGAAGAAGCCGTCGGGGAGGATATTGCTGGACGACGAGATACAGCCTTTCGGACCGTCGGCGCCGATCAAGAGCATGAACCTTGGAAGCTACCGCCTCGACCCCAGCATTGAGAAGGCCCATTTCGACACGGACCTGAAGGCGATGCCGGCCGTGCTGGACCTCTACCACGACGGCGCGTATGTGTCCAAGATCCAGCGGGCGCTGTCCGTCGGGGCCTTCGGGATCGAGGATGCCAGGCGTTTCGTGCCAACCCGCTGGAGCATCACGGCCGTTGACAGCATGCTATCCGAGAACCTGATGACGAAGGTCAAGAGGCATCCGCTGATCAACGAGTTCAGGGTCTACGAATCATGGTCCCTGGACAACCGCTTCGAGGTCCTGATGGTCCCGGCCGCCTGGAGCTATGAGCTCGTGGAGGCCTGGTTTCCCAACACCGCCTGGAACCCATCCGGGTCCAGCGTGGCCATCTACTCCTCCTCTGAGGGCTTCAGGGGAAGGACCACCTACGCCGAGATCGGTGGCTGCTACTACGCCGCAAGGCTCGCAACCTGTGAGCAGCTGGACCACGAGCGTAGGCAGGCCGCGGTCGTTATCCTGAGGGAGAGCCATCCCGGGTACATAATGCCCGTGGGCGTTTGGAACGTCAGGGAGAACGTGAGGCGTGCGGTGAAGGGGCCGTACACACGCTTCAATGCGCTCCATGAGGCGCTGGGCTTCATCGCCACAAGGCTTGACATCGATCTGGGCACGTGGCTCAGGAACAGCAAGATCCTGCAGGACATGATATACCAGAGAAGGGTCGATGACTACGCCAGGAAGGCCTAGGCCTGGGCTATGGAGTATCTCACCGTGGTGAACATCGGGCCGCGGATGTCTATCTTCTTGTTCTTTGATTCGATGAATCTTCTGATCGCGACCGGTATGTCAAGGTAAATGTCCGAAGCTGACCTCACCATTCCGATCCTGACCTCCTTGGTGCCGGACGTACCTTGTTCAACCTCCCTCTCGATCTGGGATGCACAGGAATCCGCCATGCATCGGATGTAGGAGAGGAGCCCAGGCCTTTCCCCCTCCGCGCGGGGCGGCGATGCAATGATGTTCCCGTTTTCAACCCTGATCACATTGAAACTGGCGGGCCCGATTAGCTTCACGTCCTTCTCGACCTCCACCAGCTGGACAGTCACCTGACCGCCTGCGAGCCTACCCTCCCAGACTGCGAAGCTGCATGGGGCAACCGCATTTGCCTCCTTCGTGGCCACTCTGACGATGGCCTCGGATATCGCTTTCCCCTCGTCCGTCGTCGGCGATGATAGGGGCTTCAGGGCTCCCTCCATCTCCTCATCCGAGAAACTGGGCTTGACGTAGATCTCCGGGTAGGTCAGGTCCCTGATGTCCCTGGCACCCTCCGTGATCATTGCCAGCCGGCCGATGCTCAGCCCCATGTTGAAGACCGGGTAGGGTATCCGGTATCGGGAAAGCGCAACTGGGGAGTACATGCCCAGGTCGGCGATCTCGATCCCCGGGCTTCCCTTCTTGCTGGCGACAAATGGATGCACCGCAAATACCTCCTCCTCCGTCCCGGGGGTGTAGTACTTCGAGGTGGCCTGCTTCTTCACGAAAGTGACGTCGCTGAAGCCGAGGGCCTGGATGATCGCTCGGGCCATAGACCTCCCATCCTCAAGGCTGAACTCCCTGTCCATGACCACGATCGAGGCATTGTAATGGCTGCGGAGGTGGGTTGCATCCTCGCGTTGCTCTCGCCTCATTCTGACGCCGGTTGTGAAGAGGAGGATCGGCGTGACCTTCTTCCTCAGGACTTCCGCCAGGATCGGGAACCAGGCCGTTGTGAAATGGGAAAGGACGGTGAGGTTCGTCGGGATGGGCTGGAGCTTCTTCATCTCCGCGAAGACCTTGTCGATTATCTCGGTCGCCTTCTCCTCATGGATGGAGAGGCGCTTGACCATCTCCTCGATGAAGTCATCGCTCTCTATCTTGCCGGCCTTGTACTCCCTGAGAAGCTCGGTGAGCTTGTCGACGGCGGTGAAATCGGGCACGATCGTAAGGATCTGATCCAGCTTCTCCTTCGAGAGCCCAATCTCCGGGCGAGGTAGCCCGGCAAGGTAGTAGCATCGATCGAGGATGAGCGCCGATTCGGGGCCGTATTGCTTCCTGACGTGTTCATCCTCCCAGATCAAGGGCGTGATCACCTCGTCGAAGCCGAGGCCAAGGAGGACCGCACGTATTTTGTCCCGAGCCACCTCGATCGGGTGGGGGGTGCCCTTCCTTTCTTTCGGATGGAAGAGCCTGCCCTCCTGCTTGACCAGGCCGGCCGTCTCAAGCCATGCCGACTCGAAGTCTTCGCTGGCCTTCTTGTTTATCCGTTCTGGGCTCCACGAGGGCATGTGTGCGATCAGCCCCTGAAAGCTTCCAGCTTCCGGGAGAGATCTTCCTGAAGGACCGCGTTGGTCACGTCCGCCCGCGTCTTCTCAAGCAGGCTTCTGGCCACGTCCAGCCTTCTGCGAAGGTCCCCCACGAGGGCTTTCGGGTAGTCAAAGCCCATGAGAAGGTTGTGCATGTTCTCGGCTATCTCCAGGTACTCCTCGGCCTCCTTGGTCTGCCGGCGTCGCAACAGGTCGAGGATGTGCCTCCTCATCTCCCCGATCGCATCGCCCATGCCGTTCAGGTAGGCGGCGGGGGGTACGTCGATCTCGTCCATATCGGGAATCCTTTTCTTGGTCAGCAGCTTGAAGACCATCGTTAGCTCGGCGTACTCGGTTAGTCCGGCCGTCACCATGGACGAGTGGTACAAGTCTGGGTGCTTTTTCAGGTCTTCGGCGACCTGATCCGCGATGCGGGCTCCCTCCTTGATGCTCTGTTTTGCCGATCGCAGGTCTCCTCGATGGAGGGCCCTTATGCCATCCCCACAAGTTCTGATGAGCAGGCGAAGCTGCCTTATCGAGCTCTCCCTTGCCTTGTCCTTCTGCCTAAGGATCTCATGGATGCGTTCTATGTCCTCGGGCAAGGTCCTCTGAAGTGTCTTCGTGGGGACCTTAATTAACTCTTTTCGGTTGGAAGGCGACCATTGCCTTGGGCCGTGTTTGGCGGCCGAATCCGTCCATTCAGAGCCAGGTAGCCAGGGAGCCGCAACAGATTACAGCTCCACATGGAGCAACTGGCCTGGGATCCGGCATGTTACCCATAGGCCCCTTGATGTGGGAGCACAGGCTCATTGAACGTTTGATCAAGCTGATGAACGCGGAACTCGCCGTCATCGCGAAGACCGGGAAGCTGGACCTGAGCTTCGTCGCTGGGGCGACAGACTTCCTCAGGACCTACGCCGACCGCTGCCATCATGGCAAAGAAGAGGACATCCTGTTCAGGGAGCTTGCCCACAAGGATCTCTCGGAAAGGGACAGAACAACAATGCAGGAACTGGTGGAGGAACACGGGTTCGCGAGAGCGACCGTCACGAGCCTCCTTCGGACTGTCGACAGATTCGCGGCAGGCGACGTTGATTCGGTTGATGAGGCATCGAAGCTGCTCAAGGATCTGAGCGAATTCTACCCGAGGCACATAGAGAAAGAGGACAAGCACTTCTTCCGTCCCTGCATGAAGTACTTCACCGCCATTGAACAACAGAGCATGCTCCAGGAGTTCTGGGAGTTTGACAGGAAGATGATTCATGAGAAATACGGCAAGGTCATTGAAGGCATGGCGCGGAATTTCCCCTGACCTTCAGAGGTCGCTTTTCGGATCAGTCTACACAAACGACGTTGTCGGCCCTGCGTTGAAACCGGCCCCTGAACGCTCGTGCGAAAAAGTACATGGCAGGGGTGCGCCGGACAGATCACCCAAGCATTGCCTAGGTCCCTTGCTTCAGCATATTGGGTGCATCCGTGTCCCCGGGCAAGACAACCTGAATGTGTTACCTTGCGACCCTGAGCATCTCTTTGTGATAGGGTGCCCGTGCGGCTTCCGCCCACTCGACGTCGAAGGGGGCAAGATATATGATTCGAGCCCCCAAGTGTATCCATTGCCGTCTGACAAAGCTGCCCTGATCGGCAACCCGGCCTATGACCTGCTTCGCAAGCAAGGATACGGCATGGTCGGCCGTCACTCCGCGGTCAAACTGTGTCATTGGCTGCGGAAGAGCCTGCGTGGAAAGGGCCACTGCTACAAGCAGGAGTTCTACGGCATACAGTCCCATCGCTGTCTCCAGATGTCGCCCAGCGTGGCACACTGCGACTTCAGATGCATCTACTGCTGGAGGCCGGTGGAATTCACTCAGGGAGTCGAGATGGGGGAGGAAATCGATGGGCCCGAGGAGATAGTGTCCGGCTCGATTGCCTCCCAGAGGAAGCTCCTCAGTGGTTACGGCGGAGTCCCGGACCTCGTGCCAAACGGCAGGTTCAAGGAAGCCTTGGAGCCCAAACACGCCGCCATATCCCTTGCCGGGGAGCCAACCCTTTACCCTCGCCTGGGGGAGTTGATCCATGAATACTCCAAGAGAGGCATGACAACATTTCTGGTCACAAACGGATCGTTCCCCGCGGCTCTGGAGAACCTGACGACGGAGCCTACCCAACTGTACATCTCCCTCTCGGCTCCCTCCGAGGCTCTTCATCTGAGCGTCAATCGGCCGATCGTCAAAGGTTCGTGGAAATCCATCATGGAGAGCCTTGACCTTATAGGGTCGTTTGGCTGCAGGACCGTCGTCCGGCTCACGCTTGCACGCGGGCTCAACATGGTGGAGGCCGGTTCCTACGCCGAGCTGGTAGGACGATCCTCCCCGGACTTCGTCGAGGTCAAAGCGTACATGTTCGTGGGATGGTCTAGGCACCGGCTGACAATCGGGAACATGCCCTCGTTCGTCGAGATACGGCGGTTTGCGGATTCCTTACAGGCCGCCTCCGGATACCAAAAGGAGTGTGAGTCAGCTTCCAGCCGAGTGGTGCTTCTCGCGAGGGATCCCGGGTCGCGAATGATCCGAGCGGCGTAGGCATTTCTCTACGGCCAGTCGTCCGCCCCAGGCCATCGCCAATTCGGAGTTCCAGGCTACGCCGGGGTAGCCGGCTTCGGGGGATCGGCCATGTTGGCTATGAACTCCTCCCCAACCCCATCCACGCTGATGACCGCGATGTGGACGATCCGGTAGATCGGAACGGCCCAGTTCCCGTCTATGCTTGGTAGCTTGCTCGAGTCGATCGAGAAGAGGATGGTGACTCGGTCGTTCCGGCGCAGCTCCTCGTAAGAGACGACTCCCCTGTCCGGAGCATTCAGCGTCGAAAGCACGTCCCCGGTAGTCTCGGCGTCCTCCGCCGCACCATAGTACACGGACTTCTCGTCATTTCTCTGAACGGTCAGCTGCTCGATGCTTATGACCTTGCCCGTGTAGAAGTCGGCCACCCCCTCGTAGAAGTACGAGAGGTTGCCCTCCTTGTCGAAAAGGCAGGCGAAGACGTTGTAGTAGTCCCACAGGTGTCCCCTGCCAAAAGCGGGGCGTTCCAGGGAATGCATCAGATCCGCCGGCACCGCTTGCCAGACCAGCTTTGAGAAGTCGTAGAGGTACAGGTCGAACTCCTTTTCCACGAGGCGCTCTGCGTCCACCCAGATTGGGAGCTGTACACGGAAGTGGGTAATCTCGGGTGCCCGGAATCCCGCCTCTGACATGTCCAGGTACGACCTCAGGCTCGGGATGCGCGCGCAGACATCCTGCGGGCTCCCGCTCCTGTTGATGCCCCCCAGCAGCTCCGTCCTGTTCACCATGCAGAAATACGAGAGCTTCAGGGAAGCGATGGGCTCCTTAGCAAGCAGCGTCTGGCCGATGATGAACCTTCCCTTCTCCGCGCTTCGGTACTCATTCTTCACCAGCAGGTAGGGGCCGCCTTTCTCCCCCACGATGAAAAGCGTCACGAGGGTGGATATCACTAGTGCGATAAGGACGGCACCCACCAGGCTCCTGTCAACCCTCATCGGACTCCCCCTCAAACCATTCTTGTGGTCCCGACCTCCCTGTAGAGCTTCCTCCTGACCATGAGCGCCCACACAAGGACGGCCGTTATCAGGGAGGTCGCGGAGACGGCGGTCCATTCGATCACGTAGATCCAGAGGAGGGCCTGATCCCTCAGCCTGATGGCCGCGGCATTGATCTCATCGAATCTCTTCACCGCGTCGAGCAGAACCGAGCTGCTTTCGTCGTATCTCTGTTCGATGTAGAGGTCCTCCGCCTCCTTCCTCATCGGCGTTACGTCGGCGAGCATCTGTTCGACCGGACGCGTATTGGCGTTGAACTTGTCGATGAAGTCGATCATGCCGATGATGAGCGCTCTTTGATCCCTGAACGATTCAAGCTGCTCCCGAACTCTGTGGACGAGCTCAATGTCCTCCGGAACCGGAACGCCCGCGGCCATGTAGGCGTGGTTGGCGAAGTAGTCCTTGTAGTACTTCCACTCATAGTACGGCTGGTTGAACCTCTCTATGCCCATGGAGTTGGCAACGGCCATGCCCTGGCCGTAGAGTCGGGTTATTATGGCGGCCTCCCTACCCTTTCGGTACACTGCCCAGGTCGTTGCGCCTGCCCTTGGGACGTGGAGTCCCTGTTCGTAGGCGAAGCCAACCTGCTCGATTCCCGGTAGGTCGAGGAAGGCCCCCTCCTGCACTACGTCTAGGTATGGGCAGTCCTCGTTCTCCGCCTCCAATGTCATGTCGCAGGGATAGGCGTCGTAGACGGGGGTCTTCAGCCAGTCCTCGCACGCGTTGCCCGTCCAGCCAGTTATCCCGTACCAGCCCATCTCGCTGAGTATCATCCCCATGCCTTGTTCTTCGATTGAGCGCCTCATCCACACGAGCTGTTCGTTCGTGAAGCCCCATGGCGTGAGGTCTGAAAGCATGAAGATGTCCAGGTCGCCTACCCAGCGTTCGTAGGTCCGTGGCATGTAGATCCTGATGAACTGCTAGCGTATAGAGAGTAGTACAGCGCGAGCGCTGTCACCGCTTTCCCACGTGCCCATCCTGCCCGGACAGCGGAGTTGAAGGGATAGCTCTTGGCACTTCAGCAAGCAGACAGATGAGAAGATCTGCGTGGAGCCTCCTGTGCCATTACCTGCATGTAGATGCTATCGAGTGCCCTGAACTCCTCGGCGTACGCTTTCTCAGCAATGCTACTGAAACGCCTGCAGGCCGACTCAGATAAGCCAAGGCCGTCGAACCGGATACGTGCAAGTCCCTTTCCTTCAGAGTTCAGGGCAATATCTTCTTTCTCCAAGTGAATGCTCAGGAGCATGTTGCTTCCTTCAGAGTCGAGAATCTTTGCTTCCCTAATCTGGCCTAGGACGGCTGGCTCTGCGCGTAGCCTCAAGTGGTACATCAGTGACCAGACCCTTATCATATCCACATCTGCTGCCTCTGCCCAAGCCCAGTTGCGGGTTTCAATAGCTTTGGCAACCGCGTACAGGTAGCGTGCATATTCCCTTCTCCCAATTTCTTCAATGATCGCTGTCGGAGCCTCTTCGACAATGTTTGGGATGAGGAAGACAATTGGGCCCTTTGGTCGCTCCCATTTGATTGTGAGACCTGTTGGTTTCTCCCATTGAATTGTGAAGCCCGAGGCCCACCACTTGGAGTAGATGGCGAAGGCATAAGGCCTGGTGAATTCCAGGCCCTCCGCGGTCAGGAAGTAGAGCACGGGGGGCGGGTACTTACCGGTGTCTGTCTCGGTGTTGCGTACCAACTTGCCCTCATGGACGAGTTCATCGAGGTTCTTCTTCAAGGTGGCGGAACTCATGCCGGCAGATTCGAGGAGTTCGCCCCACCGCCTGTCTGGCTTTTCTGAGAAAAGCTTCAGGACTTTCTCCCTGCTTTCTTCATGTCTGCCTTTGTTCGCCCACGTTGCATGCATGGCTGAATCTAAATCTAAATTTAGGCCTAAAAATGTTTTTAGGCAATACTATGCCGACTCAACACGTAAGTGCTTAGCGCCGCTTAAAGGTGTCTCCATGGGCGATGACCCAGGTCTTGACGAGCTGCTGACAATGGACGACGACATTCGCTCTCGCCTACCGCCCTTACATCAGGCATGGTTAAGCCTCCTGAAGCAGGCCCGTGAAGGGCGTGAGCCAGGTGAAGGCGAGGCCTGGGCCAAGAAGTACCCGCCCCGAAAACACAGCAAGAAGGTGATGGAGAGGTGAATCCTCAAGCATATAGGTCAAGCTTTGGAAAGCTGCAGGCTTCGCGGAGCTGAGCTTCGGACCGAAAAATAATGCGCCGAGAAAGCGACGGAGATGCAGGATGGAGACCACAGATACAGCGGTAATGGAGGGAGAGGCTCGAAAGCATGAGAGGGCCTTGAAACCCGTCCACGTATACCCGGTATGCATGGCCATACGGGGGTTCCTCGTGCTGAATGGCTGCGCGTCCCCTTCGGAGTTCTATCAGATCTACAGGGATTACAAGCCGACCACGAGCTACCCCAGCATAGTGCTCCACTTCTGGCGGCTCAAAGAACTAGGACTCATCAGGAGGGTCGGGACGGCACCCAGCGGGCATTATTTTGACAAGGTCTTCTACGAGTGTGTTCCAGAGCGGCTAGACCACCAGGCCTGGAGAGACCCGAAGAAGTTCCGGGAAGGCAGGGTGAGAACGCCGCGAAGCCCTCGCAAAGGTGAGGACAACGAAGTGGTGAACGAGGACGACGAAAACGGTCAGGGTGAGGCCGGGTGACAGTATGAGGCGAGGCGTCGTTGAGAGATGGATCATGGAGTTCACCTCTCCCAACACTAGTGTGCTGACACCGAAGTCCGTAGGATTATGTGTATAGGGGTCATTCCGGGGCCCATGCCTCTTGCACCC
>Ga0172366_10001037_pt1 | contig 21369 bp, 16 predicted proteins | sample LakKivSesite69cm_FD_114533 | JGI IMG/M metagenome (GOLD analysis project Ga0172366, IMG submission 114533) | Sediment microbial communities from Lake Kivu, Rwanda - Sediment site 69cm | ecosystem: Environmental > Aquatic > Freshwater > Lake > Sediment | place: Rwanda: Western Province, Lake...
CGTACCGCTCCACGCCCGAGATCTGCCTGAACTCGGGCCAGTCCCCGAGCGTACCCCCATTACGCCCGTACTCCGTGGAATGATAGGTGAGAACGATCGGACGGCCCTCGTTCTTCAGGTCATGAAGAGCGTCTACCACGAGCCAGTCATGCCCATGGACTATGTCGAACTCGCCCACGTGCCTTTCCACCTGCCGAAGCCCATCGACCATCGCCCTGGACATGTTGTGGGCAAAGTTGTAGCTGCCCTGGCCCGGATCGGAGAGGAAGGTGTCATAGTGGACGCCGTTTATCTCCATGTACTGAGGCTGTCCAGGCGCCCTCCTAGTGAAGTAGTAGACATCGTGACCAGCGTGCGCAAGCTCCTCCGCGAGGCTGCTAACCGCCACGGCCAGTCCGCCGACCTGGATGGTGTACAGGGATTCCCAAGCAAGCATGGCCACCCTAATAGCCGACCCCCCCATGATTCCGATCCTTCATCATCGTCCTCACGGGCCGAGCGCTGATGGGCAGCCGCGGAATGTCCGCAACACGTTCCCCAGTGTTCGCTTCGCAGCGACCACCATACACGAGCATTGAGGGAAGCTGGAACCTCGGCACGACGCTCGCCACAGGGATGTCTGGTTCATCGGAAACTGAACTCCTCAAATGAAAGCCTACCAGCGAAACGACCTTCCTAGGTCAGCCCGGACCTAAGCTCCTCCAACCTGCCTTCCACGCATGCTCTCAGATTTCGTCGGAGCTCAGGTACGTCCGTCCCTCCCACCTTCTCCATCTGCCGCGCGAGCTTCGCATCGCCCATCGTGCCGGCGATCCATTTCCCGAAATCTTTGGATGCGTGGTGAAGCAAGATCGACCGGTCGGACGCAAGAGCCAGCGCATCATTGAACTCGTCCAGGGAGTGGGCGGAGAGATCGATGTACCTCCCGTCCTCGTGAAAATGGAACGCCTCATCGGGCGAGACCACGCGCAGAAGGCGGGCGGATGTCCTGTATGGCTCCTCAAGGAGCTGGGCCGTCCTCTTCTGCAGGTTCGACAGTATCCTCATGAAGGCCCAGAAGGCTTTTACCGGGGGCTGCGAGCTGAAGTATCCGTGCACAAGCCCCGACGCACCCCATTGGGTGTACATATAGTACAGGTGATCGCTTGTCTGGAGAAGCCTCCACAGCTTCAGCAGCCGTTGGTCCCCGCTCCTCTTCACGAAGGGCTCCATCTTCCTGAGGGCATGGTATGAGGTCCTCTGCATGTCGTTGCCGAGCCAAGCATTGGTCGTTCCATCGACGTCCGCCCAGGATATCGTGTCCAGCGGGCCGATGCTCACCTCCCCCACCGGTGAGTGGGAGGCTATAAGCTCGGAAGCCGTCTTGAAAGAGAGGTTCTCGTGCTTGGCCACCTCGTTCGGCAGCCACTTGAGGAACTCGAGTATGCCGGTCTCCGGCCATTGGTGTTCCCCGAAGGTCTCGTAGTCGATGAATACGACCACGCATTGCCCTGCGGTGGCAGAAAGCCATGAGGCGTACTTGTCAGCGGTCAGGGGCCACTCCAACCAATCTGGAGCCGAGAACCTGAATGCGATGTCGTCGCTGAGGACATGGTTCCTGAGAAGGACGGCAATCTCACAGCCCTCCGCCCGATAGACGTGGTTGGGCGACCTCCATCCCAGAACCCGCGACCGGCCCTCCGTGAAGACCCCCGAGAACCCGAGCCCCTGCAGCGTCTTTGCGATGGAGTTGTTGTAGATGAACTCCGTGTTCTCGAAAACCCGGGGCTGGTAGCCGAAGACGTCCCTCATCAACTGGCGATGGAGTAGAACTTGGTCGATGAACTCACACCTCTCGGAGGAGTAGAGGCTTGAGAGGGAGTGGTAGTAGGTCTGGTCCAGGAGCTCCACCTGGCCGGTGTCCGCGAGCTGCTTGAAGCTTCCGAGAGCATCGGGGGCCCAGCGCTCCAGCTGCTCGACCAAGACGCCCGAGATGCTGTACACGACCTTGAACTCCCTTCCCACCTCCTTCAGCTCATCGATCTTCTGCAGGATGGCCCCGTTCGCCGGAATGTAGCATTTCCGGGCAACCCTCTCGAGGATCTCGCGGTTCAGCCCGCTGTCGAAGTAGAGGTCCGGAAGGGCACTGATCCTCTTGCCCTTCGCGAGCTCCTCGCGAAAGTTCCCGTTAATCCTGAGGGGCTGATGGACCTCAAATCCGAGACAGACCTCGGGCATCCTTCAACCACACCTCCTGCGAAGCTACGAACCCACGTCGCCCCATCGATCCGTCGCCCTACCTTCGGAGCAGCGCTTCGTAGCGCCTGATCGTCTGCTCCGCGGCCCTTTCCCACGTGAAATGCTGCAACACCCTCTTCCTCCCGTTCCTGCCCCACGCCCTAGCCCTATCATTGTCATCCAGCGCCGCAATCACCCCCCATGCGATATCCATGGGACTGTTGCCGTCGACGTGCACCCCGGTCTGATCCGGCCCCGACGGGATGACCTGCTCCCTGAGCCCGACCACGCCTTTGGCCCCGACCACGAGCGGCCTCTCCATCGCCATCGCCTCCAGGCCAACTATCCCGAAGGGTTCGTATGTCGAGGGGAAGACGCACAGATCCGCTGCTGCGTAGTGGAGAATCCTCTCCCGCTCGGGCACGAACTCGAAGCGGAAGCGCACCTTGTCCGCAACGCCCAGCGTTGATGCCAGGGCCTGCAACTCGGCCTGTTCCTCGCCCTCTCCAAGCAAGACCAGCCTTGCGTTCGGGTGCCTGCTCAGCACCTGCGGCATGGCCTGCACCAGGTTCCTCGCCCCCTTCACCCAGGTCAGCCGGCCAACGAAAAGGATCATCTCTTCATCCTTCCCGATTCCGTATCTGGCTCTCAAGGATTGTACGGCAGCGTGATCGCAGGCGGCCGGATCGTAGATCGCGGGGTCTATGCCGTTCCAGATGACGTGGATCTTGTCCTCGGGCCAACTGTGCGCGACAAGGTCATCCTTCATCGCGTGGCTGACCGTGATGATGGCATCGGCCTGCCCGGCGGCCTCCCACTCAAGCCTGCCCACGATCGCCGAGCCGCCCCCGGTCCTGCCCCACTCCGTGGAATGAGCGTGAAAAACACCAGGGATCTTCAGTTCGTCCTTGGCGACGATTCCGGCGACGCTGTTGAGCCAGTCGTGGAAGCCGACGAGGTCGTACTTGAAGCCCTCCTTCCTGGCCAAGCTGTTAACAAGCTTGGAGGCCGACATCAGATTGTACTGGAAGAAGTCGCTGAAGAACTTCACGTTCCCTCCCCATCCCCTCAGCTCCTCCGACAGCAGCGGGAAGACCTTGGATGCGTCGGTGATAATGGGCCGGTGGACTTCCACCCCCCTCATGATCTCCCTGGTCGGCAGCTGGCCGTTGTTGAGGGCGAAGACCGCGACGTCGTGCCCGAGCTCCACGATGGCCCTGGCCATGTTCTCGGCATACATCCCCAGCCCGCCCACGATGACCGGGGGATACTCCCAAACGAAGAAGGCTATCCTCATCTGTGATGTCCCGCCTGTGGTCTCAAGATGTTCATGGAGCCAACATGGACTATAATAGATAATGTTCACTGGGCCGACCTGCTTGAATAGGGCATTCGTCGTAGGCGCAGCATTGACCACCTCGCGTTCCGGCACGCCAGACGGGAGTCCGATGCGCGTCAGGTGGGAAGAATTATATACATCATGCTCGCGAGGGGTCACAGGTTCCAGGGGGGACCAAGATGCGCAAGTCGAAAACCGAGAAACTGCTGGAAGATGTTCCTAGTGAGAAGGCGTTTTACTTCTACACGGACATCGGTTGCTACACGGGAAGGTCTGCGTCAAGCCTTCCAAGCTTTGCCAAGGCGGTTGAGGACATCGAGATCGCCTCCATAGAGTTTCATGTTGGAAGAGGCGACTTTGAGAACTGGATTCGATCGCTGGGCGATGAGGCCCTGGCGAAACGGATTTCCGCCCTCAGGACAAAGGGGCTCAAAGGGGACGATCTCCGGGCCGAGCTTCGGAAGAGGGTCAACAATAAGCTAGGGACACTGCAGGCAAAGCGTAAGGGCCGATGAACTCAGTATTGACTGCGCGGCTCGCGCGATGAACGCGCGCGATGGGCGGGCGTTGGATTCGGCCCACTGATGCCAAGCTCATTCAGATGATCCAAGTATGGGTCGCACCAGTGGCTCCAGTACTGAGCCGGGTTCTTGACCGGGACTGGGTTATCTGACGCCCCATCCGGGCTTCGGCCTACGGGTAAGCTGAACAGCTCGCCGCAGTAACCGAAGGCCCCCTCGGCAATCATGTGGTCCAGGTTGTTCAGCAGGATTCCCCCCACGTCCCCTCCGATCGCCTCCAGACACTTGACAAGGTACGGAGTGTCCCTCGGCCATACGGTCGGACCGTGGTACTCCTCATCTCCGAGATAGGGCCTCTCCCCTCCCGCTTTGACGAGAACTCCGAAGGGCAGCCTTTGCCTGCCGAGAGCCACCAAGCTCCTTTCGACCAGCAGATCCTTAGCGAATTGCTTCCATATGGTGCGCAGTTCGTCGACTCGATAGACCGACCCTTGCAGACATGCCAAGGCCACGAGGGCGGAGGATCCTGCTGTGGGATCGGAGAGTCGACGGCAAGGCACAACCGTCAGGAAAGGGAGGGCCCCTTCTCGCTTGAACTGGCTCCTGAACCCGGCAATCAGTTCCCCGCGCAGCTCCTCAAAGCCATCCGGAACTCCAAGGCCCATTTCGTTGCACATCGCAGAGAGCTTCCCCAGAGCCTCGATGTAGAGGGCGTTTACCTCAACCAGTCCATACTCGCTCCCGAACGGGTCAAGTTCCTGGCCCGCCCAGGCCTCCAGAAGCCTTGTCGGCCACCTCTTGCCAGCCACAGAGATGACCGAGTCGACCCAGGACGAGTTCGCGGGACTGCATATCACAGAGAGCTCCAGGACCGATCCTGAGAGGGACTGTCCCGAAAGGAGCCTCTCGCAGACATGCCGGCTCACATCCAAAGCCCTTGATGCAAGCCCGCGGCTCTTGGTCAGGACCGCAAGGTCGGCCGCGACGCCGAGAAGGATGGGAGGCGCGTCGGCCGAGAATCCATTCTGATCGCCGTGTACGAGCGGAAGACCTGCCCCCGACTTGAGCAGATCCAGGAGTTTGAGGACCAATGACTCCACTGCCCCACCACGTCCAAGAAAATGGACGTAGGTCCTGAGGTTCCACCTGAGGCCCTCTAGCGCATCCCTAGTCCAAGGCCTCCTGAACCACCAGGCCCCGGCCTCCGGGAACCATGAGCCATCGACGGATACCCCGAAGCTGCATAGGGTCTGAAGACGTAGGCCAAGCGCCTGCGCCACCTTCCCCGTGCCGAGGTGAACGCTTGCAGGGAGTGCTGATCTGCCAAGGCTTGGGAGCAGCCCGGATTCGCCGGATACCTCGATATCGAGAACGCCTCCTGGGCAGTACAGTGCGAAGGGCAGATACACGGGCCGTCGATGCTCCGAGAAGACCACAAGCCCGTCCTTGATCTGCCGGAACCCGTCCCCCAGTTTGTACCTCCAGTCCAGCGTACGGTCCAAGGGCTGCGTTCTCGTGAAGCCCCTCATGACGAGCGTGAGCGGCGTTGCCGTGCTTCGAATCGAGACACCCTCCCGCTGCCATTGGACCGCGTACTTGGCCTCAACGCACGCGTCGGCTGGCCTGAGGTCCAATGGAACGGTAAACCAGCAGGGCCTGTTTGCCGCGGCTCTGAGGCAGATGCGTCCGCCCCAATCATCCAGCGTGATCTTGACCAGGAACGCCTCCCCCCGGGGACCCTCGTATGCATACGTGCATTGCCCTGGCTCGTAGAGGACCTCCGTCGCCGTCAGCCGAAGGTCCGTCGAATAGTACAGGCCATCAACTGCTTTGTACAAGGCCCTGCCGACGGGGCCCACGACCAGGCCCTGCCAAGAGTAGTCCCTGTTCCCGCCGTAGTACGTCAGACCGCCGGCCTCGACCGGGGCGGAGAAGACGGAGGACGAATACTCCGCGAGACGCGTCTTCAGAATGAGTTGTAGATTCCTGGCGTACCCCCAGTCGGGGTTCTCCGCAACATCCAAGCGCCACATTGTGAATTCCAACCCAGGGCCGTTTTCAGGAATCTGTGACCCCACGCAGCCGGGCATTCCCAAGCGTGCCTAGAGCTCTAGGGCCATGACGATGTGGTCGACGTACCTGCCGTCCCTGCAAAACTCCTTGGGAATCCTGCCGACCTCCCGGAATCCCACCTTCCGATAGACATGCAGGGCCATCTCGTTGGTCGCGAAGACCCCAAGGGTGAGGACCTTGAGGCCCATCCGCCTGGCCTCCTCCACCAGGGTCTTGATCATCTCCGTACCGATGCCGACGTTCCTAAAGCCCTTCTTGATGACGATGCCCAGGTCCCCGGTGTGACTTCTGCATCCGAATCTTCTGGACAGGCTGCAGCTCCCAACGACCGCCCCGCCCACCTCGGCCACCAGATGCAGCTCGTTTCCCTTCTCCATGTTGGCCAAGGTCCTGCCAAGCCAGTCGGCCTCCTCCTCGCGGGTCGCCAGCCTGTCACGAACAATCATCACTCCTTCCTCAACAACGGAGTTGATGAGATCAAGCAGATCGTCCAGGTCCTCCCACCTCGAAGCCCTCAGCACAACCTTCTGGCCACCCTTTGCAGCGAAACTGCGGTAGACTTCGCCAGCCTTGACCAGGAACAACCCTCCGATCGCTGCCCTTCCTGTAAAGGTGAACGAGCTTCCTTAAAGTTGTGACCGTACACGGATGAGGATTCGTCTCAGGCTCTGACTCGATCGGATATCCGAGCGGACAAGGGTCAATGCGGCCGCCCAGCATTTCCGCCAAACGGAAATGCGTCAGTCTGGCGCAGGCAGAGGAAACGGTCAGCAGGGTCAGATTCATATTCCCGGGTAGCTCCTAGCGACCACCGTTCGGTGATCATACGATCCTCCTCCCCGCGGCCATCGTCCTGATCTCGGCCGTGCTTCATGCATACTGGAACCTCCTCTTCAAGAAGTCGAAAGACAAGGCGATCTTCTCCTTCCTCTACGTCTGGGCCGCGATACTGCTCTACACACCCCTCTTCGTCATGGCCGTGCCCGGCGCGGCAATCCCGTGGCAGGGATGGGCCTGCATCCTCGCAACGGGCTCGGTCTACTGCTTCTACTTCCTGCTTCTGGGAAGGAGCTATGCACATGGTGACCTATCCCATTCCTACCCCATCGCCAGGGGCCTAGCGCCAGTCCTTACGCTGATCTGGGCGCTTGCGTTGCTGGGGGAGCGCCCCTCGGGAATGGGGTGGGCGGGAATCCTGCTTGTTATCCTCTCCATCTACCTCTTCCACCCCCCCAGCCAAGGGCGGCCTGTCCTTTGCACAGACGGCCACGAATCTGGCAAGCCCAGCCTCCTCGGCGGCCATCTCCACGGGGCTATGCATATCACTCTACCAGGTCATAGACAAGGTCGGGGTATCGTTCGTTGATCCCGTCCCATACCTCTATCTGACCTTCACAGTCTGCGGCATGCTCCTTTCGCCGTTCTTCCTCAGACGCTACGGACTTGCCAGGATACGGATCGACGCATCAGCGACTTGGAGACAGGCACTTCTGGTCGGCTTCCTCTGCATCTTCTCCTACCTCCTCGTGCTCTTTGCCATGCGCACGGTGGAAGTGTCCTACGTCATCTCCCTTCGTTCGACCTCGATCATGTTCGCCGTTTTGTTCGGTTTCGAGATCCTGGGGGAGAAGAGGACGAACGTGAAGATCATCGCCGCAGCGATCATGGCGATCGGGGTCGCCTCCATCGCCATGTCCTAGTCGTGGAGGGCAAAGGACCCATCGCGACGGATCTACACTCCCGACCGGGTCACCATCACTTCCTTGTACAGCCTGCGTTTCACCAGAAGGCTGTAGACCACAAGGCCCGAAACCGAGAGGGTTCCCGTGACGGCCGCCCATTCCGTCACGTAGACCCAGAGCAGCGCCCTGTCCTTGAGCTTCATCGCGTTGGTCGCCGTTGACAGTATCCTCTCGATCGCTGCATCTATCGTGCTTGATGCCTCCTCGAATTGCTGCGCTCTGTACTGGTCAAAGGATCTCTCCTTCTCCTGGTCCACCGCCCCTATCTCCTCTTCGAGCGACCGTGTGTTTCCCCCAAACCTGTCGACGAACTCAAGCAAGGAGAGAAGCAGCAGCCTTTCCTGGTTATAATGCCAGAACTGGTTGCGCAGCTCATGGATCATCAGGATGTCGTCCGGCAGCCTACGGCCCGTTGAAAACAGGAGTATGTTCAGGAAGATGTCCATGTTGTATTCATTTCGTGCGAACGACCACCAAGGGTGATCCAGATCATCGGCCACGGTCCAGAAGTACCCGCCGTTGGGCCCGCATTTCCAGGACACAAGCCAGGCGCCAGGCGCACCCGAGGGCAGCCCGCTGGAGAACAGTCGAGCCCAAGTCGTGGTACCCTCCCGGGGATACAGGTAGGTGAAACCCGATCCGGATATCCTCTCTATGCCGAAGGGAACGAAGGCCGAAAGAAGCGGAGGATCGGTCTTCAGCACTTTGATATTGAAGGCAGATCCATCCTGTTTCATGTTGTCGGTCAGCTCGATGGGCATGAGCTCATACAGGATGGAGTTCTTCCACCCAGGATAGGCCTTGTACGTCGGACCCGACATATCCCCGCCCATCGTGACGAAGCTGCCAAGGCCGTTCTCCAGCGCGTACCTGATATCGGATTTCTGGGTGGCGGTGAAGGGTTCGATGTATCCGTCGGGGAAGACGATCATATCAAAACCCTGGACCAAGGCCTGCCTGGTCTTGGGGAAGTAGATCCTGATGTACCTGCGCCACGCGTCCTCCATCACGTGCTGTCCTGCAACCCCTACCCCGCCCATCACGTCGATATCGGTTGGGATGAGGACGTAGCTCACCAGCGGATCGGCGTCAAACCACATGGGCACGAGACACTCGCCTGGCATGACCTGGCCTATGGCCAAAATATTCAGTCTTTCAGCGCATGTACAAGCCGGGATGAGGAACACAAGGGCAAGAAGGCCTTGCATTAGGTAGCCAAGCAGACACTCCGCCCAAATCCTACGCCCTCCTCCCACAAACGCCAATACCTGAACTCTGACTCTTAACAGTTTTGCCGGATCACTTCCCGCCCAACCCCTCGAGCGGACTGCCCGACCCGCGACCGCACCGGCGACCCATGCCACCGGCGCCGATCATGCAAGGTTGCGCGGCGGCTTGACGGGATCACAGGCCAAGACCTTGGCTATGCTAGCCACGGTGTCTACAAGTACCATGGGCCAGAAGGGCAGTCAACACGAAGGCGATCGCCCACGTCTCGCCGACAGGGAATCCTAGGCCAGCGAGCCTTCGGTCAACCGTCGACAGCATCGACTCCGACCCAGCGAACTCGCGCAGGATCAGTCTGTCCTTTGCCGAGTCCATCATCGACTCGATCAACGATAGATCGGATGGCGAGGCCCCAGCCTCACTGGCGAGTTGGATCCGTGCGGCTAGGGACCTGACATCGGTCCGGTTCATCCATAGGACCAGCCTCACCGCGTCAGGACCTCGGCCGGCGCTCAGAAGATCCAGAGCTTCCGAGAGATAGCCCAGCAACGGTCCAGTGCGGACGCCCTGGAATGAAACCCTGAGAATGCCCATCAGCCAAGCAGCCCGCACACATTCCAACGTGTCAAGGAGCCTGCTATCACGCAAGGCCGATGTCGCCTCGTCGAGAGCCCCGTCGACCAGACTCCGTGCCTCGGGAAGGGTGACTGCGTAGGGATCGAAGGCCAGACATGCTTCCAGCGTGTCGACCAAGTGCCCTGCCCCAACAAGGTCGCCTTCCGCCAGACGTGCCCTCGCCAACGCGCCGCCCTCCTGCAGCGTGCTGCGCAACTTCAGGTCCTTGACCGAGGCGATCAGAACATCCGTCGACTGGATCGCCTCGCCCATGTCCTCCAGTGTCGGCAATGGCCCGGCCCGGTAGGGAAATGGATCGAAGACGTCGTACATGCCGTCGCCATCGGTGTCCGGCCCGGCCAGCGGAAGGATGATCCTTGAGGGGTAGGACGCGCCGTAGTACACGGTGTTGTTGGCGACCATGGTCTCGGCATCCGCCCTGAACGGGTGGCCCGTATTGGGATTGGGATCAAACCTGGGGTAGTTGCTCGAGGCTATGTCGACCCTGATCCTGTGCCCCTTGTTGAAGACGATGCTCGTCGACCACAGGTCGATGGTGAACCTGTAGACATTGCCCGGCTCCATGAAGTCCTCCGATCCCATCGAGTTCCTGTGTCGTGCGCGGATCGCCCCGTCCAGAACCAGCATCGAACGGCCATCGGGATAGACATCGGTAAGCTTGGCCATGAAGTCGGTGTCCGGACATGATGAGGAGGCATAGAGCTCCACGAAGACCCTGCCGGTCACCTCCACCGGGAAGTCCAAGACTTTGCTCGTGAAGACCAGCACATCCTGGCGCTGCTCCTCCACGCTACCCTGGTCCATCGGGCCCGCAGAAACATAGAGGTTGGCTCCACCGACGGTGGGAACGGGGTTCTTCGGATCGTACAGGTAGCTTCTGGTTCCGCTGGAGCCGGGATTCCCGCTCAAACCTACTCCGGACAGATAGAGGGAGATGTTAGTGTGCTTGATGGGCCAGTCATCGGCCGATCTCCACTCATTGCCAGGGGCCGTGGGATCATCGACATCGCCCATCACGTAGTACCGCACGGCGGGGAGGGCGGTGTAGCCGTTGTCCACACCTTTCAGCCAGTAGTCGTAGAGCCGGAAGGTGTCGGGCCACGCATCGGTGTAGAGGGAGTTGGCAGGGAATGTCAGCTGGCCCTGAGTGGTTGTCCCAAATCCACCGTGCCACCACGGCCCCATGACAAGCTTCTGGTTGCCCTTAGAACCTGGGCCACCGTTGTGCTGCCTCTCGACAAAGGCATTGATGGTGCCCTGCAGGAAGATGTCATACCAGCCGCCCACATGCAAGGCTGGGTAGCTCATGCCTCCGACCCGTATGTCCGAATTCATCAGCGCCCACCTTGAGTCGTAGTTGGGATGCGACAGCAGCTCGGCAAGGTGCTGGGGCGTCCCCCAATCGGCCCACCAGCTCTCCACCATCGATTTGAGCAGGACGCCGCCTTGGAAGACCATCTGGGAATACAGATCCGATGCGCCGGCAAGGATGTATTGGCAGACAAGGTGGGGCGGGTAGCTTCCTGCCATGAGGTTCTGGGTTATCCCCAATGCCGAACCGCCCCATGTGCCCACCTTGCCGTTCGACCAGTTCTGGCCGGCTATCCATTCGACCGTGTCGTACCCGTCTTGGAGATCGCCCCAGCCATCGGTCTCGAAGGGAATTTTGACGCCCTCGGACCCGTAGTAGCCCCTCCAATCCTGGGTGACAACGGCGTAGCCGCGGCTGGTCAGCTCATCAATTCTGAACCTGCCGTACGGGGTTCGGCTAAGAACCGTTGGCCACGGCCCCTGGCCGGTCGGCAGGTAGACACTGGTCGCGAGCCTCACGCCGTCCCTCATGGGAACCATATAGGTCACGGCGCCAGCGGCGCCCAGATGGGCCAGTAAAAGAAGAGCCAACCCAGCCAGTAGGGCATGAGTACGCCGGAGCTCGCGTCCGCGAGTCATTCTGATATGCGAGCCACCTTCGCTATTTATCTCTTGCCGAACGACGAAGAGCACCACAAGGAAATGAACATCTTCACCTTCCACACCCTACACCGAGAGCGCGAACATGGGCATCAAGACCATCAAGCCTGCAAGACGACCCAGCGACACCGATCCGGACTCACCGATCTCTGGCAGCGCGGCGGGTCACACGATCCATTTACAGGCGTCCCATGGGAGGACTGTCCACGGAAAGAACCTCAGTCCTCCTTCTTGTCCGCTCCAGCCGCAAGGTCGCTTGGGCCCTGCTCCCATTGACGGCGGCGGTCATGCTCACGGGCTACTTGCAGTCCATCCTGCTGTCCAGCCGACTCACCATCAGGACGATGCACCTGATCCTTGAGTGGGTCTTCATTGCCCTGCTCTGCTACCACGCCCTTGTCAACACTGCCCTGAAGAGATTCCGCTGGAAGAAGGCTCTCAGGCAAGTGCTGAAACGAAGGGCGAGCGCTGGACTTGCGCTGAGACTGGCGCTGAGGATCTCCTCTTGGGCGGTCTTGCTGGCCGGACTAGTTGTGATCCTGTCGGGCTTGAGCTGGTATGGGATCGTGACGTTCCCGTTCAACCAGCACCTCCGCTCCGATGTCCCATTCGTTGCCGCATACGTTGCACACGCCGCCGCAGGCTCGGTTCTGAGGGCAAGGAAGGCGGCCCAGCGAAGGAAGCACCGGACGTCAAAATGAGACTTTCCCCGACGCCGGTGTCGGGCGGAAGGAAGTATTAAACACGGTCCTGTCCGAAGGGCCACCGCAGATGTTCCCGACGATCGGCCGCCTGCACCTACTGGTCATCCTCTTCTGCGCGGCCCTGCTTAACCCTTTCACCTACTACGTGCTCCACACCAGCAGGACCTACTTCTGGGTCGTCCCCCTGACCCTGGTGATCTGGTTTGCCTTCAGGTGGGCTGACCTGGAGAAGGACCCCCGTCTGAAGCGGAAGCCGATGCCCTGGGAGCTCTTGGCCGGGGCAGTGCTCATCGGTGCGGTCGTCGCCAGATCCCTCCTGGAGCCCCCTGCAACTCGCATCTTCGGATTCTTCGACATGCTCGCGGTCTTCATTGCCCTATGCATTATGCTCTTCGGCTACTGCTCTCTCCAAAGCCTTTGGGTGCCGGCGCTCTTCCTAGCGATAATCGGCGCCGGCAACTGGGTCGAACGCCTTTGCGTCGACCAGCTGGGTTACGCGGAGACGCTAGCTGGCATGGTCGCGTTTCTAGTGAGGACGCTAGGAGGAGGGGCCACGGCCCACGGAGCCGAGATAGTGCTCACGGATTCCACGCCGGGCAGGCTGTTGGTCGACTACGGCTGCACCGGCATAAAGGGGATACTGGCATTTGCCTTCATAGCATGCATACCGGTAGTCGACTCCAAACAGAGCAGCGTAAGGAAGCTAGCCTGGATCGCCATTGCCCTGGTGGGATTCTACGTGGCCAGCGTCCTTCGGCTGGTTGTGGTATGTTTCGCCGTGATGGCCTGGGGCCAGGTCGCGGTGGATTACCACACAACGATCGGTTTCGGCTTCTTCATGGCATGGCTGGTCGTTGTGACATACTTCGGCTCCGGACCTGCGCAGGCTGCAACCCGGGGCCGGGCTGGGCTGTAGATCCGACCGGAATCGCCCCAGCCGCGCCCCGATGTGTTCCCCCTGCGGGTCACCACAGTTCTCATTTATATGGGGCCTCATCGGAGTGGGGCCGAGTGATCCAGATGGCTGTCTTTAGGATGGCACTCATTGGATGCGGTGGAATATCCGGCGCCCATGTCGAGGGCTTGCGACAGCTCAACGGGGCAGGACTCTCGGACGTTCAGGTCGTTGCGACCTGCGACCTTGTGGAGACCGCTGCACAGAGAAGGGCACAGGAACTCGGAGCCTTTCAGAAGCAGACGCCCAAACCATACACGGACCTCAAGAAGATGCTCGCCTCCGAGAAGATCGATGCCGTCGACATCTGCACCGAGCACCGATCCCACCATTCCGTTGCGCTGCCCTGCATGGAGGCCGGTAAACACGTCATAGTGGAGAAGCCCTTGGGCATAACCATGCGGGCCTGCAAGGCCATGATAGATTCGGCCGATGACCACGGGCTGATCCTTGCTGTGGCCGAGAACTATCGGAGGGGGTCCGAGAACCGCGCCATCAATTGGGCAGTCTCAACGGGAAAGATTGGGGATCCCAGGATGCTTTTCTGGCAGCAGCTGAACTACTCATTGGGTTCCTGGGGCTGGAGGCACGACAAGATGAAGGCAGGCGGCGGCTGGATCCTTGATGGGGGAGTCCACTACGCGGACCTGTTCATCTACAACATGGGGCCCATCGACAAGGTGGCCGCCGTAACTAAGACCCTGGAGAAGGTCAGATACGGTTCCTGGCCGGAGCGCAAGAACCCGACCCCGTATACAGTGGAGGACATAAGCCTTGCCGTGATGAAGTTCAAGAGCGGCGCAAGTGGGGTTTGGACCTGGAGCAACGTGGCACCGGGGGAGGGCCTAGAACAGAGGGTCATATACGGCTCGAAGGGATCGGTGGGATGGGACAAGGGGCTTTCGAGCATGGCCGAGGATCTTCCGGGCCAGCACGTGGTCCCGTTGGACAGCCTCATCCGCTGGATGATGAAGGAGCTTTCTGAGGAACAGAAGGCCAAGTTCTTCCCCGGAGGCATCGGGACAAGGCGGGACTTCAACTCCACGGTGGGGATCGAGATCTGGGACTTCGCCAGGGCGATCCTCGATGGAGGCAAGGTGGAGGTCGACGGTAGGCTAGGCGCCGAGGCTGAGGCCGTGCCAATGGGGATATACGAGTCCTCTGCAACCGGCAAGACGGTCAGCATCAAGGACATACTGAGCTGCAAGATCGAGGTCTACCAAGAGGAGATCAACAAGGATGTTGGCCTGATCTAGGCAGGCAGAAAAGATACCCCGCCTCCGCAGCGCGACGGGATCATTCACCCAGCAGGAGTCAGACCGCGGCCGGAGCTAGCCGTCGGCGCAAGAGCCTCGATATCCTTCCCCTCTGAATGACTAGGGGGATGAGTTCCTCCAAGCTCGAGATCTTCATCGAGGGGATCACCTTGCCCTCCCAGGAGCTGATGTCCAGCGCACCGGGCCTCTCTATGTGGATGTCAAAGACTCCCGCGGCCTTGTAGGCGGAGATATCCCTGTCGGAATTGCCCACCCCGAAGGTCTCCTCGGGCGATACCGACATCCTCGCCATGCAAGCCTTGATCGAGGCCGGGTCCGGCTTTGGAGCAAGGATAGGCTCGTAGGAGGGCATTACCACCTCGTCGAAGATCCTGCTGCCGATCCTGCCCTTCACGATCCCGACGTCCATATCCGCAGCCCTCTTGACGGCCGAGGTGACGACGGCAAGCTTCACCCCCTTGCCCTTCAGGACCTGGAGCGCGCGGGCGTCCGGCTGCACCTGGCTGTACCTCATCCTTATGGACAGGGCATCGTCCGTCAGCCAAGCCTCGTTGAAGCTCTCCTGATCCAGACCAAACCGCTCCAATGCCTCGGCCCGCTTGGCGACGCTCATCCTGAGGATCTGCTCCAGGTCCGACTCGTCGAAGGAACTGAGGTACTGGTTGCCCGTCCGCTTCCCGAAGTCCCTTATCGTCTTGAGGTACAGGACCTTCTTGTACCGGCTATCCAGATCCACGAGGGTTCCCCGGAGGTCAAAAATGCCCGCCCTGTAATTCAGGGAATCAAGCCAGGGGATGGTAGTCACCGGCGCAGCAAGGCTTCGATTGCCTCCATCTTTAATGTTGCTCGGGTGGGGCCCAAACGGGACGAAAGCAAAGATAAGGGACGGTCGGACTGCCGCATCGAGCGGTTGATCGCAATGATCGCAGGACAATTTGGGGTTAGCACATCTTCCAAGGCCCAAGCCCTGGACATAACCGACAGAGTGGAGTCGGCCGTGCACGCAGCCGGGGCCGAGGAGGGCGTCTGCATCGTCCATGTCCCCCACACGACGGCCGGGATAATGGTCAACGAGGGAGCCGACCCTGCAGTAGTGCAGGACATCCTGGCAAAGCTGGAGGAACTGGTACCTTGGAGAGGTGCCTATCGCCACAGCGAGGGCAACTCCGCCGCCCACATCAAATCCAGCCTTCTGGGCCACTCGGCAACGCTAGCCATCAAGGGCGGCAGGCTGAAGCTCGGAACATGGCAGGCCATCTTCTTCTGCGAGTTCGATGGCCCCAGGACCAGAAGGGTGGAGGTAAGCGTCCTCAAGGGCTAGAGGGATCATCACGGGAGCGAAGCTCGGCCAACTCGTTCCGTGCAGGCAGGTTGATGTCTCAACCCTTGCGTCCAAGGTTGTCGCAGTCGATACGCCGAATATCATATACAGACACCTCTTCCAGATCAGGGATTCCACCGGCTTGCCTTATAGGAACCAAGACGGAGCCATGATCGGGCACCTCATCGGGCTGTGCAACGAGATCGCAGTTCTGTACGAGGCGCGTCTTCTGCCCGTCTTCGTCTTCGACGGACAGACCCCCCTGCTGAAGGCGGAGACGATGCGCAGGAGATCGGTTCAGGCAGCACAGAGAGGCTTCAGACTGGATTCCCCAATGAAGGATCAGATGAAGACGGCCCTGGATGCACTAGGAGTCCCCTGGGTGCAGGCCCCAGAGGAGGCGGAGGCCCAGGCCTCCTACATGACCCAGAGGGGATGCTGGGCAGCCCTCACCAACGACTACGACGCCCTGCTCTTCGGGGGATCGCGCATGATCAGGCGTCTCTCCAAGGGAAAGGTCGAAGTGTGCGTCCTTTCGGAGGCGCTTGAGAGCCTTGGACTTGATCTGGATCGTCTGATAGACATGGCCCTCCTGATGGGGACGGACTACAACCCGGGAGGAGTGAGGGGCCTTGGCCCGAAGAGATCGCTTCAGCTCATCAGAGACTGCGGCACCGTCAGAGCCGTTCTGGCCAGGATCGGGCAGAACGGGGAGACGGAGCGGAAGCTCTCGGAGATCAGGAGCTACTATCTTGACCCTCCTGTCGTAGGTAGCTGGAGATCGGCGTGGGAGCCGCCCGACGCTGCGAAGGCGCACGCATACCTTGTGCGCGAGATGAAGTTGTCGGAGGCGAGCGTGGCCCGCCTCATCAGGATAATGACCCGCCCCGTCCCTCCCGGCCACCGACAGACGAAGCTGGCCCGCTAGGCCTGCCATTTGATCGTGAGAGTTTTCAAGCAAGCGTTCCAGCCCTGCCGGAAGGAGGAATCGGAGTGACCATATCCAGAAGGAGGCTTGAGGAGATTCTGTCCGCGGCCTCGAAGAAGAAGATCGCGGTGATCGGGGACCTCTACCTCGACAGATACGGGATCGGGACAATGGAGGGCATAGCCAGGGAAGCTCCGGTTCCCATCGTGAGGGTCAGGGGAACCGGCTCGGACACCTACTCGCCCGGGGGCGGGGCGAACGTGTGCGCGAACGTGGCCGACTTCGGGCCGAAGACCTACCCCATCAGCGTTTTCGGCGACGATCTGCACGGATTCGAACTGACCAAGCAGCTCAAGGCGCGAAAGATGGACACCCGCTACATCGTGGCGGACAAGTCAAGGGTCACCCCGACCTTCGAGAAGTTCTTCGCGTCAGCCCATGGGAGCAGAATCCAGCAGGTCGGGAGGGTTGACCTCGAAAACGCCTCCCCGATCAGCAAGGCCAGCGAGGATACGATCATGGAGTCCCTCAAGGAGGCCAGTGACATCGTGGACGCGATGATCGTGGCCGACTACGCGGACAAGCCCGGGATCCGGGTGATAACGGACAAGGTGCTTCAAGAGATAGTGAAGATCGCCGGGAAGACCGAGATCCCCGTGATCAGCGACAGCAGGGTCAGGATCCAGCTGTTCAAGAACACGACCGCGGTTCCCAACGAGTACGAGGCGACGGTCGGGGCGGGGCTGTATGAGGATAGGATGGCCGGCCTGCCCCCGGATGAGGTGGTTGAGAAGGCGGGCCACATGCTGAACACGCTCCTGAGCAAACCGGTCTTCGTCAAGAGAGGGCCGAAGGCAATCACGGTATTTGACCAGGGCTCCGTCCAGCAGGTTGCCCCCGTAACCATCGAGGGCGAGATAGATACCTGTGGAGCGGGGGACACGGTCGACGCCGGGGTGGCCGGATCCCTCGCAAGCGGGGCGACCCTCCTAGAGGCTGGTGAGATCGGGGACATGGCCGCAAAGGTGACCATAAAGAAGATCGGCACAACCGGCACGGCGACCCCGAAGGAGATACTGGACTTCTTCGACCGGTACCACGGCAGAAGATAGCACTTATTTACCCCTCAACTGCCCGATCGGCAAGGACTATGGGAGAGGCGATGCAACTTGTTCACCAAGCATGAGCCAAAGGAATGGCTGAAGCCTCAGGAAGGCTGGCTAGTCCCTAAGGTCCAAGTCTCCAAGTACAAGAAACCCAAGGAGGCCAAAACCAGGGAGCTTGAGTCCCTGGGTTCCGGCACAACTACGGTTCACCTCGCCAGCGTAGGCAGGCGGGAGCCGGTCTCGGCCAACTACGCGGCCTCCTATCTACTCACCAAGGAACTGTTCAAGGATGAAGCGATCGACGGAGCCAAGGTCCTAGTCAAGCCCAACAACACCGGATTCGTGGGCGTCTTCTACAACAGCCCGCTGTGCCGGCCGATACTCACTAGGAACAAGATAGTCACCGACCCCGACCTCCAGCCGATCGCAACACAACCCGCCATTGTCGCGGGCGCGATCGATGCCCTGATCGACATGAAGGTGGGTGAGGTCCACCTTGGGGAGACGATGCTGTGGGAAGGGGGCACCCCGAGGTCCTTCCTAGAGAACGGCTACGCCCATGTTTTCTCCAGGCCTGGATACCAGGGCAAAGTCTCCTTCATCGACCTCTATGCCGAGGAGGAAGCCCTTATTGAATACCCCCTTGAGACCAGAGGAAACGACCTGGGTTTCTTCACCAAGACGCGCATCCCCCAGTCCCTGCTGGAGGAGAAGTACAACTACTTCCTCAACGTGCCCATAGCCAAAATGCACAACAACACGATGTACACACTGTGTGTAAAGAACTCGGCCATCGGATGGAATCCCAAGCAGAACAGGTGGCACGCCCACGGCATGCCCTTCGCCTACTTCAGCCGGAAGAAGGCATCGGAGGCCTTCAACTTCTCATTCGACCCGGAGATCAAGTACGAGGTCTTGAGGGTCAGGAAGCTGAAGGAGACGAAGTCAAAGGAGGTCATCGTTACCAACGGCATGGAGGCCACATCGCCAATGAAGGCCTACAAGGAGGACGGGGAGTGGCTGATGCAGGTCGACCCACACCACCTTGAGGGCAACAACCTGGTCACCCTGATCATGGCGATGAGCCTCGTGGCCAGCCGGGCGGCCAGCCTCAATGGGACCGTACACAACCTCTTGGCCAAGAACGGCACCAAGGAGTTCGGCCTCCTCTCCGGCATCGTCGGACAAGAAGGCGAGGGACCCCTCATATTCGGGGCCCGCAAGTTCGGCGGCTTCGCCTGCGCGAGCAAGGACCCGATAGCCGTGGAGACCGCGGCCATCAACATCATGACCGGCATCGGCAACCGGGACTGGCCGGGCAGGATGGTGGATGTATCCCGGGACTTCGGGAGGAAGTTCCAGTGCAACCCCGAGCCGCTCATCAAGGACTGCTCCCCGCCCTGGTGGATCAAGCTTGCATCCGACCTGACCGGTGGCGAGTGGGATTACAGGAGGCTGAGCTACGACCTCATGGAGATCGATGGCAAGGGACCCGTCCGCAGGCTGTGGGACATCAGGAGGGGGCCGCCCTTCAAGCTGCCGTGGGGCGTCTTCTGCAAGCCCAGCACCTGGGTCAGAATGATGTTCACGGAGAAGGGGATCTACGAGCACTCGATGCGCTTCTTCCGCAAGAGCATAGACATACCGCTGATACCGGGAGTCACCTTGGTCTCGTAGTGCCCCGGCCGGAGGCCGCCCCTGACAGGAAGAAGGAGTGCCGAGGGCGAGAATCGAACTCGCGACAGCCGGATGTCAGACCCCTAATCCAGGGCCTTCAGTCCGGTGCTCTCCCTCTGAGCTACCTCGGCCCAGCGACCGCGGGGGGGAGAATTCGATTTAAATATTTTCCAGAGCGGCCCCCCTGCGCTGTGCGCCCGTCCAACCGACCAACGACCATCGGAGAAGAGGCACTTCGCCCGGCAGCGACGGGCGATGGCTGGACAAGGGCAATCAAGGGAATCGCGCGCCGTCCACATCCGTGACCTGTGAACCGGAGGGCAGGCCTTCCAGCGGGGTGGACATCTCGTCACCCTTGGCTGACCGCTGCCCCTGGCTGGAGCCTGACTCCCAACGGCCCACCCTTGGATGAAAGCCACACTCGGATCCACTTCGGGGAGCACCTCCCTTTGATCCCTGTCCCCACCCAACAGCCTCAGCATCCCGTCCACATTCACTATCTTCATCCCTCTGAATCCCCCCAGCGCTAGAAGGGGTGCTTGCCTCCGGACACTGTGTTGCTGGCTCTGGAATCATGGACAGTCCTGAGTATGATGCCATCCCGGGAATCGTCCTCAACGACCCTGAACCTCGATCTGATCTTGGTGAACACTGCTACTCGATGCAGAGCTTCCAGGACCCTACGTCATTCCCATCAACATACCGGGCGAGCTTCTATCTAGAGACGATGCGAAGATGCAAAGATGCCAAGCCGAAGATCGGTTTCGCGGTCCCACCAGGGGCCTCGGCCGGACTCCGAAGGAGAAGGCAAAAGGCTTCCATGTTCCTCAGGGACAACGAGATGAGGGAGGAGCAACGGAGAAAAGGCTCAAAGAAAAGTCGGGGCCACCCCGGTCTGGTGGTGGGCATCCTGCGAAGGCCCAGCCCGCAGCCGAGGGTGGAAAACCGTTAAATCATTCCGACCGCAAGCCGACATCAATGAAACTGTCCACGCAGGAAGCTAGCGAAGTGCTGCGGGAGCTCAAGTTCAAGCGCAGGCTTGCGGAAATGGACCTAGTCGTGGCGATCTCCCGGGATTGGGCGACGGGCCAAATCCTAATGCAGGCCTACATGGACAGGGAGGCCGTCCTCGCAACCCTGACCACCGGGAAGGTGACCTACTGGAGCACCAGCAGGCGGAGACTCTGGGTGAAGGGGGAGGAAAGCGGGTCGGTACAGACACTCAAGGGTTTTAGGATTGACTGCGACGGGGACTCGATCCTGCTGGATGTGGAGCAGACTGGCCCGGCCTGCCACAAGGGGTATGCCTCCTGCTACGATGCATACGTAAGGCTCGGTGTGGAGGAGCTGAAGGAGGAGCTAGTACGGATCACGAAGCGGGACGCCCTCCTGTTCGGCGATTTCACCCTGACCTCGGGGAGGAAAAGCAACTACTACCTGAACATCAAGAAGATCATCACCCGGCCCCAGGGGTTATCGCTGGTTGCCAGGCTCATCCAGGCCCTGTACACCAAGGACGTTGATGTGGTGGCGGGCCCCGAGCTCGGCGCCATCCCCATAGTGGCGGCCGTAGCCGTGAGAAGCAACCTGCCCTACGCGATGATAAGGAAGGGCGAGAGATCCCATGGCACCCAACAGAGGGTGGAGGGGGAGATGGGCAAGGGGAACAGAGTCC
>Ga0172366_10001038_pt1 | contig 21360 bp, 19 predicted proteins | sample LakKivSesite69cm_FD_114533 | JGI IMG/M metagenome (GOLD analysis project Ga0172366, IMG submission 114533) | Sediment microbial communities from Lake Kivu, Rwanda - Sediment site 69cm | ecosystem: Environmental > Aquatic > Freshwater > Lake > Sediment | place: Rwanda: Western Province, Lake...
CGCCGCTTTTAGGCGGCGTCCATCAGCTTGGCCCTGTCCACATTCTACTCACCTCTTCTTCCGATAATAGAGATTATGTAAACAAGACGTGGATAACCGGCAGGGCGGCGGTTGGCTTTGGGCCGGGCTAGACTTTGGCGGCTGAGCGGTAGATTTGAGCGAGCGTCTCCCCTGCGCGGGGCCAGAGGTAGTTCGCGCGGATGCGGTCGCGCAGGGCCGTGTCCTTCTTGCGCGCGAGGGTCTCTTTGAGGGCGTTCCGAATCGACTCCTCGGAAGTCGGCTCAAGGTAGGTGGCAAGGTCGGAGAAGTACTCCTGAGTGCCGCCGTGCCGGGTGATGCAGACCTTGGCCCCGGCGAGCCCGGCCTCGAGCGCGGCCAGGCCCGGGGTCTCGTACAGCGAAGGCAGGACAAAGGTGTCGCAGGCTGAATAGGCCGACGCTAGCAGCGGCGAGTCCGGGGCCAGCCCGGGTATGACTTTGATGGTCGGTGTTTCGCGGACCAGCTTCATGCACTGGTTGGCATAGCCGGTATCTGACACCGGGCCGATGAGCACGGTAGGGACGCCGAGCGATGCGACCGCCTTGAGCATGGGGAAGAGGTTCTTGCGGGCCGGGCCGATGTGGCCGACGTAGAGCACGAAGTCTTTCAGGCTGTACTCTTTGACGAAGAGGTCGGGGCTCGCGTTTAGGAACCTCTCCTCTACGCCGTTGGGCAACTCCTGCATCTTAGCTGGAGGGATGCCAAAACCCCTGGCCAGCATCTCCATTTCGTCTTTGGTGTCGGGCAGCACCAGTTCGGCCATGTCGCAGAGTTCCTTGCAGAACATGTGCTCGGTCCAGAACCCGCCGCGCTGCCTGAGTTTGCCGGCGATAGCGACTGCTGTCGCCACTCTCGCCGGACTCCGGCGCGAGTAGAATACCGGGGTGACAATCAGCCTCATGCCGAGCCCGCGCATGGAGCGGCCGAGGTGGTAGGTGCCGACGTGGGACCCGAACAGGTGAAAGAAGGTGAAGTCTTTGAGGCTGTATCGCTTCCAGGGGTCGAAGAGCTCGACCTTGATGTCGAGCTTGCCGAGTTCGCGCGCGAGCGAGCGCATCTGCACCCCTACCCCACCGCCGAGCACGGTTACGGCCGAGAATGAGCCGAACAGAACCCTCATAGGAAATGACGAATGACGAATGACGATTGACGAATGACGAATGACGAATGACGAATCAAGCTCGAAGTCCGAATGGCAGAGCAAGATGGAGTCTCTACCACGACGACGCCAAGGCACGACGAGGCTGAGCGTTGTAGCCGACGCGTGACGGGAAAAGACATGAGCGCTGGCGAACTATAGCCTAGCCGCGCGCGCCCTGCAAGTTCTTCTGCGCCCGGCGCCGGATGTTCCGCGCATGGAGCAAGAGGCTCGGCTTACGGCAGGCAAGGGAGCGCGAATCGAACCGGACCGGCTCAGGCAGGGCTTGCCACTCGAGCTCCGCCAACTTGTATCTACCGGGACCCGCCGGCAGCACGGAATAGCGCTCGCCCCGCTCGACGACGATTGACAGGTCATCGGGTCCTTTCTCCGACTTGACCTCGAGGCCGGTTTCGGTCATGCGCGCCGACCATGCGTACTGTTCGCGGCGCTGCCACCAGCGGGCAAATCCGGTCAAGGTTGTCACTGAGCCGCAGCGTTCTTTGCCGTACTGGAGGACGTCGGCCAGCACGTCACTATACTGGGCGATGCGCTCCGGATGGTCGTAGAGGATGCAGGGCTCGCGGCGGGCAACCTGGAGGTCGATGACCGAGCGCAGGTAGGCGGCCATCTGCGCAGGACTGGCTCGGGCCGCGACCAGCCTGCCCAGGCAGATGGGATGGACCGGCACCTGGAGCACCTTACTGAGGCGAAGAGTGAAGAGTGAAGAGTGAAGAGTGAGAGCGGGGTTCTGTTTCACCCTTCTCAATTCACCATTCTCTCTCTCCTTGATGGCCGGCCGGAACGGCAGGTCGTCGTAGGCGAGGCAGAACTCAGACGAGTATTCAAACCCAAGCTCTTCCAGGGCCCGGTTGAGATTGAGGTTCCACTCGCCGTACGGCGCCACCACTCCGACCGGTTCGATGCCGAAAGCGGCCATCGCTTCCTTGCCCTGTCTGAAGTTGTTGAGATTGCGGGCGTAGTCAGGATAGACGGTGTGGCGCAGACAGTGAAGCTGGACGTCGTGTCCCTGGCGCGCAAGGTCGGCAAACAGGTCGAGGTGGGCCTTGTGCGCGCCTACGTTGACGTACAGGCTGAACTTCATGCCGACGCGGTCGGCAAGCTTCGCCACCGCCTCAAGGTCGCGACGCGGGCCGAAGTCGGTGTCCACGCGGAACGCCAGCACGCTCCGAACCCGGCCCGGGACCGCCGAAAGGTGAACGTAGGGCAGGCCCTTGCGCGCGAGCAGGAACCTGAGGCAATTGGCGACCAGCCGGCGCACCTCTCCCCTGCTCGTGCGCGCGACCGTGTCGTAGGGAGGCCGCGGCGTGTCGGCCGGGAACTGCCGAGGACCTGCAGTCACGTTGCTCAGGACCTTGGTGACCTCGAACGGAAGGACTATACAGAATCCGAGGCCCGCACTGGTCGCGAGGATTGCCTTGGCGCCAGAATCGGTCATCCCGACATTGGCCTCGCGCAGGAGCGTGCCGCGCGTCTCGGTGTCGATGATGCCGACGTTGCGGAAAAGCGGCGAGTCGTCATCCGGCGCAATCCAGCGCAGCCGTTTGCCCGCGGTCCTCAGTTCAAGCCAGACCGCGGCGGCGTTGCTGCCAGGGGCGAGCAGGCCGGCGCCGGACTGAATGTGGTGCCAGACCGCTTGCGCATGCAGTCCGCCCGGCCCCCGGTTCAGAATCACCACGTCCCGGCCGTTCAACTGCGAGCCGGTTCTATAGCTCACCCCCTCCTGCCGGAGCAGTTCCGGCCAGTACAGGTTCTCGTCCCAGAGGGTAATCACCGGTTCCGCGCGAGCCCGATGTCTTCCGGGGTCACGCCTTTGAGGAGCAGCAGGACCAGGGAGTAGGTCAGGGCGCCGAACCCGATGCATCCGACCAGGTTCATCCCGCGCAAGAGATACACGACAAGCCCCATAGCCAGCGCTGCGGCGACCGGCGCTAGCATCCGTAGCTCCAACTTCGGTCTGGTAATCCCGAGCAGGCTCTTTGCCATCAGCACCAAAAGGCCCGCTTCGCCCGCGACAATCGCGAGCGCCGCGCCGGTCGAGCCCGCAAGCGGAACCGCCGCCAGGTTGAAGAGGACTGCGGCGAACACCGCGATAGCCGTATTCCTCAAGAACTGGCGCTCGTTGCCGGCCGCGAGAATCGTGTACCCGGCCAGGCTGTTGAGCATGCTGAGCGGCAGGAACCAGACCAGGATGCGGAGGAGCGCGGACGCGCTCGCATACCTGGCGCTGAACACGGCGTCGAGCAGCGGCCGGGCCAGAACGAACGCCCCGACGCAGAAAGGGATGCTGAGGGCAACGACCAGGCGAAAGGCGGCGCCCAGGAGCTCGGGCAGGCGGGAAGGCTCGTCCTTGACGAACCTGGCTACTACCGGGAAGAAGACCGTATAAAAGACCCGGTCCAGGGTCAGGAGGAAAAACACGAGCCGGTACGCGCTGTTGTATACGCCGGCCTCTCGGAATGTGGCGACGAGGCCGAGCAGAACCAGGCCGAGATTGACGTGCACCTGGGTAAGGAGCGAGGCGGCGCCGATTGGCCAGGCGTTTGCCAAGAGTTGGCGCCAGCGTCCCGGTTCAAGCCGTAGCCGCGGCAAGACGAAACGTGACGAGTATGTGAGGAATAGAACCAGCGCGCCGAGCAAAGAGGCGGCGGCGAACGCCACCGGCACCATCAGCACGCCGGCTGCATTCCTAACCAGCAGCAGGGCCAAGCCGAAGTACGCGCAGTTGGTTATGACCCGGGAGAAAGAGACGATGCCCATTCGCTCCGTTCCGATGAACACCCACTCCAGAAGCAGGCTCTGCACTATGACGGCGCCCGCGTAGAGCGCAAGCAGCCATTTGACGGAAGCGGGCTTGGGCAGGGCCAGGGCAACGAGCACCATGGCCGCGGCCGCCGCGAGGCTGAGGACCAGGCGGAGCGGAACGACCTGCCCTACCAACTCGCCGGCCAAGGAACGTTCCCGAGCTACCGACCGCGTTCCGACCGTCATCAAGCCGAGGTCGGTGACCACGACGCCGTAGGCCATCACTGCCGCGGCAAAGCCGACCTGTCCGAATCCATCGAGCCCGAGCCTGCGCGCGAGCACGGTGGTGGTGAGAAATCCGAAGACCCGCGAAGCCGCTTCACCGGCAAGCAGATACCCCGCATTGCGAACCGGACCTTTCATCGGCAGAGCTGCCCGTAGGCATTCAACATGATTCTCTCGGCCATGCTCCAGTTGTAGCGCTCAAGCACCGCCTTTCGTCCCGCATCTCCTCGGGCCCGACACTCACCGGGATTGGCGAGCGCCTGTTCCATCGCGTCCGCGACCGTCACCGGGTCGGTCGGGTCGACCAGCCAGCCGCAACCGGTCTCATCCACGACCCGTCCCATTTCCGGGAACCGGCTGGCAATCACCGCCAGGCCGGTCGCCATGAAGTCGAAGAGCTTGTCCGGCAGGTTCGAGTAGTCGTTCCACCAGTAAGGCTGGAACAAGATGGCGCCCACCGAACACGACGCGAGCTCTTGGAACATGCCCTGATACGTTGGAATCCAGCCAAGGAAATCCACGCGGGATTCAAGACCGGTCTGCTTCAGGAAGTCTCGGGACCAGTCCTCAAGTCCTTCGCCCGGTGCAAACCGGCCGAGCACCCGGAGCCTCGCCTCGGGCAGTCTCGGCGCGACAAGCGCGAACGCCTTGAGCAGGACGTCGAACCCTCGGTGGCGGCAGATGAGCCCCGTACAGACGACCCAGGGCTTCCGCTCATGCCCGGTCTCGGACACGAAGTTCGGCAGCGGCAGGTTGGCGACCACTGACACCCGGCGGCCAAGGCGCGCGAATCTCCGAGCTCGGGTGCGGGTCGTGTCGATGATTTGGTCCGCGTGCCGGACCGCGGCGTACTCCACGGACCGCACCAGGACGTAGAGCGCCCAACGTAGCAAAAGCGGCACGTCCCTTCGCTCCAATTGGATTCTCGGGTAGCTTTCCATCGCCTCGTAGATGACTCTGACGTTCGGCCGGCCGCTCTTTATCAACAACCCGACCACGAGCGCCCAAGGGTCGAAGCACTCGTACACCTCGGCCCGCTGCTCTCGAGCGACTCTGAACATCTCCCGAGCCAGGGCCGGCTTGCGGATGCCTCTTCTCGGCCGGACCAGAACATAATCCATGTCCGACGGCAGGTCCGTGGTCGCCGTCTTGCTCAGGCCGACCAGCGTGACTCGGTACCCGGCGCGCGCAAGCGACATCCCCACGCGGTCAAGGAAACGGCTGTAGTCGACCGGCTGGGCAGAAGTCAATAGACAGACTGAGCGGCCGTGCCCTGCTCGGCTTGGGCAGGACTGCCGACGTTGTCCGGCCGGGCTCAAGAGGGTAGCTGCTCAGGGGCAGGCGGCGCGGCCGGCTCAGCGGGCGGCGCCGGCGGCTTGAGCTGGCCCAGCGAGCGCAGGCATTCACGTGCTGTGTTTGTGTGAATCTCGCCCGTGTCTCTAGCCTCGAGCGCATACCCGCCGGCAGTGACCGGCGCCACCGGAATCCCCCGCTTGTAGCAGCCGTCGATTACAATTCGGTCGCGGAACGCGAGCCCGCGCTTGGTGAGCCGCAGCGCTCCCAACTGGTCGTACTTGAACGGGTCTGCCCCGGCCACGTACACTACCAGTTCGGGCCGGTGCTGCGAGAGTATCTTCGAGACGACGCCTTGCAGTTGCTCGTTGTAGAAGTCATCCCCGGTCTCCTCGTCCAGCCCGATGTCGTAGTCGGACCGCTCCTTGACCGGGTAGAGACGCTCCTGGTGAATGGAAAAGGTGAAGACATTGGTGTCGCCCTGGAAGATCCGGGCGGTACCGTTGCCCTGGTGCAGGTCGCAATCGATGACCGCGGCCCGTTCGATCCGTTTCTCCTGCTGCATCTTGCGGATGCCGATGGCGATGTCGTTGATGTAGCAGAACCCCTCTCCGTGGTCGGCGAAGGCGTGGTGGAATCCGCCGCCGATGTGCATCGCGACCTTGTCCTCGAGCGCAAGCCGGCAGGCGGCAACCGTACCGGACGCGAACAGCATGAAGCCCTGGACGACCTCGCTCGTCAGCGGCAGCTCGGAGTGGGCAGTGCGCGGGCTCCAGCGGAGAGTAAGCAGGTCATCGATGTACTCCGGCGTGTGCACGAGCCGGATGTCATCCAGGTTCGGGTCCGGCGGCTCGATGAAGTCGGTAGGCGCGGCCTGGCCCGCGGTCAGCAGGTTCTCCCGCACCATCGCGTATTTCTCAGTCTGGAAGACGTGCGCGCCAATGTCCAGCTTGTAACGGTCCGAGTAGACGAATCTCATTACGGGTCCTTTCGGTTCACTCTCGCGCCCGGAAATCGGGGCGCTGAATTATAGGTTGCTCGTCCCGGCTGTCAAACCGCGTGGCTCCGTCGCCGCTTCTCCAGGAGCGAGGCGAAGGCCTCGAGCCGGGTAATGACGCCGGTCTCGCTTGAGTGTTCGTCAATCGAGAGCGGCAAGTACGCGATACCCGCCTCGCGGGCGGCCTTGGCCATCGTCGGCTGGACGACTGTCCCGGGCATGCATCCGAACGGGTGAACGTGGATGACGCCGTCGAATCCCTGCTGGGCGGCAAGCAGGAGCTGTCCCACCGAATTCTGGTCCTCGCCGCCCACGCAGTAGCGCCAGTACGGCGCGGAGAGCGTCCGCATCCGCCTGACCTCGTTCTTCCCGATGCGGAAGCCGTGGAAACCCAGCCAGCGGTGCGCGGTCAGGAACGGGTCTACCATGACCCCCATCTCCCCCAGCCGGGCAATGACGTCGAAGTTGATGAAGGGCTCGATGACGCAGTAGCTCTCCCCTACCAACTTGACCCGCAAGGCTCGGGCCCTGCCGTTTGTCGGTATGGCGGCAAAACGGCGGCGCGCACGACTGATGATATTCCTGATTGAGGACGGGCTCGCTGCGGCCCGTACCTGCTCGAGCGTCGTGTCCAGCAACCGGCGGCAGGCCTGGGGGGCACAAGCTTTCGGTATGGTCCGCCGGAACTGAGCCTCGACCTCGTCGACCGCAGTGGACTTGAGCCAGCCGATCCGAAAAGCGCGCAGCCCATTCAGCACGGCCGAGGAGAGGCGCCCTTCATTCAGCAGGAGTATTTCTTTGACGACCTCCGGAATCCGGCTATGCCGCAGCTCCAGCAGCCGGAACTGATACCCCTCGTCGCGCAGGATTTCCGCCTGGAGCCGGCCGTAGTAACCGAACCGGCACGACCAGGAGCCGGTCACGTAGGCTAGGACGTCAGCGCCCGCCTGCAAGCAACGGACCATATTCCCCAATGTGATCTTGAACGGAACGCACATCATCTCCGGTGCCAGCCTGGTGCCGAGCTCCACGATTTCGCGACTCGGCTGCGGCGGCAACACAACGTCGGCCCCGAGTCCACGCAGCAGCGCCTCTAATGCGATGGGGGCCGAGCCCATGTAGGGAAAGGCTACCTTCACCGCTTCCTCAGTCTGAGCAGGTCCACAAATGACTCTACCCGGGTGACGAGCCCGACCTCGGCCGTGTGCTCGTCTAGTAGCAGCAGGATAGTCGGCACCCCGCTCTGGTGCACGGCCGCGCGCTGTATCAGACCATTCGTTACGGCTCCGGTCCCGCAGGCGAAACTCGCCACCAGCAGCAGCCCATCCACTTTTACGGTCTCGAGTAGCCGGCGCGCCGCGGCCAGCAGCTCGAGTTCGTAGTACCAGTTCAGTGCGTCTTTTCGCCGCGACTCGCTCTCCACCTCACCTTCGGTCGGAAACGCCGCTACCGGCCGGGCGCCTGCGTTCCGAACCATGTCCAGCAAACCCAGACTCAGCCCCGCGTCAAACAGCAGGTAAGGATGCCCCACGACGCCGACTCTGACCGCCGGGCCGTCGGGTGTCGTCCCGTTGGCCGGGCGACCGAACATGTGCAGGGGCGAGCCCTCCTCACGGGTTCTCTGGACCGCGGCCCGCGCGGCCGCACTCGCACGCCTGAACGCCTTCCGGACGTCAGCTCGGCGATGCCTGTCCGGCATGGCAGCGCCAAACGCTTGCTCGTCGGCTTGAATCCGCTCGTCCAGAACCGGCTCGACAACCGTCGGCAGAGAGCCAAACACGGCCCGGGTCAGGTCGGGGAGCGCTATCGCCTTGGGGCAGCCGAAGAACCAGCCTCCGCCTACCTTAGTGCAGACGATCCTTGGCAGCAAGAGCACGTCGACCCTGTCCTTGAGCTCGGCGACGTGTCCGAGGAAGGCTTTGACCGGCAGACAGAGTTCCGAAGGTGACAGCCGCACTCCTCGCTCAAGCACCGTTCGGCTGGTCGGCTCCGAAGGCACAACCTCCCAGCCTAGTTCCTCAAAGAACGTCCGCCACAAGGCGTAATGGTGATATGCATGCAGGGCGCGACAGATGCCGATTCTCTTGGTCAACGGCAGATGATAGAGAACCTGATAGCTGAATCAAACCGGGCCGCAGAGCCGCCATTGACATGGATTGTCCTGTATCTACACTGAACCGTGCGCAACGCCGCGGTTCTGCTTTCAGTTCTTCTTCTGGTCGGGTGCCGTCGCTGCCTCAGGCCCTCCGAGGTCGGCGCGTCAAGGTCGGTGTTGCGATTCGCGGCAGCAGATGCGCCGCCGGTCGACAGCGGACGCTACCCAGGACCGCTGCGTATGCTCTCCCCCGACCATCCCCTTTCAGCCAAGGCTGCCCTATTACGGGCCGACGTGGAGTCCCACGAACAGGTCCTGCGCAAGTTGGTGCGCGACCGGATTTCGGCCAAATCTCCGCTTGAGTTCCAGTTGATGTACGTCGCGCAGGACTCGGTGAACCGTCAGCTTGTGCTACGCTACTTTTCGCGGGCCGCTGTCCAGCAAGAAATCGCCGGCTGGCAGGTGCAGCTTGTCTATTCGCTGCCGTCGCTCCGACCCGTGCGCGCCTATGTTCAGGCCGTACCGCTCGAGTAGGCGGCCGCACCTGATGCGCGCCGTCAACCGCAGCTTGACTTGTCAGGTGGTGTCGGCTACGATTCCGTGTACGGGGCGTGGCGCAGTTGGCTAGCGCACCAGCTTGGGGTGCTGGGGGTCGCCCGTTCAAATCGGGTCGCCCCGACTGACCTAGAGGCCCTGCCTGAATGGCAGGGCCTCGACCTTTGAGCCGTGGCGGCCCGGCCGTGCGAATCCGAGGCGCGGCCTGCGTTCAAGTTGACACACCATCCGGTCAGCGTAACATCATAGGTAGCAGCTAATATCGGCAGCGCCTTGCGGGAGCATCCGTGGCGCGACCAGCTCCGAACCGCAGGCGCCGGCCACGGTGCGCAGGTTGGCGTAGATACCAAGGAGGATAGATGTCCAGACTGTTGCGATTCGCGGCCACGGCCGCGACACTGGTTCTGCTGACCGGAATCGGATGCCAAAAGAAGAACACCGCTCCCGAGTCACCGAGCGTCCGGGGCCCGACCAGCGCGAGGCCCACGGACACACTCACCTACCGGTTCAGCAGCGTTGACCCTGACGGCGACAGCGTCCACTACATGATATCGTGGGGGGACGGCGCCGTGTCGGCCTGGTCGCCGGCCAGCCCGAGCGGCGAGGACTACATCCAGACCCACGCCTACACCGACTCCATGACGTACTACGTCAAAGCCAGGGCAAAGGACGGGCAGGACGCGGAGTCCGAGTGGTCGGATTCACTCCGGGTCACGATTGGGTTGTTCCCGCCCGACGCACCCGGGCGTCCTATTGGTCTCACCTCGTGTTCGACCGGAGTCGCGTATTCCTTCAAGACCAAGGCGAATCACCCGCTCAACGACAGCGTTTCCATCCAGTTCTACTGGGGTTTCGGCCCCGGCGACACGTCCGGCTGGGGTCCAATGGTCAAGAGCAACACGTACTACGAGGAGCTGCACACCTGGAGTCTGCCGGGAACGTACAAGATTGCTGCAAGAGCCAGGGATGCCGCAGGTTTTGAGTCGCCCTGGTCGGAATCGCTGGTCGTCACCGTGGACACGCTGCATGGGACGCCAAGAGGCGCGCCGCACGGACTCGTCCTGTCCGCGCCGACTGACAGCACGGTCAAGGTCACCTGGCTTGCTCCGGCCGAAGGCGTCCCGCTCCGGTACAATGTCTCGTTCAAGGAAGTCGGGACCACCAACTTCGATTCGCTCTACGACACCACGGGGTTGGGCTTTGTGCACTACCCCGGATACCGGACCGGGCAATACCGGGTCACGGCGGTCTACGACACGAACCGTGTGGTTTCGACCGAGACGCCATCCACTACCCCGATCATGAATGACCTGCGGTACATCCCGGAATTGAGCGCCGCCGGCGATACCGGATATTGGTGGAACCGGACAACGGGTGAGGCATTCCTCTATACCATGGATACGCTCGCCAACGTGGACTCGGTTGACTTCTACATCACCGACCGCAAGCCGGGCTTCGCCGGCCCCGACTACTTCGTCGCCAGTCCGGACAGCGCGCCGCTGGACCCGGGCGGCCACGTCTCGCCGGCAGGATACTGGCACGACACGTGGTTCAGCCATCTCGACAGCACTGCCACTGATGACAGCATCCTTCCGCGCTTCATCCCGACGCGCTATCGGCCGACGAGTCTCCTTGACTCCCTGCCCAGGCTCCTCGCGTGCTACACCTGGGATTCTCACTACGCCCTGCTGGACGCCCAAAACGTCGACACGGTGAGGGGTGAGGCCTACATCCGGACCTGGTTCCAGCTCATTCCGAACCTGCGCCTCATGGAACACTAGCAGTTCGGCCCTGACGAGAACACAGCCGGCAGGAGCGTAGTGCTCCTGCCGGCTGCACACTATCAGGTTCTGTCGTGCTGCCTTGTCTCAGGGCCTTGGGTCGGGCACGGGGCGGGCGAGGCCGCTCGCGGCTACGGCTGGGCTGTGGTGTAGAAGGCCTGGTGTCCGCGGATAACTCTCAGCAGCAGCGGTCGCTGGGTATCCGCCATTACCTGCTGGATGCGCGCGAAGTCGGCGGTACTGCGCACCGGCGCCAGATTTATCTCGCTGATGACATCGCCGGGCCGGAGACCGGCATCCGCCCCGGCGCCGCCCTCGACCTCGGCAACAACGATTCCGTAGCTGGGCTCACCGGACAGTCCCTCGGCCCCGCTGCGGTCCCTCACGACGAGTCCCAGCCAGTGTTTCGTCGTTAGTACCCTCGGCCTCGGCGGCGTTGGTGCGGCCCACGTACCGAGCGTTGCCGTCAAGGACAGCGGTTGTCCCTTGCGCATCAACCCCAGTGTGATTCTCGTACCCGGGCTGCGGCCGGCCACCTCGCTCTGGAACCAGCGCACGTCCGGAATCGCCCTGCCGTCCAGCGTGACGATGGCATCGCCCGGCAGAAGCCCGGCCTTGGCGCCGGGACGGTCCGGGTCCACCGCTGACACGAGTACGCCGCTGCGCGTGGGCAAGCCAAGCGCCAGACGGATCCCCTCGGTTATCGGCTGGGTCGAGATACCGAGGAAACCCCGTATCACCCTGCCGTTCCGGATTAGCTGTTCGGCCACCGACTTCGCCAGGTTGATGGGCGTGGCGAAACCGATGCCGGTAGGGCCGGAGCGGAGGGTCCTCACGAAGCTGCTGACGCCGACCACCCGGCCCTGCGTGTCGACGAGCGGACCGCCGGAATTGCCCGGGTTGATGAGCGCGTCAGTCTGGATGAAGTCCTGGAAATCCGGGCCCGAGGGCTTGGCAAGCCCCCAGCGCGAAAGCGCGCTCACGATGCCGGCGGTCGCCGTGCCTTCAAGTCCGAACGGGCTGCCCATTGCCATCACCGGCTGCCCGACCTCGAGCTCATCCGAGTTCCCGAGCGCGGCCGGCACGAGCTTTCTCGCAGCCGTCACCCTGATTACCGCGAGGTCGGTGACCGGGTCCTGGCCGACCACCGATACCTCGCTGTACGTCTTGCCGTCTGCAAACCTGACGGTCACGTCGCCGTACTCGGCGACGACGTGGTTGCAGGTCAGGATGTGGCCGAGCGTGTCCAGCACGAAGCCGCTGCCCAGTTCCTGGTTCTGGAGAGTCGCCTGCCCGGTTGACTCGGTAGCCGGCTCAATCCGGTCGGTGATGATGCTCACGAGCGACGGACGCACCGCATCCGCCCCCGCGACAAAACTCACCTGCGCGCTCGCCGCGGCCGCGCCGAACAACAGAACACACGCGCTGTTCCTTCTCATCCTCCGCTTCCTCCCCTATTCCCTATTCGCTAATTCCTAATCCCGGCCGCTAGTCCCCAGCTTGTAGCCTTCCTCCAGGCACTTGACGTTCACCGGAATCAGCTTGGCCTTCTTCTGGAATTCGTGTTTGGCCATCTCGACCACCGCGTCGAACGGAACGAGCTTGGTCGCGCCGACGTAGGCTCCGAGCATGACCATGTTCGCGGCCTTGCCGGAACCGGCGTCAATCGCAATCTGGTTGGCCGGCACCTCGACGAGTATCACGTCCCTGCGTTCCGGCCGGACCGTGATGAGCGAAGTGTTCACGACCGCGAACCCTCCTTCCTTCTGGACCGGGCAGAAACGCTCCAGCGACGGCCGGTTCATGACGACCGTGTCCCGCGGGTTCGAGATTATCGGCGACGCAATCGGCCCATCGGCGATGATGACCGTGCAGTTGGCAGTGCCGCCGCGCATCTCCGGCCCGTACGACGGCAGCCAGACCACTTCTTTGCCCAGGCCCATGCCGACCTCGGCCAGGAGCTTACCTGCCAGCATCACGCCCTGGCCGCCGAACCCGGCGAATACCGCTTCGACCTGCATCTCAAGCCTCCTTTGCCGGCTCCGGAGCCTTCTGGGTCTCTTCGAACTTCTTGAAGTTCTGGACCGGGTAGTACGGCGCCATGTTCTCCTCCAGCCACTTGGTTGCCTCTATTGGAGTCAATCCCCAGTTGGTCGGGCAGGTGGAAAGGAACTCGACGAACGTGAAGCACTTCTTGTCGCGCTGGAGCTCGAAGGCGGTCCTGAGCACACGCCTGGCCCTCACCACGTGCTGCGGCGTATGGACAGCTACCCGTTCGATGAAGCCGGGCGTCCGCAGGCTAGCGAGCAGCTCGCACATCCTGACCGGGTAGCCGACCTGGCCTACGTCCCGCCCCCTGGGGCTCGTAGTCGTTACCTGGCCCGGCATCGTGGTCGGCGCCATCTGGCCTCCGGTCATGCCGTAGACCGCGTTGTTTACGAAGACCACCGTGAACTTCTCGCCCCGGTTAGCGGCGTGGACTATCTCGGCCATGCCGATTGACGCCAGGTCGCCGTCGCCCTGGTAGGTGAAGACGATAAGGTCGGGTCTTGCCCGCTTGATGCCGGTGGCCACGGCCGGGGCCCGGCCATGGGCCGCCTCCTGGAAGTCCATGTTGAAGTAGTTGAACGCCAGCACCGAGCAGCCGACCGGCGCGATGCCGACCGCCCGCTCGCGCAGGCCCAACTCGTCGATGACCTCGGCGATCAGCCGATGGATGATGCCGTGGGTGCACCCCGGGCAATAGTGAGTCGGACTGGTGGTCAGAGACTCGGGCCGCTGGAACAGAGTCCTCACGACTTACCTCCCTCTGACGTCCCCGCATTCGTCATTCGTCGCTCGTCATTGGCCTCGGCGTCCCCTGTCGGACAGTGCGGCAATCCCTCAAGCCTGGTCTTTACCGCCTGGACGACTTCCCCAGGTGACGGCACGATGCCGCCGGCCCGTCCGAAGAAGTAGACCGGCTTCTCATGGCCCATGGCGCAGTGGACGTCCTCGACCATCTGACCCATCGACATCTCCACTGACAGCAGGAATTCGGCCTTTCGTCCCAGTTCCAGCACCTTCGCCTCCGGGAACGGGAAGAGCGTTATCGGCCGCAGCAGGGCCGCGGCGATGCCCTGGGCGGCGAGCTCTGCGATCACGGTCTTGCAGATGCGCGCGGTCGTGCCGTATGCGACGAGCAGGACCCGGTAGGGCTTGTCGGTATTGTACTCCTCGGACCGGACCTCTTCTTTGCGCATCTTCTCGTACTTGGCCGCCAGCCTGACGTTCAGCTCCTCTTCGACCTTCGGGTCCAGGTGAAGCGAGTTGACCAGGTTCGGCTTCCTGCCCTTGGCGCCAGTCGTAGCCCAGTCCTTGGCAGGCAGGGGCGGGAATTCCCGGTCCTTGAACTCGACCGGCTCCATCATCTGGCCAATCATGCCGTCGCCCACGACCATCACCGGGTTCCGGTAACGGTCGGCCCGGTCGAACGCGAGCGGCATCATGTCGACCGCCTCCTGAACCGAAGACGGCGCCAGCACCAGGCACCGGTAGTCGCCGTGCCCGCCTCCTTTGACCGCCTGCAGGTAATCGCCCTGGGACGGCAGGATTCCGCCCAGGCCCGGGCCGGCCCGCACGATGTTCACGAACACCGCCGGCAGCTCGGCCGCGGCGATGTAGCTGATTCCCTCCTGCATCAGGCTGATGCCCGGGCTTGACGACGACGTCCACGCCCTGGCGCCGGCCCCGGACGCGCCGTAAACCATGTTGGGAACCGCCACCTCGCTTTCCGCTTGCAGGAACGCGCCGCCGACCTCGGGCATTCGACGGGACATGTATTCGGCCACCTCGGACTGCGGAGTAATCGGATAACAGAAGTAGCACAGCCCGCCCGCCCGAATCGCCGACTCGGCAATCGCCTCGTTACCCTTCATCAATACTTTCGCCATTTGCCTGCTCCCTTCCGGGCCGTCCTGTCATTCGACATTCGCAATTCGTCATTGCTCATGCTGCCTCTTCCTGCTCGATGGTAATCGCCACGTCCGGGCACATGAAACCGCAGAAACGGCAGCCGATGCAGGCGGGCCGGTTCACAACTTCGGAGAAGAAGTAACCCTTCTCGTTTATCTCCTTGGACATGGCCAGCACCTGCTTGGGGCAGGCGTTGACGCAGAGCGTGCAGCCCTTGCATCGGTTCCTATCAACTGTCACCCTGTAGACTTTGGCCATAATACTCCTATCAGGCGAAAGAGATTGAGGGATAGAGGGATAGAGGGATAGAGTGTCCGGATTCCTTCACTGTATCACTTTATCCCTTTGTCCCTCTATCCCTATATCCTATATTTTCCAATCCAGTTCGACTGCTCCCACGGCTTCAGCATCAGCCGGTCAAGGACCATCACCGCGTAGCGGCACGCGGCCGCGTCGAACCGGCCGAGCAGGTCGCGCTGGACCGCCACGAAAGCGATTCTGGCGCCGGTCGCCCGGCTTAGTTCCTCACCCAGCGCGATTCCCTCCTCGATGACCGCGGCCGTGGTCTCCTCAATCAGATGCGAATTGACCACAATGCGGTCGAGACCTATCCTGGCCGCGGAGCTGATTCCGTCCATCATCCGCTTGGCCGCCTCGACCGTGGCGGTGAACGGCCGGCGGGAGTTCAATACGAAAAGACCCGAGTAATCCTCGGGTCGCATGCCTTCGGCAATCGAGGCCATGACCTTGGCCCCGGCCGGGTCCCCCCCGAGGTCGAACACAACGACGGGCGCCGTCTCTTCGTCCCTCGTCCATCGTCCATCGTCATTCGGATTTGGCCCCAGCGGCCCCTGTCCGACAGTGCGGGCTTCAATCGTCATTCGAGCTTCGGATTTCGGGCTTTCCTTCTTCCGCCCTCCGCCCTCATCCTTCATCCCTTGGCCCCCGATTGCTCCTCTCACCTCCGGCACAATGACCGGCAAATCCGCGTTCGCCAGCGCGCCGCCCGGCACTATCACCTCGATGCCCTGGCTGCGCAACTGCTCTCTCACCTCGCGGCTGCGGAAATAGAGGTTCACGATGTCGAGGTCGGCAATCGATACCCGGCGGCCCAGCGCGCGCAGCCGGAGCGAGAAATTCACCGCGACCTCGGTCTTACCCGCTCCGAACCCGCCGCAGAAGACATTGACCCGCGCGAGCCCGCCGAGGAACCCGTCGGCATTGAACCAGTCAACCGCGCCAGCCCGTTCGTCGCCGGCGGCCCTCGGACGCGATGAAATCATGGAGTGAACAGATTACAGCCAATCGAGGCCCCGGTCAACCTCGCCGAGCCGACACATGGGGGACTGCCCCCGTTTTCCGCCATTGCCACGACGACCGGCGCCGCAGAGGACCGAGCAATTCGGGCCGCAGTATGCGGAACAGCTTGCCGAATCACGGTCAGGGCAGTGAGGAGGACAACCTGGCCGGCAATGTAGCCAGCCATCCTGACCGCGACCCCTCGGACAACGGACCGGACGACATCCAGGACTGCGCAGCACGCAACCAGGAGAACGGCTCGGAAGGCAACCGAGACAGCTACCTGCCGCGCGATTCAGGAGACTGCGGCCGGAGCGATTCGGACAATAGCCTCAAGGGCAATCGGGAATACAACTCGCAGGGCTGCCTGGGGGACGCTGGAGGGGACCTTCACGAATTCGACTCAACCAGCGTAGAATCGGGCGCTTAGCATCGCCCTCTCTCCACTGCGCTTGTATCCTATCAGTAAACTCCCGTCTCGGCTTCTGCCGGCCCCGGCCCGAATATCACCTCGTGGTGTCATACCCAAGAGAGAAGTTCTCGGGCAGCCTTGCTAAGTCCATTCTTTTCGGGACTTACGGCCGCCGCGGTCTTCCCCTTCGATGCCATAAACCCTCCTTCTTGGCTCGGAACTCTCCGAATTCGCTGCTGAACCTCACCCTATGGTTCCCCTTTTGGCGCTTTGCCCCGAAAACTCCTCTCAGAACCGGCACTTTGACCGATGGGGGGTCCGCCCCCTGAGCCGTTCTTGAAGGTCTCATTGGATGTCTCCCTGAGTGTCCTCTTCGATGTCTCTTCGAATGTCTGGTTCAGTGTCTCATTCGGCGTCTCCTTCGCTGTCTTCTGACTTGTCTCCTTCCTTGTCCTCTTCGACGTCTCATGCGTTGTCTTCTCGATTGTCTCCTCCGCTGTCTTCCCGAATGTCCCCTGCACGGTCCACTGCACCCTCCGCCGCAGATTCCTTGACCATGGGCGGCGCTACCACTATGATGACTCGACCGTCGCTGCAAGGAGAAACCGATGACCCGACGTGTACGAAGCGTCGTTGAGGAGATCAAGGCTCTCCCCGACGCCGAGAAGCTGGAAGTGGTGTGCCGCTCAAAATTGACCCCCCTGTGCCACTGAAAACTGACCCCCCCCCTGGTAAACTGTTTCTCGTGTTGTCCGGACCGTTGGACGGCACGGGAGGAAAGGTTGATTTCAGTGCAGGCACGGATCACTGTCCGTTGTCTTCGTGACCAGGGTAGGAGCATCAAGCAGATTGCTCGCGACCTGGGTCTGTCGCGCAATACCGTGCGCCGGTACTTGCGTGACCGTACCGCTGCCGATTACCCGGCCCCTGAGGCCAAGCCTAATGCCGGGCTGGAGCCGTTTGCTCATGACATCGAGACGATGGTTGAGCAGGAGTTGATCGGCACCCGGATTCTCGCCGAGCTACGTAAACGGGGCTATCGGGGACCGAGGCGGACCTTCTACCGCTATCTTGCGCGCCATAGGGCGCTTTCCTCACCGAGTCCGGCAGTAGAGCGTTTCGAGACCGGGCCGGCCCGGCAGGGTCAGTACGACTGAGCGCATATGGGACACTTCCCAGATTTCTAATCCGAAGCGAGTCAAGGGCCTCGGCCACGCCCGCGACGGCTGACGACCGACGGCTGACAGCTACCAGCTAGTCCCTAGTCCCCGACCCCTACTCCCCAATCCCTCTCCCCTGTGTGTGAGTGCCATGTCACGCGGCTCACCTGAATGAACCGCGTCTTTCCGCGCGTAGGCAACAGGCTCCGCAGATTTGACACCCCCGCCCGCGAGTTCTACAATCTGGCCGTGTTCGCTACGGTTAAGGACCTAGTTGTTTGGGAGGCGCATCATGAAGTGTGCGAGACTTCGTGCGGAGCTGGTTCTAGCGTTCGCTCTAGTCCTTTTGTCTGCGGCTGCCTGCAAGCGTAACCATCCCCCTTCGGTCCCGGATGTGACCGGACGGCTCGCCTACCGTCCCGGCGACACGGCCCGGCTGTCCGCGACATCGACCGACGAGGACGATGACTCGCTGTCCTATCTGTTCGCCTGGGTGGATTCGGCGAGTTCGGTCTGGTCGCCGAACTACGCCAACGGCGTTCCCGCGTCCGCAAGCCACCTTTATGCGAGCCCGGATTCACACGCTGTGAGGGTGAGAGCCAAGGACACCAAAGGCGCCGAGTCGGATTGGTCGGCCGCGGAGACGCTGCGGGTGGGCATCTTCGTTCCCGGCACTCCCGCGCTTCCCGAGGGGCCGTCTTCCTGGGAGACCGCCGACACCTACCGTTGCTCGACCCATGCCACGAGCCCGTACGGGGAAGCGGTACGGATCGAATACGACTGGGGCCGTGCGGAGTGCGATACTTTCCCGCCGGTCCCGAGCGACTCGCCCTGCATCGGGACTCACGTGTACTACTACCCCGGAACATACTACATAGCGGCGCGGGCGCGCGACACGACCGGTCTGGTGTCTGCCTGGTCCGACTCCAGAGCGGTCACCGTGGTTTGCCATGATTCGACGCCGCCCGCGGTGAGCATCGTCTGCCCTGCCGATAGCAGCCAGGTCAGGGAAGGGCTGGTCGAAATCAGGGCGGCCGCAGCCGACGACCAGATTGTGGCCAGGGTGGAATTCACAATCGACGGAATACCGGCCGGCACGGACAGCGTCGCGGGCAAGGATACCTTCAGTTATGGGTGGACCGATACGCCTGCTCAGGTCATTGGTCGGAGCTACATGATGGTGGCGACGGCCTTTGACGCCGCCGGCAACCAGGCGCTGGATACCATAAGCATAACGATTATCGGCCACATGAGGTGGTGCTGGCAGAATCCCAACGAGGGCTCGATGCAGACATCCGCGATCGTGGCCGATGACGGCGCCGAAGAGGTCGTGATGAGCTACTGCTGGGAAGACTTCAATTTCTACTCCGTCCGCGCCGGCAACGGCGCCGTCAAGTGCACCGCCGCGACTCGCTACCCGTACTACGATTTCACCGGTCACCCGGGCCTCGCCAATGGCCACATTATCGTCGGCGGCAACGACGGTGAACTCTACGCTTTGACGCTCGGCAGCTTGCAGAAGGCATGGCAGTGGCCCGACAAGTCGCCGGAGGACTCGCTGACCTGCATCGAGTGGGGCGCCCCGGCATTCAACGGCGCCGACATCTACATCGGCCATGATGACGAGAGCCTGTACAAGTTCACGGATGCCGGCTCCCGGGGCATTCGGGTCGCCGCGTACGGTGTCGCCGCCTCGGTTGTCGACGCGCCGGTCATAGGCGCGGACGGCAGCGTTTACTTCGGCAGCGACTCCGGCTACCTCGTCAAGATTGATGCGAATCTCACCGCGCCGGTCTGGCGCGTGCACCTGACGCGTGACGGTGAGGTCTACGGGCCGATAATCGGCGATGACGGCACGGTCTATTGTGGCACGGACACGTGCCGCCTGCACGCGGTCAACCCGAATGGCACCGTGAAGTGGACCGCCACACTGGACGGCGTGGGTATGAGGCCGGCGCTTGGCCGGTCCGCGCTCTTTGTGGGAACGGACCTGGGTACAGCCTATTCCATCGACCCCAGGACCGGCAGCATCAACTGGCAGAAGTCGCTCGTCCACGGCTCCGGGTTCTATACCACGCCCATTGTCGCAGCCAACGACTACGTCTACGTCAGTGATTACGACGACGTGCTCTACTGCCTGAGTCAGGCCGACGGTACGCTCATCTGGGTCTGCGACTGCGAAAGCTACCTGCCTGGCGGCGGACGCAGCCGCGGCATGCGCCGCCCACGTCCGATGCAGTTGACCGAGTACGACCCCAACCCTTCAATCACGTCTACCGGCGACATCATCGTGGTCGGATACAACGCGCTATACTGCGTGAATGGCCACAAGGACGGCCCGCTGGACGGAACCGCGGCCTGGCCCAAGTGGCAGAAGGACCGCTCGAACACGGGTAAGAGGTAGCGAGGACGCCCAACCCCATAGTTCCTGAGCTTCGGTAACACGCCCGAATCCTGCTCGGCCGCTTCGCCGCAGCCTCAAGCCACAAGCTCCAAGCCAACAGCCAGCCCAAGCTCAAGTCCACGCCGCCGCAGGCAGTGAGACACCAGTTGCTGGTTTCTGGTCTATGGTCCTTGGTTCCTGATTGGCTTCAGCAGCCCCGGACGGGCTTGGTCCCCAATTGACGAGCAAAGGCCGCGAGTTGACTTCTGTTCGAATACCGCCTATATTAACGCCGGACGAAGTGATTCAGCGCCCGCGTTTGGTAAGAGGACCGCTGGACCGCGCGGCGACTGGAGCGCCTTTTCCGCACGGGGAGTAGCGCAGCCCGGTTAGCGCACCACGCTTGGGACGTGGGGGCCGCTGGTTCAAATCCAGTCTCCCCGACTGACAACAGGGCTCCAGGGTTCACGGGTTCGAGGGTTCAGGTCCAAGACTTCGTCATTCGGACTTCGGAATTCGGACTTTGGCAGTCTGCGCCTGTAGCTCAGATGGATAGAGCATCGGATTTCTAAACCGGTGCTCAGATCATGCTACTTGCGCAGATCCGGGCACTTGCAGGGCGGCTGGTTCGGGGCTGTGCCGCCGTTGTGCCAGCCCGAGTCCGCTGATAGCTTCGACTGCCTGGCTCAATCCCTCGGCCCGAATCCCGAGATAACGCATGGTCGTGTTCAGGTTCCGATGCCTGAGCACGGCCTGCACTCGTCTCGGGTCCACGCCTGCGTCGAGCATGGCGGTCGCCGCCGAGCGTCTGAGGTCGTGCACCGTGAACCTGCGAAGTCCGGCGCGGTCTCGCGCCCGGTAGAGCAGGCTGCGGATTCCACTCACGGTGTACGGCCTGCCGCGCCCTGACGGGAAGAGCCACTCCCCACCAAGCCGGGCCTCGATGATGGCCCGAACGTGGTTGTTGACCGGCACTTCTGCGGGACGCTGCTCCTTCGGCTGTGCCACGAGCAAAGTACGGTGCACCGGGTCATAGTCGCACGGCTTCAGCCGCAGGACTTCGCCGACACGCATGGTCGTTCCCACTAGGGTATCGAAGATGTCGCGCTCGGTTCCGCCCAACTGCTCGCGCCATCGCGCAAGCTCTGATTCCGAAGCGGCCCATGACCTTCTCTCGTTGTGCTCGGCCCTCTGCTTCAAGTC
>Ga0172366_10001039_pt1 | contig 21359 bp, 25 predicted proteins | sample LakKivSesite69cm_FD_114533 | JGI IMG/M metagenome (GOLD analysis project Ga0172366, IMG submission 114533) | Sediment microbial communities from Lake Kivu, Rwanda - Sediment site 69cm | ecosystem: Environmental > Aquatic > Freshwater > Lake > Sediment | place: Rwanda: Western Province, Lake...
CCCTTGAGGGCCGTGGTGATGATCCCCACCCCCAGGGGTTTAGTTAGCACCAGTACATCGCCCGGCCTGGCCCCGGCCTTGGTGAGGACGCGGTCAGGATGGACCAACCCCATCACCACCAGGCCGTACTTGGGCTCCTTGTCATCCAATGTGTGCCCCCCAGCCAGTACGCCCCCTGCCTCGGCCACCTTCTCAGCTCCGCCGCGCAGGATCTCCGCAATGATCTTCGGTGGCAGGTCGGGGGGGAAGCCGCAGATGTTCAAGGCCAGTACTACCTCGCCCCCCATGGCGTAGACATCGCTCATGGCATTGGCAGCGGCGATGGCGCCATAGTCGTAAGGGTCATCCACGATGGGAGGGAAGAAGTCGAGCGTCTGGATCACCGCCACCTCATCGTTGATCTTGTAGACGGCGGCGTCGTCGCTGGCTTCCAGCCCCACCAGCAACTCCGGAGGCTGCTCGGATCGAAACATCTCTTGCAGTGGGCGCAGAACCTGCGCCAGGGCCCGGGGGCCCATCTTAGCCGCTCAACCGGCCGCGGTAGTCATCGCCGTCAGGCGAATCTTCTCGCATGTCATGCTATTCACCCCCTCGAGCAAACCACGACGGGAATTCGGTCACAGGCTGATGACTTTCCCCGCCCGCAGCATCGTCTCGGCGATGGTGTACATGTTGGACACTTCACCCACGGCGGCCTTCTCCTTCAAGTCGTAGTAGCCCAGACAGGTGCCGCAGGCCAGGATCTCCACCCCCCGATCGTGCAGAGTTTGTAAATCCTCCACCACCGGCGAACCCTCCACCACCAGCTTGACCCCGCTGTTGAAGAAGATGACGGTGTTTGGCAAGGGCTCCACCTCGCCCAGGGTGTGGAAGAAACCCCGGATGAGGATGCGCCCCAGTTCAGTGTGCTCCCCACGGCCCATGAACTCGCTGGGCACCAACAGCACCAACAGCCCTCCGACTGGAGCGGCCGCAGGCTGCGGAGCTACCCCTTCTTGGGGTATTTCCCCCTTTGTGATGTGGAGGTAGATGCCATCCTCCTTTTCCTCAGCCCGCACCACACACCCCGCCCTTTCCGCCATCCGGGTCACATTGTGCCGAGTAGTCTCGTTGTCCACAATGGTTGTGACCTTATCGCTTTCCCGCAGCGCATGGCGGGTCATGATCACCGGTTGAGGGCAGGGCAGCCCCCGAGCGTCAACGATTTGGGTCATCCCCTTCTCCCTATCAGATTCTGTGGACTCCTTCGATTTCCACCCCGGCCGCCTCCAGCGCCTGAAGGGCTGCCTCTTGGTCGGCCCGCTCGATGCGGACGCACACCCCACAATCGGAGCGGACGTGCCGGGGGACAGGGATCAGCTTGCTCCCGATCCCTGCCTGCTGAAGTAGCCTCTCCGCCCGCAGGGCATGGCTCGTCGAATAGACCAGAATGACGGCATGCTGGCTGCCGGTCATCGCGCCTCCCGGGCGAGTTGGCGAATAGCTTCCACGGCAGCGTCCACTTCCAGAGCAGTGCTGAAGGCCCCCAGGCCGAAGCGCACGGTGCCCACTGGGAAGGTGCCGATAGTCCTGTGAGCTGCGGGCGCGCAGTGGAGCCCCACGCGGCACAGGATGCTGTACTCCTCGTCCAGGCGCAACCCCACCTCCGAGGGCTCCATCCCGGCGATGTTGAGGGAAACCGTCGCCGTCTGGCGAGCCGTGTCCAGCCCGCCGTAGAGGGTCACGTCAGGGATCTCCTGCAGGCCTTCTATCAACTGCTGTGTGAGCTTCATCTCGTGGGCTCGGATGGCCTCCACTCCCTGCCTTAGCACCCAGCGGATACCGGCCTCCAGGCCCGCTAAGCCCACGGCATTGAGGGTGCCGCTCTCACACATATCGGGCAGGAAGTCAGGCTGCTCCTCCTGCTCCGAACGGCTGCCTGTCCCACCGCGCTTGAGAGGCTCTAGTCGGGACACATCCACCCGCTCCCCTACAACCAGCCCCCCCGTGCCCATTGACCCGTAGAGGGATTTGTGTCCGGTGAAAGCTAGCAGGTCAATCTCATCGGCTGCCATATCAAGGGGATAGGCACCCGCCGTCTGGGCTGCATCCACCAAGAGGAGCAGGCCCTGTGCTCGGGCGATGCGTCCTACTTCGGCCACGGGCAGAAGTGTTCCCACCACATTGGAGGCGTGGTTGAGGGCGATCATGAGCGTATTGGGCCGCACCGCTGCCTTCACGTCGGCGGGGTCGAGAAAGCCTTCCGGCGAGCAGCGAACCACCGTCACCTCAACACCCTGCCGTTCCAAGGCGCGCAGAGGGCGCATCACCGAGTTGTGCTCCATAGAGCTGGTGATCACATGGTCGCCGGGGCGCAGGAGGCCGCGCAGGGCCAGGTTGAGTGCCTCGGTCCCATTGGCGCCGAAGACCACATGCAGGGGGTCGGGCACGTTGAAGAGTTCAGCCACTGCCTCGCGGGCAGCGTAGACGATGCGCGCAGCTTCCACCGAGAGGCGGTGTGCTGAGCGGCCGGGATTCGCACCGACCTGCTCCATAAAATGTACCATAGCTTGGGTCACCTATGGCGGCTTGGGCCAGGAGGTGGCGGCATTGTCCAAGTAAATGAGATTGGCTTGGGGGAAGAGAACCGCGTTGCCAGCGGTGTTCATCCCTTCATCTCCTTGAGCTCCGGTTCCCAGCCATCGCCAGCCGGCACCTCGCTCAGGGAGAGGGGAAAATCAGCAGGGGCGAGGCTGACAAATCGGGGAGGTGATGCGATTAGAGGTGAGGTGCAACACGTGCACCCTGCTCAGGCCTCAATTCCTTCAAAAGGGCAGAGGCCATTGAAATGGGACTGTCACCATGGTTTCTCACTGGGGCGATGAGTACGGGACACTCTCGCTAAAGCGACGGTGATGATTATGCCATCCTCGCCGGGTCCTGTCAAGTATCGCCGGCTTCCCAATCGTGACGTTCTGGGCAATTGCAAATACAGCCGGGTATGGTATAATATGCCCATGAAAAAGCCTCGCCGATTTCCCGGAACCACGAGGCTGTGGCCAGGGGGGAGTGTGGAGGGCCCCTGGCGGTAGGGATGATGCCACAGGAGCCCGCCAAGGTCAAGCCCTGGCGGATTTTTCATTGTCCTTCAGTGAAGACGGATGACGATCTTTGAGGAGCCTTCCATCAAGCGCATCATGGAAGGCGATGAAGGCCAGTTGCTCGACTTTAAGAATGCCCGCATCCATCCTCGGGACCCGGCCGATATCCTCATCGCCTTTGCCAACGCCGATGGGGGTCTGGTCGTCATTGGAATCGAGAAGGACAGGCAGATCACAGGCACTCGGCGGCAGCCGACAATGTTCAGAACCTGCTGAGGGCAGCCTTTGACTATTGCGAACCGGCGGTCAAGGTGGAAACCCGATACCTGGACTGCCACAATGAGCGAGGAGAGCCTGATCAGGTCTTGTTGATGCAAATAGCGCGCTCCACTACTGTGCACAACAACACCCGCAAGACCGTCTACCTGCGCGTCGGCGACCAGAACCGGCGGCTGGGGGTGCAGGAAGTGCTGCAACTGGCCTATGACAAAGGCCAGGCCAACTATGAGTCTGAACTGGCGAGGGGTGCGAGCTACGACGACCTGGACGAGGGCCTGCTGAAACGCTACGGCCAGATGATCGAAGCCAGGTGGGACCTGCGAGACCTGCTGGTTGCGCGGGAGTTGGCGCAACAGGAGGACGACGAGTTACGCATCAACCTGGCTGGCGTGCTGCTCGTTGGCCGCAAGCCGGACCACTGGCATCCTCGCCCGGGCGTCCGCTTCCTGCGCTATGAAGGCACCCAGGCCCTGACCGGCGCTGCCATGAACATCATCAAAGACCGTACCATTGAGCAGCCATTGCCCAGGCTGTTGGACGAAACCTTCGGTCTGGTGGGGACGCTGATCCGCGACTTCTCCCGATTCGGTCCCGGTGGCAAATTCGTGGTTACGCCAGAGTATCCTGAGTTCGTGTGGCAGGAGGGGATCACCAATGCCGTGGCCCACCGGGCCTACAGCATCACGGGGCGGCCGGTGGAGGTGTTGATGTTCGACGACCGGCTGGAGATCATCAGCCCCGGCCCATTCCTCGGCACCGTCAGCGCTGAGACGATCCGCCACGACCACTTCTCCCGGAATCCGCGCATCGCCCGTGTGCTGGCCGAGATGCGTTACATCAAAGACATCGGCGAGGGTGTGGACCGCATGTGTCACGAGATGGAGGCAGCGGGTCTGCCGCCACCTGAGTGGATCGAAGAGCCGAGCGCCGTGCGGCTGATCCTGCGCAACGGCATTGAGCGGAGACGCCTGGCTACCCCCGAAGAGGTACGGGTTCGCAAGATGGTGAAGTTCAACGACCGGCAGCGACAGGCGTTGGAGTACGTGCGAGAGCAAGGCAGCATCTCCAACCAAGAGTACCGCCAAGCATTTGGCGTCTCCAATAAAACGGCCTACCAGGATTTGAAAGCCCTGATCGAGTTGGGAATGCTCCAGAAAGTCGGACACGGGAAGCAGACTCGGTACGTTCTGCTATCCCGGGAAACGTGAGGTAATGTAAGGGTAATGCAAAGGTTAATGAAGCCGTCGAAGCAGGAGACTTTCAAACACTCCACGCTATTCTTCGAGGAGACTGGCCACACCTTTACTGGATGGGCGAGGAGCGGCGAGAGGACGCGCTGATGTGCTTTCCCTACGAGCCGGAGCGGGTAGCCGAGGCTGTTGCCCACTTCGACCGAGTGGTGGCCCGGATTCTGGCGGAGGGTTTCGCCGTGAGACAGCTACCCGAGGCGAGGGTGTGTGGAGTGTGACTTTCGGGCGTACTGTCAGAGACAGGAGACGATCAAGCTAAAGGAGTTAAGCCATGAACGACAGGCTATTGGATAGGATCAGCGTAGACCCGGACATCTGCCACGGCAAGCCTTGTATCCGGGGCACCCGCATTATGGTCACGGTAATCCTCGACAACCTGGCCGAAGGGTTGTCGCCGGAGGAGATCGTGGCGGAGTATCCACCTCTCACCGCAGAGGACGTGCAGGTTGCCATCGCCTACGCTGCTGTGTTGGCCAGAGAGGAAGAGCTCATTCCACTGGGAGCTGTGCCAGCGTGAAGGTCAAACTCGACGAGAACTTGGGGCAGTCGCACGCCGAACTGGTGCGTAATGCTGGCCACATGGCCACAGCGGGTGACCGAGCAAGGTCTATCCGGGGCTAAAGATCCAGCGGTGTGGCGACACGTCTGCGATACCGGGTGCTTTTTCATCACGCTAGACCTTGATTTCTCAGACATGCGTCGGTTTGTACCGGGCACTCACCCCGGCATCTTGCTCATCAGGCCGCGCGACAAAGGCCGAGAAGCCGTGGCGCGTGTTATCCGGCGCGTTCTGGCAGAGCACGGGTTGGAGCCTCTGGTTGGCTGCTTGGCGGTGGCAGACGAGAGCAGAACGCGCATTCGCCGCCCTCCATCGTTGGATTGACTTTCGCAGGAGGATTTGCCATGAAATGCATCGTCTGCCATAGCACCGACATCTCGATGCGCTGTGTGAACGAGCAGTTGTCTCGCGGTGAAGATATGATTCTCGTCCTAGTGGAGGTGTTGGTCTGCAACAATTGCGGCGAGCGCTACTATGACCGGCGCACCATGCAAAGGCTAGAGGAGATTGAAGATGCAGTCAATGCTGATCGCCTCTCTTTGGAGAAAGCGGGCGAAGTACTGCGCGTGAGAGAGGAGCCGGTGCCGAGTTGATTGCCGGGCTAGAGGAGAACACCTATGGAAGCTGTCCTGGATCGCCACATTGAAATTACCCCAGACGTGCGCGGCGGTCGGCCCCGTATTGCGGGCACGCGCATCACGGTGGCCGACGTCGTCCTCATGCATCTGCGCCTGGGCCAATCTCTGGAGGAAATCGCGGGCAAGTACGATCTGGATTTGGCCGGCGTGTACGCCGCCATGGCTTACTATTACGACCACCGCGTAGAGATTGATCAGAGCATCGAAGCAGACGAAGCTTTCGCCGAGGCATTTCGCCGCGACAATACCTCGCTCCTGCAGGCAAAGCTGAGGGCGCTACACAGTGGCTGATCGTATCAAGTTTCACCTTGACGAGCACGTGGACCCAGACATTGCTAGAGCGCTGCGTCGGTACGGAATTGACGTCACCATGACGGTGGAAGCCGGTCTACGTACCCTCGACGATCCGGACCACCTTGACTTTATCCGGCGTGAAGGACATGTAGTTGTGACGCACGATGCCGATTTCTTGCGCTATGCCAGCCAGCGCACCGATCATCCGGCCATAGCCTATTGTCGCATGGGTGCACGCTCGATAGGAGAAATCATACGCAGCTTGATTCTGATCTACGAGGTACTCACGCCTGAGGAAATGGCTGGCCACGTGGAGTACCTCTGACGCCGATTCGGTAGGAGGTGACATGACCAAAGCCACCATCATCCCCTACGACAAAGCTTTACCTGAGATACCCGGCCGTACGCCCTACACCAAACCGGATCGCTACCTGGAAAAACTGGGCGGAGGTCGTTACGAGATCAGGGACAGCCGCCGCCCCAGCGATATGTTCCTGGTGAATAAACTGCGATTAGCAGTGGACCAATGGCGGGATGAGGGCTACAAGGGTGCATCGGAGGTGAGCAGGCGGCTCATGCAGTTCTGGTTTGAAGAGGACCATCTGCTGAAGGATGGCAGCGTCTACCACTATTGGTGGGCGCAACAGGAATCACTGGAGACCCTGATCTACCTGACCGAGGTGCGCGGCTTCCAAGATCTCGAACCCGTCATCTGGCCCAGGCCGTAGAAGATCGGGTGGTCAAGGCACCCCTCATCGTGCACCAGGTGGACAAGAAAGACCCGGGCTGTGTGACTCAACACAACGTCGTCGAGGCCTACCACGATTGGCTCGTCGTTGCCCTGGAGCGGTGGAAGGAGCACACCCGCATTTACAAGGGCGTGGGGCAGAAACCCGTGCTCTTCATCATGACTGAGAAGGCTGTTTATGCCGACCGCATCGGCGGGCACATTCGCAAGCAGGCCAGGCTCAAATTCTACTATCCCGACTTCGTGGCTGTGCAAAGGGCGCAGAATGGCATGGTCAACTGGATCATCGAGACCAAAGGGCGTGAGTACGAAGACGTGGAACACAAACTCTTCCAGTCGTCGCATCGTCCGCCGGTCATAGTAGCGCTCGCCACAGTTGTTGCAGACCAGAAGCTCGACAGGCACTAAGACGATGTCGCTTTCCACCTGGAAGGTTTCGTCAATCGTCCTTCTTTCGATGTCGGGGCTGTGACACACGACGCATTTCATGACCTTCTTCTCTCGTAGTTGATCCACCGCTTCGGATCAGGCTCGTAGACGGTGATCACAATAGCGAGATCCGCCGCCGAAGTATAGCACACACGACAATGATCCCTTACAGGATGCTACCAAATCCGAAGCGGAGCAGGATCGAGCCCGTGAGAATCGAGGCCAGGCCGGCCACATACCACCAGTCGGCCGAGCACAAACGGATGGGGTGGTGCGTCGAAGCGGGGGTGGCCCGGCCAGAATCCACGAGCGGCCAGCGCCAGGCTCAGCTTTCACTCAAGCGCAGGGTACCGATGATTAGAACCACATAAAACTCATTCCCATATGGTCCTTATCTCCCTGAAGAAAAAACTGATCAAAACCACAAATATCATGGTGACGCCGATGAGAGCGGTCGCTGCAGCGTTGACTGCAGGCGTCATGAAGTAGCGGATCAGTCCAAAGATATACACGGGTAGGGTGTTGGTATTGCCAATCAGAAAAAAAGAGAGGATGAAATCATCGAAGGAGAGGGTGAATACAAGAAGCGCTCCGGCCACGATAGCCGGCATGATCAGAGGCAACGTGATATCGACGAAGACCCTCACCGGCCTGGCCCCCAGATCCATGGCTGCCTCTTCCAGGGAGACATCGAAGTTGGCCAACCGGCCATTGATAATGATCACCGCGAAAGGGAACAGGAAGGTGGTATGCCCCAGGATTGTGGCTCCAATTCCCCTCTGGATATGCACCACATCGAAGAAGAGGAGAAGGGAAATAGAGGACACAATACCGTAGGTTACCACTGGGAGCAGTACCAGGATGTTGAGGAAACCACGGCCCCGGAAGCGGAATCGCACCAGACCGAAGGACATAAGCGTGCCGATAGCCGTACACAAAGCCGTGGTGGCCAGAGCGATGATGGCCGAGTTGGTAAAGGCTTCGATGAGCAGCCGATTATGCCAGGCCTGGCGAAACCACTCCAGAGAAAAGCCTTTGATGGGCCAAACAAAGTAACGGGATGAATTGAAGGCATAGAGTACTACGACCACAATGGGGGCAAAGATGAAGAGAAGGAAACAGCCCATGTAGAGCTTATATGCCAGAGTGTTCAAATCGGGCATGTATTGCCTAAATTCCTGCCTGGAGTTCACCACCTTCCTGGCCTCTCTATGTTTCATAGCGGACCTGGCTGCTTATGACCATGATCAAAGCCGCCGCCAATAGCAGGACCGCGAATAGGATGAAGGATAAAGCTGAGCCCAAGGGCCAGTTCGAGCCCATGGTGAAGGTATTGAAGATGACGCTGGATATCATCTCGTCACTGGGGCCGCCCAGCAGGGTGGGTGAGAGCACATCGGTGAACGAGGCCACAAAGACTAGGGCCGCTCCGGAGACGATGCCTGGTAGACTCAAAGGGATGGTCACATTCCAAAGCGTCTGCCATCTGTTCGCCCCCAGGCCTGCTGAAGCCTCCAGAAGTGCTTCGTCAACACGGCCGATGGCGGCATACAGAGGTAAGATCATGTAGGGGATATAGGAATAGAACAGCCCCATAGTGACGGCCCGCCAGTTGTACAGGAGCCGCAAGGGCTCTGTGAGGAGATATAACCTGCCCAGTAGTACATTGACCATCCCACTTCGGCCCAGGAGGATCATCCAGGCGAAAGCTCGTAAAACTTGGCTCGTCCAGAAAGGGATCATGAGCAGGACCAGTATCTCTTTCTGACGCCTGGTCTTTTTGGCCAGGTAGTAGGCCAGGGGAAAGCAGGAAAGGAGCAGCATGGCCGTGACCGAGGTGGAGAGCCTGGCTGTCCGCAGAAAGACCCTGGCATATAGAGTGGTGCAGAAAGCATCCAGATAGTTAGAGAGGGTGAAGGTCGGAGGGGCAATATGGGGCATGTTGGAGAGGAGACTGTACCTGAACATGACCAGAGTGGGGATGAGGTAGAAGAAGAACAGCCAGGCCACGCCGGGGAGTAGGATCAAAGTCAGCTTGTAGTTTTCCCTTCCCTCCTGCTTTTTAGAGAGGCAGGGCCTTTCAACTGCCCTCTCTGTCCCTGAGGTTAATGGGGTCCTCCCCATCCGCTCCACCCTCTCATCTCAACAGATAGGCATCCTGGCCCTGCCAGCCTACGGAGACCTCGTCGCCCACAGTGAAAGCAGTGGCTTCACCAGCCAGCACATCCGCTTTTAATGTCCGCCCATTTTCCAGCCGCACCAGATAACGGCGTTTCGCCCCCGTATAGATGATGTCTTGGACAATGCCCTGACAGCGGACAGGGCAAGCCTCCGCCGCTTCTCCCAGCCGCACCTTCTCGGGACGGACTGAAAGACAAACCAGATATCCTTCTCGGAAATCTCCCCTGGCCTCGGCCACAAATGTCAAGGGAGCCGCCCGCAGAGTGGCCACCTGATCTTGGATGGACACCACCTTCCCCTCGATTAGGTTCGTATCACCGATGAAATCGGCCACAAAGCGGGTGCGAGGCTTTTCGTAGATCTCCTCAACGGTCCCCACCTGTTCCAGCCGACCCTCATTGATCACTCCAATACGGTCGCTCATAGTGAGGGCCTCTTCCTGGTCATGAGTGACATAAATGAAGGTGGTGCCCAGGACTCTTTGTAGGTTTTTCAACTCCACCTCCATCTCCCGGCGGAGCTTCAAATCCAGGGAGCCCAAGGGCTCATCGAAGAGGACCACGCTGGGCTCCACGACGATGGAGCGGGCCAGAGCCACCCGTTGTTGCTGGCCGCCGCTCAGTTGCTTGGGATAACGGTTTTCGAACCCCGTCAGCTTCACCAGTTCCAGAACCTCGGCAACTCTTCGGGCGATCTCTTGCCAGGGCCTTCTCCGCACTTTCAGGCCGTAGGCCACGTTGTCGAAGACATTCATGTGGGGGAAGAGCGCCAAGTGCTGGAACACCATGGTCGTGTTACGCTGATAAGGGGGCCTATGATCCATCCGTTCGTTCTGGATGTAGACAGACCCCCTGGTGGGGAAGACGAAGCCCCCGATGATCCTGAGGAGGGTGGTCTTGCCCGCACCGCTGGGGCCCAGCAGGCTGAAGAACTCGCCCTTCCTCACTTTCAAGTTGATCTCATCCAGGACCTTCGTCCGACCGTAGAAGTGAGTCACATTGCGCACTTCAACATCGTATCGGTCCTGAGCTATTGCCTCTTCCAAGGTTGTGATACCTCCACTGCTCTCCGCCTTCACTTCAAACACGAAGGGATTCAGCCTGCCTTGGCCTCCTCCAGCGTCTTGGATATTTCCCCCAGGATCTCGTCGGAGAAAGCGGGTGTCCACTGCACCCGTGCCAACTCTTCATCGCTATGCTTCATGATTGCCTTAACCTCAGGGTTCATCAGCGATGCTGCTTTCTCGTTGACAGTGAGGTAGCCTGTCTCCTTAGCCAGGTCAGCACAGACCTGGGGATCGAGCATGTGGTTGATCCAGGTGTGGGCCAGGTCCACGTGGGGGGCCTCGCTGGGGATGCAGAATTGATCCTGCCAGCCGTTAGCCCCCTCCTGGGGGACGATCACCCTCACGGGGAACCCATCTTTTTGCAGACCCCAGGCCAAGCCATCGTCAGTGTGGGCCACCAGGGCTTCGCCGCTAACGAAGAGGGTCCGCACTTCCTCCAGGCCATGAGAGAGCTTCAGCAACAATGGCTTCTGCTCCAACATCTTTGCTTTGATCTCCGTCAGCTTGGCATCGGTGTCGGTGGTCAACTCCTCCAGTTTGTAGCCCAGGTACATGGCTGCAGCATAGACCCAACTCTCCGAATCCTCCATGAGGATTCGCCCCTTGTAACGGGGATCCCAGGCCGTGGCCCAGGAGGTCACGGGCTCCTCCACCTCTTCAGTGTTGTACACCAGCCCGGTGACCCCGAAACAATAGGGGATAGAGATCCTCTGACCCTGATAGAAGGTGTAGTCCAGGTTCTTGACACTATCGTAAAGGTAGCGGAAGTTAGGGATCTTGTCAACGTCAATGGGTTGGATCAGGTTCTGGGCTGTGTATTGGGGTAGACGGTAGTGACTAGGCATGATAATATCCGCCCCGGTGCGGCCGGCCATAACCTTGGCCAGGAGCTCCGAGTTGCCGAAGTAAAAGGTGATGTTCACTCGAACGTCATATTTCTCCTGAAAGGACTCAATGGCAAAGGCGGGGGCGTAAATGCTCCAACACCAGAGATTCAGCCTGTCGGCTGTGGGTGCTGGCGTGGCTGTGACGATCTTCTCCACCTCCTTCTCCACGACTCGAGTCACCTCTACTCTCTGGGGGGTCGGGGCTGGACCACACGATGCCAGTAGCGAGCCCAGACCCACACTGCCCAGAAGGACCGTGGCCCTGCGTAAGAATTCCCGGCGGGAAATACACCGTTCGGAGGCTGACCCTCCCACCGGCTTCCCCTCATGTACTTTAGCACTCATTTCATCCTCCTCTGCTAGTTACGATGTTTAACAGCTCTCTATCCCAAATCCCTCAACTCGTACAGGATGGCCGTTGCTGCGACCAGTCCTGCGGTCTCGGCCCGGAGGACGCGGGGGCCCAGGGTGACGGGCCGGATGCCGTAGCGCCGGGCCAGTTCCACTTCGTCGGCAGTGAAGCCCCCCTCCGGGCCGATGAAGAGGCTGACAACGAAGGGCCTCTTCTCTTGTCCGGTAAGCACCGACCGCAGACTGAGGCTGCGTTCCCCCTCCCAGGGGATGAGGGCCAGTCCCCCCTGCTGCTGGGCCCGCTCACAGGCGCGGGAGAAGAGCACGGCTGGCTCCAGATGGGGCAACCGGCCCCGCCCCGATTGCTCAGCCGCTTCCTGTATGATGCGCTTCCAGCGAATGCGCTTCCTGTCCACATCTCCCAGATCGGCGATGATGGCCCGGTCGCTGATCAGGGGCACGAACTCGACAATGCCCAGTTCCGTCCCCTTCTGCAGGGTGAACTCGAAGCGGCGGCCCTTGAGCACCCCTTGATAGAGAGTGATCCGGGTTCGCGGCTCTCCCTGGGCCAACATGCGGCGCACCACCTGGCCCACTACCCGCTCCGAGCCCACCTCCCGTAGCTCCACCTCCCACGCCCAACCGGAGTTGTCGAGCACCAGGAGGTGATCGCCGGGGCGTAGGCGCAGCACATGGCAGATCTGGTGGGATACCGGCTCACCCAGGATGACCCCCTCCTCGCCAATCCACTCCAGAGGGATGAAGAAGCGGTGCATGGTCATCCTACAGCCGCGGCCTCTCCCGCAGGGCTGGCACAGGCGCTCCCCCTAGCCATCTCCTCCCACAGCGCCTTCCCCAGCCGGCGGAGCCCCTCCTCGATGAGCTCCGGCCGATGGGCCGTGAAGTTGAGCCGGAAGGAAGCGCAGGGACACTGCTCGGGAAAGAAGACGGAGCCCACAGCAAAGGCCACGCCGTAGTTGATGGCGGTGAGGTACAATTGGACGGCAGAGATGTCGCTGCTGAGCGTGACCCACAGACACAGCCCTCCCTGGGGGATACTCCAGTGCGCATCGGTTGGCAGGTGGCGAGCCAGGCCCTCCAGCATCGCGTCCCGCCGCGCTCTGTAGACCTGACACACCCGGACCAGATGGTGATCCAGGTGCCCGGCGGCCAGGTACTCGGCCAGGGCCCGCTGCATGAGGGAGGAAGTAAACAGATCGGCCGACTGCTTGGCTGCGACAAACCTCTCCCGGACGTGCCCTGAGGCCACCACGTAGCCCACTCGGATGCCCGGCAGCAGGACCTTAGAAAAGGAGTTCAGGTACAGAACGTATCCTTGCCGGTCCAGGGCCTTCAGGGGGGGCAGAGGGGTGCCATCGTACTGGAGTTCGGAGCAGACACCATCCTCCAGAATGAACACACGGTGCTGCCGGGCCAGTGCCAGCAGCCTTTCGCGTCGGCTCTGGCTCATGGTGACCCCCGTAGGGTTGTGGAAGGTGGGAATGGTGTAGATGAGGCGGGGGTGATGGCGGGAGATCAGCCCCTCCAGAAGATCAACCCGCATGCCCTCCTCATCCACAGGCACACCGATCGCCCGCACCCCATGGGACTGGAACACATCGAGGGCTCCCAGGTAGGTGGGACTTTCGGTGATCACACACTCCCCCGGTTCGGTGAGCACCCGTGCGGCTAGGTCCAATCCCTGCTGTGACCCGGAGGTGATGAGCACCTCGCGGGCTTGAGCTTCGATGCCTCTGGCCTGCAGGTACTGGGCGATGAGCGCCCGCAGGGGTTTATAGCCGGGAGCCCCATCATACTGCAGGGCCTCGGCGCCATCCTTCCGCAGGACGAGGTTGATAGCCCGGCGGAAATCACGCACTGGAAAGAGGTCGACGGCCGGTGCGCCCATGGCGAAGGAGATAAGATCCGGGTGTTGGGACAAGTGCAGCATATCGGCCAACATGCTGCTGGCCGAGACGCCGGGAGGGCGCAGGAGGGTAGTCTGCCAGGTAAAGGGCTGGCTAACAATTGCTCGCTCCACCTGCCGCCGGGGATCGCTCACGAAGGTGCCTTGCCCCACGTGGGCCTGCACCCACCCCTCAGCCGCCAGCTCAGCGTAGGCGTTAACCACCGTGATTCGGCTCACCTCCAGCTCTTCGGCCAGGCTTCGGGTGGAAGGCAGCCTGGTGGTCGGTGGCAGAACACCTTGCTCGATCTGCTGCTGCAGGTGCTCTTTGATCTGTAGATAGATAGGAACAGTGGAGTCGGGTTTCAGGGCGATCCTCATGGCCTGCTCCCTCCCTTATGTCACACTGATTATAACAAAAAGTGGCCCATCTGTATAGGGCCAATCTGCATCCAATTCTATCAGTCCAATTGAGGGCAATAAGTTAACGGGACACCGAGTCAACAAGGGCTCAGCCCCCTCGTTGCCTCATCCACTTGTTACCCGTTGCCCACCCTAGGGGGTGCTCGCCGATCAGCGTGACCCAAACCCCTTCCCGCCTGCAATCATTGATGGTTAGCCCTTGCGAGGCGAAGGCCCGCTCCACCTTCTCCCCCTGCTCTTCGACAATGCCCGCCGCCACCAGCTTCCCTTCGGGGGCTAGATATTTCGCCAATCCCTCCTCCAAGAGGGCGATGATGGTGCGGGCCAGGATGTTGACCAATATCAGATGCCAATTGTCGGCTTTCAAGCCTCTGAGGGAACCGTGCTCCACTCGCACGCGGTCGGCGACCTTATTGGTGACGACGTTGGCCTGAGCCACCCTGACAGCGGTGGGGTCGGTATCCAGGGCCAGAACGGAGCGCGCGCCGAGCCGGGCGGCAGCGATGGCCAGTATCCCCGAGCCGGTGCCCAGATCGAGGACCCGCATTCCGGGCCGGGCCAACTCCTCTATGGTTAGCAGGCACATGCGGGTCGTGGGATGCAGTCCGGTGCCAAAGGCCATGCCCGGCTCCAGTTCGATCACTAACTCCCCAGGCCGGGGGTGGTACTCCAGCCAGGGAGGGCGGATGACCCATCGTCGGCCGATGTGCAGGAGGGGAAAGTGCTTCTGCCAAGCAATGGCCCAGTCCTCGTAAGCGAGGACTTGGAAGATAGGATCGGGCAGGGGATAGAGCTGGCTCAGATGCCACAGTCCCTCCTCCAGCCGTTTTCTGGCCTTGACGCCCCCCTCGCCCACTGGAAGGTAAGTTTTGACTGTAACAACCCCTCTGTCATCGGAATCAAAATTCGTGGACACCACTGCCCCGCCGGTCCCATAGCGGTTAAAGAGCTCGCTGACCGCCTCAGCCCCCTCCCCATTGGTCCCCACACTTACTTCAATCCAGCTTTGGCCTGGGCCAGAATCGCCCTCCTCTACCATTTGAAAATGTCTCCCAACCCGCCGAGAAAGCCCCTCTCCTTCTGGGGGATCACCTCCCGGCCCAGGGTCTTGGCCAACTGCTGGAAGAGTTCCCTCTGCTCCGTGGTCAATTCGGTAGGGACGACCACCTGGGCCACGATCAATTGATCCCCCCGGCCGTTGCGCCGCAGATGGGGCACGCCCTTGCCCCGCAGCCGAAAGACGGTGCCTGTCTGAGTGCCGGCGGGGATGGCCAGTTTCTCCTCCCCATCCAGTGTGGGCACGGTTACCTCATCGCCCAGCGCAGCCTGGGCCACATTGATGCTCAATTCCAAAAGGATGTCATGGTTCTGGCGTCGGAAGTAGGGGTGCGGCTGCACGTGAACGACCACGAAGAGGTTACCCGGTGGGCCGCCATAGGCCCCCGGCTCGCCCTCGCCGCTGAGCCGAATCTGCATGTCGTCATCCACTCCAGCCGGAATCTCGACCAGGAGCGTCCGTGTGACCTGCACACGCTTGCGCCCTCTGCACTCGTGGCAGGGGGTGGTGACAATCTCCCGCTCGCCGTGACAGCGGGGGCAGGTGGTGACACTGACGAAGGAGCCGAGGATGGACTGCTGAACGCGTCGCACCTCGCCAGTGCCCTTGCACTCCGGACAGCGCACCGGAGAGGTGCCCGGCTCAGCACCGCTGCCCTGACAGCGGGGACATGCCTCATAGCGGGGCACCTCGATCTCTTTCTCACAGCCGAAGGCTGCCTCCTCAAAGGTCAGCTCCAGATCGTAGCGCAGATCAGCGCCTCGCTGGGGCCTGGCCTGTGCTCGTGCGCGCCCGAAGTCTCCCATGCCGAAGCCCCGGAACAACTCGTCGAAGATGTCGCCGAAGCCAAAGCCGGTGAAGTCGGGGAAGGTAGTGCCCTCCAATCCGGCGTGGCCGAAGCGGTCGTAGCGGGCCCGCATCTCTGGGTCGCTGAGCACCTGGTAGGCCTCGTTGATCTCCTTAAAGCGCTCCTCAGCGTCGGGGCTCTTATTCACATCGGGATGGTACTGGCGGGCCATCCGGCGGTAGGCCCGTTTGATCTCATCCTGGCTGGCCCCTCGTCCGACCCCCAGCACCTCGTAATAGTCGCGTTTGGAGCTCATCTGCTCTTACTCTGTTCACCGACAGTTATTCTGGACTTTGGACATAGTGAGAGAAACCAGGTTTTTTCGCTCAAGAGTGCTGCTCGGCGCATCAAAATGCCCGAAATTGCGCATATACTTGGATGCACAGTGGTCAAAAACCTGGTTTCTGACTGCTCCCCCAGGTTTGTCCAAAGTTATTGACAACTCAGCGCATCTCATTGGCATTTATTATTATACCATGCGCCCCACCAACATACAAGACACGGGATCCTCAATCTCCCCTCAGTCCCCCCCTTAGATGTGAAGAAAATGCCCTAGCTTGTCCCGCTTGGTGCGCAGATAACGGATGTTTTCAGGATTGGGGGGCATCTCGATGGGCACCCGCTCCACCACCTCCAGCCCGTAGCCGCTGAGGGCTGCCACCTTGCGGGGGTTGTTGGTCAACTGCCGCAGCTTCTTGAGGCCCAGGTCCACCAAAATTTGGGCGCCGACGCCGTACTCCCGCAGGTCGGGCGGGAAACCCAGGCGTTGGTTGGCCTCCACCGTGTCCAGCCCCTGATCCTGCAACTCGTAGGCCCGCAGCTTGTTCAGAAGGCCGATGCCCCGCCCCTCCTGCCGCATGTAGAGCAATACCCCCCGCCCTTCCTCGGCGATCATCTGCATAGCGGTGTGAAGCTGATCCCCGCAGTCGCAGCGCAGCGACCCCAGCGCATCGCCGGTCAGACACTCGGAGTGGATGCGGACCAGCACGGGCTCCTCCCCTGCCACCTGACCCTTCACCAGGGCCACAGCCGCATATTCGCTTGTGACCAGGTTCTCGTAGGCAATGGCCGTGAAGTCGCCGTAGCGGGTGGGCAGCCGGGCCTCGGCCACCCGCCTCACCAGCTTCTCGTGCTGCCGTCGGTACTCGATCAGATCCGCCACGGTGATGATCTTGATCCCATGCTCCGCGGAAAACTCCTCCAAACGGGGCAGGCGGGCCATTGTTCCATCCTCATTCATGATCTCGCAGATCACCGCCGCTGGATAGAACCCCGCCAGCTTGGCCAGGTCCACCGAGGCCTCGGTCTGCCCTGCGCGTACCAGCACGCCCCCCTCTTTGACCCGCAGGGGGAAGATGTGCCCTGGGCGGACGAGGTTCTGCGGCTTGGTCTGGGGATCGAGTACGGTCTTGATCGTGTGTGCCCGGTCGTAGGCTGAGATGCCGGTGGTGATCCCCTGCTGGGCATCAATGGACACGGTGAAGGCCGTGCCGAAGCGGGCGGTGTTCTCTTGCACCATCATGGGAATCTGAAGCTCATCCAGTCGCTCGCCGACGATGGACAGGCAGATGAGCCCCCGCCCGTACTGGGCCATGAAATTGATCGCCTCCGGTGTTACCTTTTCAGCAGCGATGCTCAGATCGCCCTCATTCTCCCGATCCTCATCGTCCACGATGATCACTATCTTCCCCTGTTTGAATTCCTCAATCGCTTCCTCAATCGCCGCTATTCCCATACCTCATCCTCCAACCCCTTACAGTAGGGGTGTACCCTTGTGGTCGCCCCCAGAAAGGGCAACCGCGAGGGTTGCCCCTACACAAACCCCTGCTGGGCCAGAAACTCCAGTGTGAGCCCTTCGCCTTCCCGATGCAGCAACTGGTCCACGTATTTGGCCAGGATGTCCACCTCTAGGTTGACCTTGTCCCCCACCTGCTTACGGGGCAGAGTGACGTGGGCCTGGGTGTAGGCCACCAGCGAGACGGAGAAGGCTGATGGGGTGACCTCCACCACGGTCAGGCTCACACCATCCACGGCGATGTAGGCCTGGGGCACCAGGTAGCGCATCACCTCCGACAGGGCACCGATGGTGACCCACAGCGCGTCCAGTTCCGGGCGCTGGGCCACGATCCGCCCTACCCCATCCACGTGCCCCTGCACAAAGTGTCCGCCCAGTCGCCCCTGGGGCATGAGTGCCCGCTCCAGGTTCACCCCATCGCCGGGGTGCAGATCACCCAAGTTGCTTCGCCGCAGCGTCTCGGGCATCAGGCCCACGGTGAAGGTGGGGGGAGTGAGGCGGGTCACGGTCAGGCAGGCGCCGTTGACGTTGATACTGTCGCCCGGCTGAGTGCCCTCCAGCACCCTCTGGGCGGCGATGGTCAGGAGGTGTGGCCGCCGTCCCACCTCCAGCCGTTCCACTGTGCCAATTTCCTCGATGATTCCAGTGAACATCTCAATCGTGAAACGTGATAAGCAAAACGTAATGAGTGAACGAGGTACGAGGCAACGAATGCTCGTTCACTCATCACCCGTTGACTCATTACTCATTGACTCCCCACTCGGATACCCTACGATGAGCACATCCTCCCCCACCCGCTCGACGCTCACCTGCTCCAAGCGCAGGGCGTCGGCCAGGCGAGGGGCGCCGGCGCCTCTTACGGGTGTCGGAGCGTCGTGGCCGCCGATGATGAGCGGGGCCACGAAGGCCAGCACCTTGTCCACCAGCCGTTTCTCGAAAAAAGACGCCAACACCTCTCCACCGCCCTCCACCAGCAGGGTGGTGGCATCCCGCTCGCCGAGGCGATCCAGCAGAGCGGCCAGGTCCACGCGGCCCTGGTCGTCGGAGGACAGCACCCACACTTCCACCCCCTGGGCCTCCAATGCAGTGCGGTGAGGGGCCGACATGGTCTGGGTGGTGGCCACGATGGTCTTGCCCGGCAGGGCGGGGTCGAAGACGCGGGCGGCCAGCGGTGCCCGTCCCTGCGAGTCGAGGATCACCCGCAGGGGATGTTTCACGTCGGGCTTATCCAAGCGGGTGGTGAGGCGCGGATCGTCGGCCAGCAGGGTGTTCACTCCCACGCAGAGGGCGTCGCTCACATCCCGCAGCTCGTGCGCACGCTGCCGGGCCGCTTTCCCCGTTATCCAGCGCGACTCGCCTGTGGAGGTGGCGATCTTCCCGTCCAGGCTCATGGCGAACTTCACGGTCACGAAGGGGCGTCCGGTGGTGATGTACTTGATGAAGGCCTCATTGAGCTGGCGTGCCTGGGCCTCATGTTCGCCGACGAAGGTGCGGATGCCCGCTGCTTCCAGCGCCGCTCGCCCTTTTCCGCGGACCAGAGGGTTTGGGTCCTCCATGGCCATGCGCACCTCGGCCACGCCAGCCTGGATGAGCGCCTCGGTACAGGGCGGGGTCCGTCCGTAGTGGCAGCAGGGCTCCAGATTGATGTACAATGTGGCCCCTCTGGCCCGCTTCCCCGCCTGGCGCAGGGCGAATATCTCCGCGTGGGGCTCTCCCGCTCGGAGATGAAACCCCTGGCCGACGATCTCCCCATCTTTTACCAGCACCGCCCCCACCATGGGATTGGGGCTGGTGCGACCGCGAGCCCGCGCGGCCAGCTCCAGTGCCCGGGCCATGTAGTCCACCTTCACTCCCCCCTCCGAACAACGGACTGGAGGATTAAGCGGACATTCCCACTCCGAAGTTCGTACTCCTTTATACATCCTTATGGGAGGTTTGTCAATCCCGCCACATGGTCCTGTCAGACTCCGAGTTGATCCAGGACCACCTGCACCCCTTCTTCTACCGTCTCCACCACCTGTATCAGCTTCAGGTCCCGTGTCTGAAGGTGGAGATGCCCCATCAGGTGCTCTAACACCTTTCGCCACTCCCAGCCTACCAGCACTACGGGCTTGGAGGCCATTCCGCCGATTTGGAGCAGGTTCCAGGTCACAAACAGCTCGGCCAGGGTGCCCACCCCGCCGGGAAGGAGGATGATGCCATCCGCCTCAGCGATGAGCCATTGGTGCCTGGTGAACAGATCCGGTGCCTTTCGCTCCTCGCGCAGCCAGGGATTGGAGGGCAGGGGCCAGCGGTCGAAGGCGGCCAGGGTGACGCCGATGGTGTGTCCCCCCGCTTCGCAAGCCCCTCGGCTCACCGCCGCCATCACGCCCGAATAGCCCCCACTCATCACGGTGAAGCCTGCGCGGGCCAGGAGCCGCCCCAGCCGCCGGGCCTCTTCGTAGGCCGGACTACCCTCAGGCAGGTGGGAGCCGCCGAAGACGGAGATGACCTTGCGCTCAGCCACGATCCCCTCCCCCAGCCCCCAACAGCCGCAGCGCTTCCTCCAGCACCCGAATGGAGCGCAGGTACTCGGAGATCAGGATGTGCTCGCCGGGGGTGTGATCCAGGGAGGAATCGCCGGGGCCATAGGCCAGGATGGGACAGGCCCACACAGGGCCCACGACATTCATGTCCGAGGTGCCAGTCTTCACCATGAAACGAGGCTCTCCCCCCAAAGTGCGGATCGCACTCAGAAAGGCGCGCACCAGGAGCGTGCTCTTGGAGGCACGAAAGGGGGGCTCCTGTCCGCGAAAGAAGATGGTCACCTCCCCTGCCTGAGCCAGCAACTGGCTCTTGAAGGCCTCCACGTCGAAGCCCGGCGGGATCCGCAGGCCGACGGTCATCTCCACCTGCTCGACGAAGCCATCCTCCCAGGAATTGATGGAGCGCAGGGAGGGGTCGAGCCGCTCGAAGAATTTTTCCCGGCCCTCATTCCACTGGTCGGCCTGCCCGCAGATCTCCTGCCAGAAGGCCACCGCCTCCTCGCACACGCCCCCGCCCGGGCCGGCGGTGTGGCCCATCTCCCTTTGGAGCTGGACATCAACCAGCAACCGCCCCTTGTAGCCCACGGTGATGCGATCCCAACCGCTGGGCTCGCCGATGACCACCGCCTGGGGGGCGAAGCAGTCCAGCAGCGCCCTTGCGCCCCTCGATGTCGCTGCCTCCTCCTCCACTGCGCCCACGACAAATACCGGATAGTCGAGCGAAGGGCCAACCCGGGCGGCAGCCACGCAGAAGGCGGCCAACGCGCCCTTGGCGTCCACCGCCCCCCGCCCGTACAGGCGATCCCCCTCTTGATGGGGGGGGATAAAACCGGGCACGGTGTCCAGATGGCCCAGGAGGAGAAGGCCCTCACCCTCCCCCATCCCCTCCCTCTCCCAATTTTGGGAGAGGGAGGGGCGAAGGGGTGGGTGAGGGCCCCCCACCGCATTGCCCACCTCATCCCGCCAGGCGTAGAACCCTGCCTCTCGCATCCAGTCCACCAGGAATTCGGCCAGGACCTGCTCCTGACCGGAGGGGCTGTACAG
>Ga0172366_10001040_pt1 | contig 21354 bp, 12 predicted proteins | sample LakKivSesite69cm_FD_114533 | JGI IMG/M metagenome (GOLD analysis project Ga0172366, IMG submission 114533) | Sediment microbial communities from Lake Kivu, Rwanda - Sediment site 69cm | ecosystem: Environmental > Aquatic > Freshwater > Lake > Sediment | place: Rwanda: Western Province, Lake...
CGTCGAAGCAGAGCCGCGTGCCGTCGCGGTTCCAGCGCGGGTGCGGGTCGCAGCGGATGTCTCCGTTGATATCGGGCGGGTTGTCGAACGCGGCGACCTCGTGCAAGGCTTCCGTGTCGCGTTCCATGACGTACACGCGCCGCTTGCCGCCGATGACGTACGTGTCGGTCGCCATCAACCGCTTGTCTGGCGAGACGTGCGGGTAGCCGTCCACGACGAGCTTGTCGGCCGCGATCGCGCGCCAGCTTGCTTGCCCGGCCTTGTCGGTCAACTGGACGTGGCTCAGGTGCTTCTTGTCCGGCCAGCTCATCGTGACGATGAGTTCCTTGTCGTTTATCCATTCGAAATGCGATATGCGGAGGTAGTAGGGCACGGCGAGGTGGCGGTCAGTGCCGTCGATGTTGCATGTCCACATCGCGGTGACTAGTGACCTGAAGAGATCGGTGAACCTGGCGAGGAAATGGATCCTGGTGTCCGCGTGGTTGAAGGCGACGTGTTCGATCCAGAACTGGATGCCCGCGTCGGCGAGCAGCTCGTCATCGAGGCCAGACGTGTCCGTGTTTGCCTTCCACAGCTCGTCGAACGTCAGGACAAGCTTCACGTCGCCCGTTCGCAAGTCCATCATGTAGATGCCGTCGTCCGCGGGATGCACGACGTCCTTGTTCTTGTCGATGCCGAACGGCATGGACGTGACCCGGCGGTTCTTGCGCAGCCTGCCGAAGTTGATGCACGCGGCGAGGTCGTGATGGCGTGCCATCGCGTAGACCGGCATCGGCAGCGACCGTTCCTCGCCCGTGACCACGTCGAGCACCCGCGACCACGCGCGCGTCGCGTCGCAGTCGTTGAACACGATCTTGCGGCCCGGCTCCGAGGGCAGCCAGTTGAGCATGGCGCCTTGCTGGAAGTTCCAGCCGTTGGTCTCGGCGATCGCCTTGTTCTCGCCCGTCTGGAGATCCAGCAGCAAGACCCTCGCCTTTTCGCCGATGCCGGGCATGTGGTCTTGAAAGTCGGTTTCCAAGCAGATGAAATACCGCCCCGTGGCGTCCCACGGGCAGACGCCGTAATAGCCGAAGAAGTGGTGCTTGCCGTTCCCGGGCGTGAGTAGCCGCGGCTTCGAAAACTGCACGTTTTCACCTACATTGTGCAACTACTTCGCTATCTAAAAGTATATTTTTTTGGGAGCCGGGAACATGGTATCCCGTGATAGCCATGATCGAGCGACTATATTCGCCAGACTTTTCTGCATTGTTTGACAGCAAGTTCGCAAACCCGTTCGCGTACCCGCTCGTGGATTCTCTCCAATGGCCCTTGCTTGTCGACATGACGATGGACGCGGAAACCAAGGAACTGTTGTCGCTCAAGGACGAGCGCAACCGAGAGGTCTTCTACCACCGCAAGATAACGTTCGACCAGTGGGACATCGAGAGGACCTGCTCGGGATTCGGGCACGTGCTGTTCCAAGCCCTCTACCTGGATGAAAGTCATCGCATCACGAACCACCACGTCATCGGCAATTGCATTGGCGTCAAAGGCCTCGCGTCTGCCATTATTTGTCCAGAGCTCAAGGGCAATGATGTCGCTTACATAAACATGAACACGTCGATCGTGGCTGGCATCGTTTTTTACCCGCTATTCCAGGCCATCGACATCAACGCGCCGACATTCCAGACGGTCATGGCCTATTGCGACGAGAACAAGATCCCGGTGAAGTGGGACTTCTACCAGCATTCGATCGCCAAGTCAGCCACGATGCAAGAGTGGCTCCCGCGCATCCTCGCCATGCTCGCGAAGTACAAGAACCTGCAGTTCATCTTCTCGGGCCTTGACTTGTTCGACATCGAGGCCGCTGCCCAGAAAATGAAATATTACCCGCGCGTGTGGCTTGAAATCGATCCGCGAGTAATGGGCGGCACGCATCCGGCCGGGTTCTTCTCACGCGTCTTCGAGCTGCCGGGTTTCATCAACAATTGCTGGGACCGGGTGGTCATCGGCAGCGCCACGCCGACGCTCGAGGCGTCGCAGCTCGTGCGCGGGTTGTGGGAGGCATCCGAGTCCTTGCCCTTCCAGCTGAAATGTCTCGTCCGCACGTGGCTGCCCCGCAATGCCCTCCGCGTGTTCAAGCTGCCCCTCGACAAGATCGCCACCGAGCCCAGCTTTTCGAAGGTCGACCGCTTCCAGTGGAAGGAAACATCGAGGACGGTCGTGGAGCTGAAGGAATACAAGCAAGCCGTCATCGACTTCGAGTTGCGGGTGCAGAGCTTCTCGATCACGCAGCTGCTCTGGCTCCAGCCGGCCATCGAGGCCACGTGGGCGGCCGCCCGCAAGGATCTCCCCGCGATCGAGACCGGCGAGCTCCTCGTCCGGACCTACCACACGACCACGTCGATGATCATGAACGAGCACGAGCGCGGCAACTACTTGCAGATGCATTACGATCTTGCCGCGAAGAGCCGGGATGACCCGACGAACGCCCTCCACACGGTCGCCGCCGAGGAGAACCGCGCTGACTTCAACTACCCCGACCACATCTTGTCGTCGTCGATCGGGGACAGGAGCCTCACGATCCCCATCGCCGCGAACAAGCTCGACATGGGCAGCCGAGAGAACACGTACATACTCGTCACGTTCGGCCCCCGTGGTGTCAAGCTCAAGCTGCGGTACACGCTCTACTTCAAGTGATCTCCTTCCTTCCCTCATTCTACCAATTCACGTGAATGGTTTTAAACACCGGCTCGTGCATCCCCTCGTATGTCCCACGCATCCCATAAACGCAAGGCTCCCTTTCTGGGGCGCATCACCACGCGGTGGTGCGCGTCGTGCGACGTGCCCGTCCTCCGCGGGAAGAATTGCCCGGTTTGCAAGGCAGATCTCGCGGAGGTCGAGATCGCACCGCCCGGCGATGTCCGCCCGGCATTCGAGTACGATATGGCACTGCTCCGGGAGACGTGCGACGCCGTGTTCGTGCCGGGGATGGGAAAATACCTGTTCCCCGGCAATGCCCTCGTCCTGCTGAACAAGGTCGGCTCGATGGACCTCGATTACCAGGTCATCGTCTACGGCGCGTGGGCCGGTAACCTTCGCTACGACATTTTCAAGAAAGCGCACGTGTTCATGCCGACCCTGGAGGGTGCCAGGTGGATCTTCAAGTATTACAAGGACAATGGGCTCATCCGGGATGATAGCATAGCACCAAAATGCATCGAGTACAAAGCGGATGCGGAACAGTACATCGCCAAGGGGGCAAACATCCTCGTGCCTGGCATCGCCCGGATCGACAAGAACGTCCGCGAGGGCGATCCGTGCATCGTCTATTCCCCGAACGGCGTCATCGTCGCGGGCCATTACACCGCGGGGCGCGAGGAGATCGAGAAGATGCTCGCCGCGGGCAAGGGGCGCGTGGCCAAGCCGAAGCATTGGAGCAAGCCCGTCCCTGTCGCCGACATCCCGGATCCAGGCTCGTCCCCGCCCAAGACGTGGAAGGATGCCATAGCGGTTAACGACCGCATCATCGATAAAAACGTCAAGAGCTCGATCGGCTTCATCCATAACACGATCGACGCGTATAACGAGCTGCCAGTGGCCGTGGCCTACTCGGGCGGGAAAGATAGCCTGGCCACGTTGCTCCTCGTGCGCAAGGCGATCGGGCCCGGCGCGGGCGAGCGCCAGAAGTCGTTCTCGATCTTCTTCGCCGATACCGGGCTCGAGCTGCCCGAGGTGCTCCAGAACGTGCAAGATGTTGTCTCGTGGGCGGGCCTGCGCGGCGCGTTCTTCACGCGGTCGGCCGGGGACAAGTTCTGGTCGCTCGCGGAGAAGTTCGGGCCGCCCGCGAGGGATTTCCGGTTCTGCTGCCACACGCTCAAGGCAAGCCAGATCAACGACATGATCGAGGAGATGGTCGCCAGGGCGGGTGGGAAGGCGGATTCCAAGATCCTGGTGTTCCTCGGGCAGCGCCAGTACGAGAGTTTCAGCCGGGCAGAGGATAACCGGGTCTACACGAATTCCTACGTGCCAATGCAGGTCATCGGCACCCCGATCAAGCAGTGGTCGGCGCTCGACGAGTGGCTCTTCTTGCTCAGGGAGCAGATGCTCGACCCGGCCGTGCCGATCAACCCGCTGTACTTCCAGGGGCACGACCGCCTCGGCTGCTTCCTTTGCCCCGCGCAGAGCGTGGCGAGCCTCGCCCGCGTGCGCGAGACGCACCCGGCCTTGCAGGAGCGCTGGCAATCGTTCCTGGAGCGGTACCGGACGAAACAAGGCTATCCCGCCGAATGGCTCGACTGGGGCATGTGGCGGTTCAAGCACCCGAAGGGACAATGGAAGGACGTGGCGGCGCGGCTGCCGGCCGCCACCACGCCCCAGCAGAAGCAAGAAAAGGTCTCGATGGAGGGCATAAAGCTGTTCGTGACCAAGGGGATCTCGCCGTGCACTGCGGGCGGGTTCTCCGTGAAGGCACGTTTTTCTGTCCCGCTCGTCCTTCCCGAACTGTTACCGTGGGCGCAGACCGTCGACAAGCGCGTGCAGCACGACGAGAGTTCTGGCCTGTTGTACATGTACGAGCCGGACGTTCGCTTCATGCTCTTCGCGGACGGGTCCCTTTTCCTGCAATCGCCAGATGAGAAATACGATTTCGATCGATTCTTGGTTCACTTGCTCGGCGTTACAGCGCGAGGCATAGCGTGCGAGCGTTGCGGCGTGTGTATCAACGTGTGCCCGACTGGTGCATTATCCAAGGATGGGGATGGCCGCATCCAGATCGACCCGGGCAAGTGCGCGGGCATTGGCTGCCAGAAATGCACGCACCACTGCCCCGTGCACCACGTCGTGAAGGGCAACGTCATCCCAGCCACGGGGCAAGAATGACGCGAGGGGCCGATGAAAAGATGGACGTCCTTGGCGCCGCGAAGCTGGTGTGGGACTACCACCACGTGCACCACGTGCTTCGGAAGGCCGATTGCATCATGGCCCTCGGCAGCAACGATACGCGGGTCGCCGAGCACGCGGCGCGGCTTTACCTCGACGGGTGGGCGCCGTTGCTCGTCATGTCCGGCGGGCTGGGAAACTTCACGAAAGGCAAGTGGGAGAAGCCCGAGGCAGACACGTTCAAGGATATCGCGGTCGCAGCCGGCGTCCCGGCCGCGAAGATCCTGGTCGAGAACCGGTCGACCAACACGGGCGAAAACGTCCGGTTCACGCGCGTGATGCTCGGGCAGCGTGGCCTCTCCCCGGCGAGCTTCATCCTCGTGCAGAAGCCGTTCATGGAACGGCGCACGCTGGCGACCTTCGAGAAGGTCTGGCCGGGACCAGAGTTCGTGGTCATCTCCCCCCCGATCCCCTTTGACATGTACCCGAACGAGGTAATCCCCCTCGACGACTTGATACACACGATGGTCGGCGACCTCCAGCGCATCATGCTCTATCCCTCCAAGGGATTCCAGGCTTACCAGGCGGTTCCCGAGGACGTGCACGCGGCGTACGCGTTTCTCGTGCGAGCGGGCTACACGCGGCACTTGATGCCCGGGGAGGACCAGATCCCACCGCGGCCGTGAACCGATAGGTTTCGTCGGGGCATCGCCGGCGCCGCGAACACGGCCTGCCATTGCATCCATGGCGGGCGCAACAAATAAGAGCCGAATAGCCCTCCTCCTAGTCAAGACCATGGCCAAGAAAAGACCCCGGCAAGATACCTTCAAGGAGGGCGTGGACGAGCTGCTCGACGTGGGTGCCAGCTTGAAGGCGATGGAGCCCCCAGAGCTCCGGCTAGTTACCCGCGGGCTGACCGAGGTCGAGGGGTGGTGGCACGCCGTGCGGGGAATCGCGCTGTCGCGGGCTATCGGCCAGTTCCTGGCCATCATGCGGCGCCAGGAAGGCATCATCCTGGACTTCCTGGACATCCAGTCCGGGCCCGGCACGTTTATCGTGACCTCCACCAACAAGAACGACCAGTACACGTTTCCAGGTGCATCGATACTTGCGTCGTGGCAGGCAAGCTTCGGCACCGAGACGCGTTTCGACCACGTTTACGCGTTCGACGTGGATCCCGATTATCGGGTAGCTCTCAGCGCCCGTCTCGGCCTGCTCGCGGCCCAGCTGGGAAAAAGCGGCATCGCGCCAACCGGCTTCCACGTCGTCAAGGCAAGCGCCCGCGACGAGACCATCGACACCGGCCAGGCGGTCGACGAGGTCATAAAGGACATCCGCGACACGCACGGCAAGTTCTACCATTACCTGGGCTTCATCGACACCGAGGGACTCGGGGTCAAGTTCTCGACCATCAGGGCCCTGCGGGACAAGCTCCCCTACGGCGACCTTATCATCGATTACGACGCGGCGGCCGTGGAGGACACGCTCGTCACTCCCCGCGGGTACAAGGTACTCGACGGGTTCTTTGGCACCGCAGTGCCGAGGGGAGACGTCTCGCTGGGATTGAAGGAACTATACATTGCCCAGCTGAAACTTGTCGGGTTTCGCAGCGTCGGCGCGATCAACGCGTCGCCCGCGGGCACGCCATGCAAGCGGGAATTGCTCTTCTGCAGCCGCGCGGAGAAGCCTGCATGGGCACCGATGGTGGCCAGCTTGAACGAGCGCCTTTCCGGCATGAACGGCGAGGCGATCGATGGCTTCTGGCGGGTGGCCGGGCGCAAGGCCCCCACGTTGCTAGACATGCTCGAGACCGTCAAGGCGGCGAACCCGCCCGGCGAGGCGATTGTAAAGGGAGAAAAGGGAGCCGGGAGCGGTAGGGGGGACGTTGCCAGCCTCGACCTTGCTTTGCTACAAGGGAAGGAGGGATTCGTGCGCCCGCTACTTGCCGGCAATGACGACGCCACGTGGAAGGACATCTTGTCGAAAAACGCGTTCGACGTGCTCAAGGTAAATGGCGACATGATCGTGGTGAAGAAGCGCATCTCCAACACCGACCTGGTGCCCAAGAGCGCGTGCATCCAGGGGAAAATACGGGAAAAGCTCGGTATCTCCGTGCTGGAGGCGCGGGACATCTTCTTGCTCGACCGGCGCTCGCGCCAGTTCGGCACGGCCTCGTTCCCCGGGGACGGCCGGCTCGACGGCACCGGCTTCTGGCTCCAGCTCTACAAGGATATCTTGCAAGACGGGAACCTCTTGTTCCTGTCAAAGGTCGCAGACGCAAAGAAAATCGTGATCATCATCGATTACTTCCAGCAGCTGTACCCGATCATCTCTTTCTTGAAGGACTACTATCAGTTCTATAAGGCCGTAAAGGACAGCAACGTGGACCTGGTCCTTCCCGAAAATGAAAAAAGAATGGAATAAAGTTACCATTTCAAGCATTCATTGAGAACCGGCCGGCGGGAGGTCCTTTTTCTCTTCTTCCTCCTCCTTCAACAGCTCGATACCGCAAGTCCAGCATTGCTGTCCCGACTCCTTCAAGGCCTTGGCACATTTGAGGCAGTACAGCGAGTCGCATTGCGGGCACACGTAAATCGTGCCGGTGATCGGTCCCTTGTGCACGATGCAGGTCTTGGCTTCCTTGAACGCCGTCACCTGTTCCGCGGTTGCCTTGATGTCTTGCAGTTCCTTGGCCGAGAACTTGCGCTCCTGTCCCGTGTCCGAGGTATGCCCCATCGCTGCCTTGCCCTCCGCCAACTTCGGAGGAACTTTTCCAACCATGGGCGGGGGCATCGATACATCGGGGATTTGTTTCCCTATTCCAGGTTGGGACACGTCGGGTAGCTGTTTCTTGTCTTCCTTGCCACGGGCTTCCACCTTTTTCGCTTTGGCACGCTTCCGGCTCGCCGCTACTATTCCTATCGTGATGAGGATCGCCGCGCCCACGCTCGCGGCCACGAACACGTACCAGTATTCCTCGAAAAACGAGGGTTGCTGCGCTTGAGACTTCTTGATGGTCACCCACACGGTATCGGTCGTGTACCAGGTTGGATTCCCGTTGAAGTAGATCCGGATCGTGTAATTATAGCTTCCGACTGGTATATCCACGTCGATCAGTACCGCGACGATCTCTGCCGAGATCCATGTCCCGTTCCCGACCCGCGCCCCGTTCCTGTACACGATGTAGGTGCCTGCCCCTGCCCCGAGGGAGTCCACGATGGTCCAGTTCAGGAACACCGAACCTCTTTCCTTGTCGATGCTGAAATCTTGGGAACCGGACGTGATGGCGGGGTAGTCATCGATGAAAACCGTGATGGTGACATAGGTCGTGAAATGGTTTGCATTCGTGATAGCGATCGTGTATAGGAAGGTGCCTGCATCGGCCGTGTTGGCGTTGACGTTCGCTACCACGCCATTCACCCAGCTGACATTTGTGAAAGCAGTCGCGTTGCCGGAGATGGTCATGGTGAAGTTGCCCGAACCGCTCGTGTCGTCTTGCAGCAGCAGCCCGAAAGTGCCCGATGATCCTTGCATGCACGTCACGTACAAGCTACTCGGCTGCACTAGCTCTGGATATGAGACCACGGTGATGCCAGCAACGTTCATGCTGGGGTCGCCATCAACATCGGTCACTATCAAGGTCACCGTGTAATTTCCAGGCGTGGCAAACGCGTGAACCGGGTCGCGGGCAGTTGAATTCGCCGTGCCATCCCCGAAATCCCACGAGAACGATGCGGGCCCGTCCCCTTCCGAGCCGGTGAAGTTGAATTGCACCATGTCCCCCGCTCCCGAAAGGGACACGTTCGACGTGAATAGTGCCGACGGCACGTTGTCTTGAAGGTTGAGGGTGAACGGGGCGCTGGGTGCGATGGTAAACGTCATGTAATATGCCCGTACTCGCCAGTAATAGACCCCGGACGGTTGCTGCAAATTTATCTCGCAAAACGACGTGCCCGACGTTTCCACGATTCCTGTCACCTCTTGCAGGATCGAGGCAAACCAGGAGGTGCTCGAGAGTTGCCATCTAAAAAAGATCGCAGTCGTCGTCATGTCCAGGCTCTGCCACGTGAATGTCGTGTTTCCCATGTTCACGGTCGTTCCGTTCGTGGGCGATATCGGCAAGTAGGTCCCGGAATACCCCTGGAATGGATTGATGTCGGGCCCGGGAAATGACCTCGTCGCCGTTCGAGCCCCGTCGCTGCATTCGATGGTGAACTCGTGGCTGCCCCACGGGACCGTTGTCAAGTACTGGTAGATGATGCCGTCCGTGGCGGTGTTGTCGCCGGGGTTCACCTTGGTCATGTTGAACGTTCCCGTGGCGTTGATCGTGATTCGGACGTAGGCGGGCAAGTCGTTATCCTGGTCCGTGTAAGTCGCCGTGAAGTTGAACACGGTGGAAGCCGTCCCGGTCATCGGCGAGAAGCTCACCCCGGTTATCGTCGGGCTATGGAACAAGTTCACGTCCGGCCCGAGGATCCAGGCCGTGCTGTTCACCCGGTTGATATCATTGCACGTGAACATGAACTGGTACATACCGAGGCCAAGCATCGTGTTGTACTGGTAAAGGATGCCATCCACCGCGTTCGTGTCGGACGAGTTTACCGGGTCCAGGGTGAACGTGCCCGTCCCGTTGATCGTCAGGTTCACCCATGCCGGCAGGTTGTTGTCGGCATCATAGTACCAGACCGAGAAGCTGAAAATCGTGGTGTCGTTACCGACTGGCGGGTTCACTTGCGGGGTTCGGAGCTGGGGGTCATTGTTGTTTATCCGGGCAACGTAGAGGCTCGTGTTCAGCGGGGTGGACACGTTGTACTTGCCGTCGCCGGTGTTGAAGGAGAAGTAATTATACCCCTCTGGAAGCGCGATCTCCAGGTAATACAAGCATCCATCTGCATAGTTGGAATCACTGCTGTTCACCTTCGCCATGGCGTGTTGGGTCCCGTTGATGGTCACGTTGACAAAGAACGGGGGGTTATTATCGGGATCCATATAGGTTACCGTGAAATTGTGCACGTACGTGAGGTTCGACGGGTCGGGAATCACCAGCCCGGCGAGCTGCGGCGGGTTCTCGTTGTGGACGAGGTTGAACACGATGGTATCCGACCAGGCGTGCGCAATGCCTTTATACTCCGGCCGGACTCTCCACGCGTACTGCCCGGTGGAGAAGAGCAAGTTTTGATTCACGCTCGTCGTCCAAATCGTCTCTTGTACCCCAGACAGCTGTAAAATGACGGACGAGAATCCGGTGTCGTTCGAGAGCTGCCATGTCCAATTGACCAGCCCGAGGGGAAGGCCCAAGCTTTCCCAGCTGAACGTCGTGGTACCTGTGAACACGGTTCGGTCGTTCAGCGGGGAGACGAGCGTGTACAACGGGGAACTCGCCACGATCACGTCATCGAAATGCCAGTAATCGGTTCCAAGCCCGCCGCCGCCTTCTTGCCGGAACCTGATGCGGAATCCGGCGTGGCACGCGTCCCACGGGAGCTCTTGGTTGGTGATCGTGTATATGGTTCCTGCTGGATCAAGGCCTGAATATGTTACTATCAGCGTCCACGTCCCGCCCGACGCGTAATATTCGACAAAGAGGTCCTCCGCCGCGGTGTCCGGGCTGTCCGAAAATGCACCGCCTTTTCTGACCCAAAACGAGACTATTATGCTGGAAAATCCGCTCGTGTCGATCACCCTCGTGGTAACAGAGCCCGCGTCCGCGCAGTGGTATGCCGATCGCGTTCCCGAGTTATGCGTCGCCGTGCTTATGCCGGCGGTGCCCGTGACCGTCCAGTCCGTGCCGAGCAGTGCACGTTCGAAGTCGTCTGAAAATATAACGGTAGTCGTCGGGGTTAGGCCCGTGAAGGGGTTGACTTCTGGTCCAGTCAACCATCCCGTGTCATTCGAGCGCGGGTCATCGTAGCACCGGATTATGTACCGATGCATTCCCCAGTCCACGGCGGACGCATGCACGTATAATATCCCGTCCGTGGCGTTCATGTCGGACGGGACAGACTTGGTCATGTTAAACGTGCCGGTTCCGGGGCCTGTCCCGTTTATGGTGATGTTGATGCACACAGGGAGGTTGTTATCCTGGTCGTAATACCAGATAGAGAAGGCGAACGTCGTCACGTTCGTGCCAATAGAAGGGGAAAGCTGTGGGTTCACGAGCGATGGGGCATAGTTGTTGACACGAATCACGGTCACGCTCGTGTTCACGGTAGTCGTCGTGGTGTACTTGCCGTCGCCCGAGGTGAAGAAAAACGAGCAAGTGCCGATGGATAATAGGGTCTTGTAACAGTAGAGGCACCCGTCCGCGTAGTTCGTGTCGCCCGGGTTAAATTTCGACATTGCGTACATCGTGCCGTTGATGGACACGTTGACGAAATAGGGCGCGTTGTTATCCGCGTCCGTGTATGTCGTCGTGAAGTTGAACAAGGTCAGTTGATCACCCGTGGTGGGCACCACGTTCGTTGCAAGCTGCGGCTGGTTCTCGTTGTAGGTCATGAATATCGACCTAATGTTCGTGGCGTTCCCGTAGGCACCGTTGACCACGGGGCGAACCCGCCAGTAATACGTGCCGGTGGGTAATAAAACGTAGATGCTCGCGGAGGTGTTGCCTGTCGTTTCAAGGATCCCGCCTTGACTCTGGAGGATGGTGGCAAATGTCGTCGTGTTGGATAGCTCGAGCGTGTAGTTCATCGGCCCGATGCCCAGCTCCAAGCTATCCCACGTGAACGTCCTCGATCCCGTGAATAACGAGGCTCCATTCGCCGGGCTGATGGGCACGACCATCGTCGACCCGCTGAATGGATTGACCTCCGGGGAAGTGGATGTCGTGGTCTCTGTTGTGTAGGTACCATCGCTGCACGCTACTTTGTACCGGTGCACCCCCCAGCCGAGCAGCGTCGTGTACCTATAAAGGACCCCGTCCATCGCGTTGTAGTCGAGCGGGTCCACCATTGTCATGGTGTGGTTGACGCCGTCGATGGTGACGTTGATCCACGCGGGCATGTTATTGTCGTTATCCCTGTAGAGCACGCTATACGTGAAGGTCGTTAAGATACTGCTGCTGTAGACCGGCGTGACGCTTGGATTTTCAAGTGTCGGGGATGCACTACTTGTATACGTGATGCTGATGGTGTAATTCGACGTGCTGTTAGAAAGCTCCGTGTCAGCACATTCAAAGCGGTACGTGTGAATTCCGGGCTGCAAATACCTGTACATCTGGAACGTGGCGCCGTTTTTATAATTCGTATCGCTCGCGTTTACCTTCGTCATGGAATAAGAAAACCCGTCGATTATCGTGGTGACGGAGAGTGGCGAGTTATCATCCGCGTCCGTGTATGTCACGGAAAACTCGAGCAGCGTGTTCTGGCTGCCCGTGGAAGGCATGACCTTGCCCGCGGTCAGTTGCGGTGAATACTTGTTGACATACCCCAACCACCCGAACACGTTCTGGAGGAATTCCAGGTTATCATTCTGATTGTAATTGTTGGAGATGAAGTAATAGGATCTAAGATCGACGATCGCGCCGTATCCATAAGCCATAGCACTAACGAAGCATTCCCCCGCGTAGCGTACAACGGATACAGCGAGAGGCTGGCGCGTTAAATTCACCCTGGACCCGTCAATATTTTGGAACTTGAGGGTCCCGACTCCATCGACGATCGGATGTGGTGTAAAATCGGATGTCGTGCCCCCGGCCGTGCCAGACGAGTAAATCGTCATGTTCAAGCGCGCCAAGATCGAGGAAACAGAGGTAGGCGTCAACGCGCCCGAAGTGAACAGCCTGCCGCCCCCTGCTAACCACGTGAACAGCGCGTCCAACTGCGCGCCTGGTATCGCGCCCCCGTTGTCATCCACCCAGAGCATATCATAGTTGGCCAGCACGGCAGCCGAGAGAGCTGATGATATCGTTGTAATGTTCACGCCACGGGGGGCGAGGTAAGAATTCACGAACGTGGAATAATGCGTTATGGGGTTACTTTCACCATGCGTGATCACGCATCCTATCCGCTTCCCGTTCAAGTCGATCAAATCCCAGTCCATGTTCTGCTTGATGGTGGGGCCACCGAGCACGCCGGAAGTCGTGTTCCTGGACGCGTCCCAGGCCATCACGCTGAAGTTATGAGGTCCCAAACCCAGGAGCGTCGTGTAATAGAACACGGTCCCGTCGGTATAGTTCAAGTCCGCGGGGTTTTCCCGTATCATCGGGAACGTGGAGCTCCCGTCGATCGTGATCTGGACAGAAACTGGCGCGTTGTTATCCGCGTCGCTATACGTGGCCTTGAACCAGCAAGTCGTCATTCCTGCATAGCCGATCATCGGGTACGAAAGAAATTGCGACAGCACGGGGGCATAGTCGTTCACGATGCTCACGGTCGGGCCAGACAAGATGCCCGTCGTGTTCGTGAATGAAGGATCGGACGTGAAGAACCTGTACGTGTAGACGCCCGGCTGGAGATACAAGCTGGTCTGGTATTGGCAGCCATCCAGGTAATTTGTATCGGCGGGGACGCTCTTTTGCAAGGGGAAAGACGTTCCGTTCACGATCACGTTGATTATATTGGGGCGGTTGTTATCATCATCGGTATACACGACGCTGAAGGTGAATTGCGTGTTCATGTTGGCCGACAAGGGATTAACCATCCCCGATGTTAGGCGTGGCAGGTTCACGTTTTGCTGGTATACGAATCGAGCAACCAGCGGGTACCGGTCGACGGATGTTGCGGCCAGGGTATATGGCGTTTCCCAAATGATGCCATTGTTAATTGCAGAAGGATACAAGGTTGAATAATCCCCCCAGTAATTTCCGTTCACCCCGTCGTCGAACCAATTGACCCCCGTGCCAGATGCTTGCCCATCGTAGGTGTTACCAGAGAAATCATTCCAAAAAATGCGATTATATTGCCCGTATTCGAGAAAAATCCCCCTAATATTGCCGTTCACCCTGTTTTCCTTGACGACAGCACCGGAACAGCTTTCTACATGGATTCCCGCGTACGGGTCTGTCACACCACTCGTGATGTTGTTTCTAGCAATCGTACAGTTGTTGGCGCCGTTCAGATCAACAACGCCGGTGTCGGAGTACGAGTTACAATCCGTGAACGTGTTTTCCGTGACGTTCACGAAATTTGAGCTACCAATGATCAGCGGCGAATACGAGGTGGTGCTAATGAACCGGTTCTTGTAGATCGTGTTCTGATGGGAATTGCTTGCCAGGCTTATGTAGTCGCCTATTATCGTGCAGTTCCTGATGGTATTGGACACCGCCCCGTAGAAACAGATGGCATAAATGCAACCGCCCGAAACGAACGTGCAGTTGCGAATCGTGTTCGAGCTCGAGGAATCCGCGCGTATACCATAATTGGTCGGGGGCCACCCCCCTTGGAACCGCGTGTGTTCGATGATATTGTTATTGGATGAGCTTTGTAGAAACACGCCAATGTAGTTATGATCGAGATCGGCTTTCGTGATGTTCACGTTCTTGACATTATACAAGCGGATGCCGGCTTGGGGGTATGTCGTCCCGCAATTGAGGATCGTGCAGTTTTCGATAACCACGTAGAGATCCGTGTTCAAGAGCTCGATCCCCGACGCCCCTGCCCCCTCCCCATCGATATAATAATTACTGATCCTGTGTGGATTGGCCGGCGTCCCAGCGGTCCCGTTCCCGGCGCAGAACGCGTTGAGTGCAGTATTACCGTTGATAGAGATGCGCGCGTGATATATTTGGCTGGTAACGACCAACCCGCTATATGGTCCATTGGTTACCGTTGTCATGCCGTCGTCGCTGGCTGAGAATAGATACGTGTAACTACCCGTTACCAGAGTGACCTCGGCCTTGTACCAGCACCCGTCCATGAAGTTCATGTCGAGGGGGTCGACCTTGGACATCGCGTGCGCGATCCCGCCGACGGTCACGTTTATGGAAGTCGGCGCGTTGTTGTCCGAATCGGTATAGCGGACCTCAAACTCGTAACTTCCACCAGATGGGCCGGTCAAGGGATCCACGGATCCACTCGCCAGGGTGGGCTGCGCAGCGTCGGTACGCGAAACAAGCAGGCCCGAGTGCAAGGTCGTCGATGTCGAGCGCTCCGCATCTCTCGTTTCGAAACGGTAGTCATACTGGCCGGGTTGCAGATACGTGGTGTACACGTACACGACGCCACCATAATAATTGTAAGCGGAAGGTGTTTGTTTCACCATCGGGAACGTGGTACCATTTATGACGCAGCGAACGTAAATCGGCTCGTTGGCATCTTGATCGCTGTACGTCACCGAGAACGTGAACGACGTGGCCTGCGTTCCACTTCCCGGGCTCGCGCTATCTGCTGAGAGCACGGGCGCGTAGTCGTTCACCTGGTAAATAAACGGGTTCACGAGGGGCCTGTAATCGTATCGCGTGTTCGTCCCGGAGATTAGGTATGGAGTGTACCATATTTTCCCGTTGGACGCCGCACCCGGATACTTGGTGCTGTAATCCTTGTAGTAGTTACCGTTGTAAGTGTCGTTGAAATAGTTCGGGGGCGCACCATACTGGTTGTCGTCCCGAACGCTGCCGTTGAAGTAGTTTTTCGTGATCCGGTTGTAGCTGGCTTGATCGTAAAAGTTCAAGACGGACATGGAAACGCTGGTGAGCACGTTTCTCGTGAAGTTGTTGTATTTTCCATAATCCATCATGATGGCATTGCTCTGGCTAGACCAGACCGTGTTGTTCTCGATGTGGTTGTAATCCGTGTTGTACAAGTAAATTCCACGATATTGCGACGTCAATCGACATTTTTCGATGATGTTATAGTTGCTGTTGTCAGCATAGATGCCATAATAGGTGTTCGAGGTGTTGACACCCGTCACCTTGATGTTAAAACCTGTCACGATGCGGATGCCACTTCCCGAGGCCGTGTTCGTCAAAGAACAATTCGAGATGATGAGGAAGCGGTTCGTGTTGGCGATGTAGATGCAATCGCCCGTCCCTCCCGCGTCGATAGCATACCCGGAGATCCTGTGCGCGGATGCCCATGAAATGCCCGTTGTACCATTCCCTGCACAAAAGTTATCCAGGGCAGTGTTCCCGTTTATGCTGATCTTGGAATGCGTAACCAGATCCGAGGTACCGATGGTATTAACCCGTGTTTGACCCGAGCTGGATTGTTGGGCACACGGAGCAAGGAGGATGATGGCGAAGGCGATAGGTATGAGACATAAGACAAGGTTGAGTTGGCGTTTCTTCATGTTACTCCAACACTCGTGGATTGACTATAATGAACTAGTAAACTCGTTTGCGAATTTAACCTTGATAGGACGGCTCCCGCCTTTTATTGAGACGGGGAATGAATGGGTGGAGAAGGAGGAAACATTGGATTTTTCTCGCACGATTCGGGCACTTTCTCCTCCAATCTGGTCGGCATGTCATTTTCACCTCTATAAGGACGTGCGGGACAGCAACGTGGCACTCGATATCCCCGAAAAAAAGGAAGAATGATGCTGCTGGCTGCGAATATCAGAGCTCCAGGACCTTCAATGCGTCGTAGTCGGCAACCGACGGGCTGTTGATGTCGTCGAACGTGTAGTCCGCGCCCTCTTTTTTCAAGCTGACGACGAACACCTCGTCGCCCTCCTTCCGGATGAAAGCATAGACGCCGCCGGGGCCTAACCTGGCGGAACCATCCCGGAGCTCGCCGACCCGGGTCACGTCGCCGATTTGCCGCTTGCTCTTGTCCATGAACTTCGCCATGCGTTGGCGGATCTTGTCGTCGAGCGCCCCGAGCCTCTGGCGGTTCACGGCGCTGAAGATGGGGAGTAGCTTGTCAAGGCTCCCTTCCTTGATGCAACCAATGGCCATGTTGGCCACGTCGCGCGGGTTTTGCATGAGAGGAGTAACGACTCAGTTGATATAAAGGCTCTGGAACATCCGCTCGATCCCGTATCAGTAGATACGGTTCTTGGCTTTCTCCACGTGATTATCATGCAAAGGATAAAATCCCGGAGCAAGACTCAACGAGTCATCAATACTACCCTGTATTTTTCACTCCAAGAGTCCCGCTAGGACTGCTCAAGGTGCTGGTTTTAAAAAATTACTGGACCCTTCGGGCTTTCATCTCCTATATGAATATTGGTAAGGATAGATGGTTCCGAGTACCTTGTTGCACTTGCCGCAAGTTACAAGGAAAATGCGTTTGCTCGTACCTATGAGAAACTGTACCTCGAACAACGGACCTGCGACAACAAATACCTGGGATTTCGGGTCGAGCTCTTGGTTGCAGTGCGGACATACGGCCTTCATTTGGGGGGATCTTTTGCTCCACATTATTTCAGTTTCCTTTTTTTCCTTTCTTACTTCCCCGTATTCCTCATATGCTTTTCTCTCGAAATAGTCATCATCAAGCTCTGGATCCTCCGGTGGAAGATCATCATCTTCATATTTCTTCTCTTCTCCCATGTCCATCACGATTTTAGAGAAAACAGCATGGCAAGGGGGAGAGGAGAATAATAACTTATAAACTTAAGATCGGGCGGGTCTTTCGTCATTCAGTCGTGGTTTAATGCTCGTCCACTTGATGCACGCATCCTTGCTCATGAACTGGTTCTCGACCAAGAGCCTCACGAGATCATCATCCTCGGTCAATAATACCCCTTTTTTCGAGATGGCACACGATGCGATCAAACAATCAAGCAGGTCTTCGTGGCCCGCGAGGCGGACCTTCGAAACCATCGCCACGCACGCGGGACTCGTGAGGGGATCGAGGAGCCGGACGACCTTCGATTCCTTGACGGTCGGAAACCCGATTTCATACCGTGCGAGGATCGATGCATCTTGTTGCTTCTTGTATTCCCGGTTCAGCTTGAACAAGATCTCCAGCAAGCACGTCGTGGGGAGGACGAGGTCGAAACCGGGGATGCCACGGCTCCAGAGGCGCTCCAATGGATTTTCGCCGCTCTTGGAGCTGGCGAGTTCCTCCACGTCGATGCCGAACAACGGCAGGGCATACGTCGTGTCGAGGACGAGAAATCGTCGCGATTCCATCACCGTGCCTCCACTTTCTTGGCCTCCTCGTCCAGCTCGGCCTCGATCGAGCTTGCGGATTGCGACGTGATCCGAGGAAGGTTTAACAGTTCCTTGACGGAAAAAATCCTCTTGATGATGAGCTGGTTAGGCTCGGCCTCGACCAGGACGTGATCTCCCGGGGCGATGTTTGCTAGCTCGCGAAGTGCTTTCTTGGGAAGGATCTCGCCTTTCTTGCCAACAACGATCTCTTCTTGCATAAGAAATTGTTCGTCGGAGAATATTTATCTTTTTCCGAAAATGGAAAAAAGTCAGAAATTAATGATTTTCATCCCTCCACGCTGAAGAACCGCCTTGTCTTTGTGAACCAGCGATACTGAAAAAAAACATCGAGCAGAAAGCGGCGCTCGATTCGAGGTCATCGGTGCCTGTTGTTGCAACAACGATCGACGAATGCCGATATCTATTTTCTCGCCGGGTTAAAACCCAGAGCGTGTCCGGCGAAGGTAAAATTTCACATCCATTCCCAGTTTCACGCACTTTTCATGGACCATCTCGAGGAACTCGAGAAATCTCGGCGCCCCGGATTCCACGTGATTGGACTCGTATTTTACATCGAACGTGGATCTGCCCTCGTCGTCTAATTCCATCCGGGCATCTACCACGTCAGCCAGTTTGTTACCACGAGATGCCTTGCCGAACAAAACTTCCCAGATCGGTGGTAACGATGATGGCTCTCGCGGCGGGAGGCCCGGTTCCAGGCTCCCCGGATCGTCCCGGGCCGTCTTCAACGTCTCGATGATGGTGCCGAGTGACGCGCTGGAGACTTTACGAGAGAACAAGCACATAGGGATGTCGGGGTCTTCTGGAGTAAAATCGCCGATCTTCTCGGCAAACCATGCAGATTCGGGATGGTTCTCCATGCAACCGATTTCCCCGAAGTAGTACGTTCCCAGACGAGCCCGATTTCTTCCCGTCGAGTAAGCACTTAATTCGTCAGGGCCTTGCATCCGATTCACGGTGCTGAAGATGGGAAGCAGCTTGTCAAGGCTCCCTTCCTTGATGCATCCAATGGCCAGGTTGGCCACGTCACGCGGGTTCTGCATGAGAAGAATAACGACGCAATCGATATAAAGGCTCTGGAACCTTCACCAGATCCCAAATGTGTGGGTACAGAAAATGTCGACCACAGCAGCCATAGGAAAACGGAGCTATAGATCATCTAAAAAACTGTACATAAGATGCACGCGTTTCGAAGCCATTCATGACAAATACCGGCGATGCTCGACACGGCGGTTCCCGTACGGGATTGTTTATTATACAGACGGAGATGCCATCAACATCGTGGCGATACTGCAGCTAAATAGGGAACCGGGCTATTGGAAAGGTAGAACAAAGGGAAAATAAAGGTGATGGAAGCGGAAACGCTGTTCAGACCTTCATCGTGATCCAGTCGGCGACCTGGGGGATCATCGAGGGGAGGCCCTTCTCGAAGGCGTTCACGAGCTCGCGGAACATCATCGCCGCGGTTGGATGAAACATCATGGCGAGATCCATGCCGGCGACCGCCAGGCATATGGCCGTGTAGCATTCCCATAGAGGACCACGAAGGTCACGCATTCCCCATTCAGGATGTTTCGACTCGCTCATCCAAGCTTCACGAGCGCCCCACGCGTTCGTCGTGCCCGCGCTCATGGGGAAGGCGAAGTCGGTATCGCCGCGCAAGCCGGCGAGGTGGTATCTCTGATAGATTGAATAGCTGTACTCAAGGCCGTAACCGAGCGTAGCGCACGTTGGATCCATAAGAATTCTATCACGAGGTATTCCGATCTCAAGAGCGCTTTTGCATATTTTTTTCTGCGCGTTAGGATCCAATTGACTCCATAAAAGCACGTTGTGGCCATACTTCATGGCAATCGGGACGACCTTGTCGACGGTCTCGACCTTCGCGGCCGAGAGCATCAAGCGCTCGCCCTGCGTCGCCGCCGCCACCGCCTCGAACATCTGGAGGTCCTTCTCGTCGTTTCCCGACGAGCCGATGGAGACGGGCACCTTCACCGCTTGCAGCACGTTCTCCATGAGCTTGGCCGATTCCTTCGGCGGCGTGTTCTTCACCGCGGGGTCGGTCGAGACGAAGTGCAGCGACAGCATCTGGGCGCCGAACTTCTTCACGGCAAGCTTCGCCCACTCGACCGGGTTGTGCAGGATGTCCTCGCCGTACTTGTCCTTGATGGGCCCGGGCACGTGGGCGACGTGGTCGAACACGTCGTAGATCACGACGGGCGGGTTGGGGTTCTTCGTTTTCTCCCAGCCATAAAAGTGTGGCACGGTTTCGCCGCCTATCTTCACGGTCGTCCCGTTGGATCGCTTGAACTGGATCTCCTCGATGCGGGTCTTGTAATCTTGATAAGGCACAGAAAATCGTGTGGATTCCCATTCAAAGGGCTTCAGTCCCTTTCCCGCAACTAACTCTGGCGCAATCGTCTTCTGGACAATATTCGATACGAGTTGAGGCAAAAAATGCAACTCCAACGTCTCGGCAGCTAGATCGACATCATCTAATTCGATTTCGCCCACATCATCGATGATTCTTGCAAGTGTTTTAGATAGTTTTTGGATATCCAAATTTCATCACATTTTATAACGTGATTTTTGAATCACTCATCGTTCTGAGTTAATAATCTACTCAATAGTTATTAAAGCTCCGATTATTCCCAAGTCTCTTTATATTCCATCTATTACCCCCTATATAATGCAGAAACGTCGACAGTAGAACTATTACAGCAGAAGCTGCTTAAAAAAAAGATAATTGAAGAAAATATAAGATAGTTAAGGAAGAGCCACAAATCCTATACCGATCGTAGTGCCGTAATCCGCTAGTCTCTCGTGTAACCATACACGGCCCGTCTGAGTTCGCTCGACATCTGATGGTGTCATACCATAGTTAGCCAAAAGCCAAGTCTCAAAGTCAATACCAGCTAGATTATTACCAGCTTGTGAAGCATAGAGCAAGAACCAAGGCAAAGTCGCCATCTCATTCTCTAACGACCGAACTGGATTATCGTTCTCATCCACTTGAATCCCCGCGATATCGTACGCCAATGCAGCCATAGCGCGATCTGCGGCAATGCTCATATCTTGGGAAATTGGATCCGCTGGATATGCTGTACCAAGCAGATGATGAACTAGCCATTGATCAAATCTCACTGAAATACAATTCGATATAGCTTGGCTATTGGTTCCATCTCGGAATACGGTAAAAAAGCTCGCCGCTTTAGATCGCATCCAAGCTGATCCAAGCGATTTTATACCGGAAGTCCCTGTCATCCAACAACCTGGGAAGTTTTTAATACTTAAGATAGGTAAGTTTTTGCTCTCCTTAAATCCGATAGCTTTGCGCGCAACCGGGCGATTTTTTCCTTCCATTTAGCACCAACGTGCATGATGATTGATATAGACGTTCTTGGCTTCCGTTTCTTAGCCATGACCTCCTTGGC
>Ga0172366_10001042_pt1 | contig 21344 bp, 15 predicted proteins | sample LakKivSesite69cm_FD_114533 | JGI IMG/M metagenome (GOLD analysis project Ga0172366, IMG submission 114533) | Sediment microbial communities from Lake Kivu, Rwanda - Sediment site 69cm | ecosystem: Environmental > Aquatic > Freshwater > Lake > Sediment | place: Rwanda: Western Province, Lake...
CCCACAAGATCTCGAACGATCTCGAAGTGACCGCTGAAGGAATCAGCATCTCGGATCCCAGCGCGGGCCCGGGCGAGACGGTGAACGTGACCGCGACGGTCCGTAACTCCGGAGACCTTTCCCTGAGCAATGTCCTTGTGAGCATCACGGACGGCTATCCCGGCACCCCAATAGGAAGCATGCAGAGCATAGCGGCGCTTGGGGCGGGCCAAAGCAAGGAGGTTACCGTGATATGGAGCATCCCCAAGACGGGCGCCCCCCATCTGATCTACGTCCAGGTGGACCCGTTGAACCAGGTTGCCGAGATGAACGAGACCAACAACCTGGCCTACGCGGGAGCTGTCTTGCCCGACCTCCAGCTCAGCGAAACCTTGGTCACCTACCGCGGCAACTACGTCGTCGTGAATACGACCCTTGTCAATGCAGGATGGGCGCCGGCATCAAAGGTTGTCCTTGAGTTCTCCTACAGCAACCTCTCCGTCTCCACGGAGTGGGCCTTGTTACAAAGCAAGACCGTGGCCCTTCTCGGCCCGAGGTCCAACACGACCGTCGGCGTCGAATGGGACATCTCCGATCTCCCGGCCGATGCCTACTACGTGTCGATCCAGATCGACGCGGCCAATGGGATTCCGGAACTGGACGAGACCAACAACGACGACATGGTCCTCGCCAAGGCATCGCCCGATCTTGCCCTGGAGGAACTGGACCTATCATCAGACCTTGAGGGCGAGATACCCTTCACCGTCACCGTGGCCAACCGCGGCCAATTCGGCGCCTCCAACGTTGGCGTGCAAGTCTACGCCCAGGCCAGCCACGCGGGTCTGGGCGCGTACGGAGCTGCGCCGGTCCTGAACGCAACGATTCCATCGATGGAGGCCGGGTCTCAGGTGACCCTGTCGGGGACATGGTCCGCCGCTCCCGGGGACTACGAGATCTATGCCATCGTGGACCCGCGCGACGACCTGATGGAGCCCGACGAGATCAACAACGTGGTCGTGCAGCAGGCAAGGATCCTTCAGAAGCTCAGTCTGGCGGGCTTTGACGCTTACGACCTTGACGCGGATGGCCTGATCGACTACCTGTCCGCCGGGATAGGCTTCGAAGTCAGCTACCCAGGCGTGTACTATCTGGCCGCAACGCTGGACGTCGGCGGCCCCCTCAAGGCATCCAACCTGAAGCATCTGGAGCCGGGCCCAGTCACCATAAGGCTCAACTTCAGCGGAATAGGCATCCGGCAGCGGGGTGCAAACGGACCGTATGTCCTGAAAGATGCGAGCCTCTATGACCTCAACGGCCTTCTGGGCATCCTCACCGAGGAGCACCAGACTCAGTTCTATGACGTCGGTCTGTTCCAGGCCCAGCCGGCCCGCCTCACCGGCAGGTACGGCGATCGCGCCGAGGACATCGATGGAGACGGGCTGCTCAATTGCCTAGAGATCGACGTCGGCATCAACATCACCAAGCCCGCCGACTACTACTACGAGGGCACCCTGTACGACCCCAACAGGAACCACGTCGCGACGGTCATCAACCAGGCCCATCTGGAACCTGGGATACGGAATCTCACCCTCAGCTTCGAGGGCGCCGCAATCAGGGATAGCGGCCTTGACGGTCCCTACCTGCTCGCCTACCTCGTCCTGTCCGACGAACGTTGGTTCGAGATCCTGCGCGGGGAAAACGTGTATGCCACCAAGGCATACCGCCATGCGCAGTTTCAGTCAGAAGCCCATGCAGTGGTGGCCAATCCGCCGGTCATGCCCTTGACCATCAGTCCGCCAAGGGGCGGGATGGACATCGGCCTGATGCCAACGTTGCAGTCATCCGCCTTCTCGGATCCAGACCCTGGAGGCATCCACAGAGCTAGTCAGTGGCAGATCACCACCAAACCGGGTGACTATGCCCATCCCGTCTACGACAGCGGCAACACCACCGCCGACCTCACCACCATCACGCTGCCCTCGGGGATTCTGTCCGCTTCGACGACGTATTATTGGAGGGTGAAGCATCAGGACAACACGAACGCCTGGTCGAACTGGTCCATGGAGGCAAGCTTCACAACGCTCTCCGTGAACCGGCCACCTGCAACCCCCCAGAACATCCAACCCACGGACGGGGCAACGGGGGTGGTTCTGACGCCCACGCTGGAGTCGTCTGCCTTCTCGGACCTGGATTCGGGGGGCATCCACAAGGCCAGCCAGTGGCAGATCACCGTCACACCGGGGGACTATGCTGACCCGGCATACGACAGCGGCAATGACACCGCGCACCTCACCGCAATCGAACTGCCCCAAGGTGTTCTGAGTGCTTCGACCACATACTATTGGAGGGTCAGGCATCAGGACAACGCGGGCACTTGGTCCAACTGGTCAGCGGAGACAAGTTTCACGACCCTCGGTGAGGCACGGAAGGCTCCCCCTCTTGCCTGGGTCGCAATCATCCTCGTCTTGATTGGCGTCGCCGCAGCGGCGTTCCTGGCCCGACGTCGAAGATGAAGCATCGGAGGTTCGTGAGCCACATCGAACTGCATGCCATCTCGCTATTGGCGCGGTTTGAGGCCTAACCCCCACGAAAGCGATATGAACCAACGAATTCCACATCACCGCAGGAGGCAGAGCAGGTGCAGAAGTCCGGCGTGAGAAGGATGGGCAGCAAGTTCGAACTTGTCTCACCCAACTTCATCTACTGCATCGACATTTCCTCGGGGCTCAGAGCCGAATCGTGGACCAATCTCCTAACCGGACGCAAGGTCGCCCTAGGTGGAGCGCCTGAGCTGGAGCTGGATCTGGATGCAGCCGAACAGCGCATATGGATCACCGGCTGGCGAGTGAAATGCTCCCATGAGCAGAGGGGTGACCCCGACGTAGAGCTGGAACGTTCAAGGGCATTCGCCGCACCGGAGTTCGACGACAAGGACTGGAAGGGAGCGATGACAGTCGCCCTCGAAGGAGCACACACTGACCCCAACGTTGGGGACAAGTTCTACTGGGCCCGTACCCACGTCTTCCTTCCAGTGAACGCGGAGGACAGGCCCCTAGGCCTTCACCTTGGTGGCCTCGGCCTGTTTGACTTCTCCTACATGCGCGTCTTCATCAACGGTTTCGAGGTCGGCGAGCGCCACACCTCCAATCGATGGAACGAGCCCGCCGGCTTCAACATCGGGCCCGAATCTGACGCCCGACCCCACCTTCGCTTCGGCCAGGACAACGTGATCGCAGTGCAAGCGACCGGCTATAGGGCGCGCACACAGCGCATGGACGAGCTGGATCCCGCAAGGGTCCGCCACCTCCCGATGAAATGCCAATGGCCGGGGCAGTTCGAGGAGTACTTGGCGGTCGGGCAGCCCCTTTCGACCCCTGAGCTGAGGGTCATTGCGATGCGGGAGGCCGGTGATGATGCGCAGAGGCGGGTCGTGTTCGACCTCTCGTCCCCGGACTCGGGCATGTCCGCCAGCGTGACCTACCAATGGAACTCCACAGATCCTGTTCTGCGCAGATTCGCATCCATCAGGAATGAGGGGAAGGAGGATAGAACCCTCCTGAACGTCCGTCTCGGGACGTACGCCACGGATGCGCCAGTCTCGGAGGGGGAGCAGGGTTTCCCCGTGTACGTGGGGGAGGAGTTCTACCTGAGCCTGGCCCATCCTTCCGGTTGGGCTACCGGCCAGGACGGACGGGTGAGCCTGCGGCAGTACCCTGGCAGGAAGCTTGCGCCGGGGGACAGCTTTGAGTGCATGGAGGCCGTGCTCGGCGTTGCCCCGGCTGGAAGGGCCCGCCAGTCCTTCCTCGCCCATATGCGGAGCCGCTGCCGCCGGGTAGTGCGGGGCCATGACGTGGCCTACGCGATCTTCGAGCCCTTTGGCGCGCGGCCCGGGCAGATCTTCGACGAGACGGAGGAGTTCGTCCTGGACAACTTGGCCAAGGTCGCGCAGGGCCAGAGGGAGTCGGGGTGCCACTTCGACCTATACTCCGTCGACTTCTGGGTCGATTACCACGGAGATCTCCAGCGGTTCGATCCGGTGCGCTTCCCCCACGGGCTGGACCCAATCAGGCAGCGCCTGGACGAGCTCGGGACCTCGCCCGGCCTCTGGATCGACAGCTCCATGGAGAGTTGGACCATCGGGGGCAACCCCGTTGTGCGCCCTACCTGGACCCATGACCCCGCCTACGGCCCGGACAGGGTGACCCTCTGTCGCGCGACCGATCCGGTGAAGACGATGTACTCAACCGCCTTCCGGCACCACATCAGAGGTAACGGCGTAAGGCTCTGCAAGTTCGACAACTTGCAGGCCATATGCTACAACCCTGCGCATGGCCATCTGCCCGGGATCTACTCGACGGAGGCGATCCAGAGCGCGGTCCTTGGGACGCTGAAGGATCTGGACTCGGAATGCCGGGACGTCTTCCTCATGCTCTACTGGGGGCATCGTTCCCCCTGGTGGCTTCTGCATGCGGACACGCTGTTCGAACCGGGGCTGGGAATCGAGGCATCCTCCCCCAGCTCCTCCCCCACCCTCTACGTCAGGGACAGCGTTACCGTTGGCCTCGACCAGGCCCAGTGGTGGTGCGAGGACATCCCGGCCATCGGCAAGGACTCCCTCGGAATCTGGCTTTCAGACTGGAAGTGGAACAGCTCGGTTGGCAAGGAGAGATGGCAGGAGGGCTTCGTCATGGACATGTGCCGGGGCAGCCTGCTTGCACAGCCCTGGAGCGATGAGGGCTGGCTCACGCCCGACGAACGCAAGCAGATGGCGCAGTTCATCGATCTTCTCAAGGCCAACGCCAAGTGCTTCGCCAATCCCCGGTTCGTCGTTGGCAACCCTTGGAAGGACGAGCCCTACGGGTACTGCTGCGCCGACGGGGACAGGGCATTCGTGTCTTTGAACAATGCCACCTGGGACGATGCAAAGTTAGCCCTGGAACTGAACCCGGCATGGGGGATGAGAGAGGGTGGCGCTTGGGACATCTACCGCCTCTACCCGGAACCAGCCAAACTCAAGGGCCCGGCAGGGGGATTCCGCAGGGAGGCTGTGATGTCCCTCCGTCCCTTCGAGGTCGTGCTTCTGGAGATCGTCCCGTGCGGTCGGAAGCCCTCCCTCAATGCCAGATTCCGGGTTCAGCCAATTCCTGAGTCCTTCGCTGAGCCATCAGGGAAGATCGAACTAGTCTTCCCGTCCACCGAGGGCGCCGGCCACCTCCCTATGCCAAAGCAAATGGAGGACCCGGCAAAGGGAATCACAAGGAAGGTCATAGGGCTGCGTTGTGGGGTTCCGGCGTGCCGCAAGGGCGGGTTGCTCGCGATCTCGGCTCAACTGAAGAGGAATCAGGTCTCGGTCATGATCGGCGACCTTGGCAAGCGTTTCGCGGCGATGGCGAGCATGGATGGGAAGGAGTCGGCCTGCTGGCCGGTCGTGCGGGAGGAGAGCTACCCAGCCTGCTGGCAGGCGTGGCGCATTGCCGTCGAACCCTCCCGGGTCCGTAAGACGGTAGAGATGCTGGTGGTAGCGATGATGCCCCAGGGCGTGGAAATGGCCTGGGAAGGACACTTCATACCCTGCTGAGGCGCAGGGCATCCGCCTATTCCTTGAGGTGCGCGAGCCTCGTGGTTTCCAGGTCCTTGTAGAAGCGTCTCCTGACCATGAAGAGCCAAAGGAAGAAACCGCAGATCATGGATGTCCCGGACACCGCCAGATACTCGGTCAGGTAGACCCAGAAGAGGGCCTTCCCTCTGAGTTCGGCTGACTTGGATGTGATGCCCACCAGGCCTTCGAGGGCTTCCTCTATTCCACCAAGGGACCCCTCGTAGTCGCCCTTCATGTAGAGCGTGCTGGCCTCGTTCCTCTTTCCCTCCAGCTTGTCGAGCAAAGCGTAGAGGGGGGCGGTGTTGGCCCCGAACCTGTCGATGAAGTCCATCATGGACACCATCATGTTCTTCTGCTCGTAGAAGGCGACGAGGTCGGCCCTTACAGTATGTCCGAGCTCCAAGTCCTCCGGCACCGGCACATCGGCCGGGAAGTAGATCCGGTTGAGAATGAAGTCGACGTGGTACTTCCAGTCCCTGATGGCAGGATTCAGGAACATGAAGTCCATGATCGGCAGGCAAAGGGTGATCCCGCTTCCGTATTTGGCAGACACTATGGCATCCTCTCCGCCTGCCTTCCACTTTGCGTGGACCACGGCCCCGGGGCGCGCCTCTATCAGGCCTGGCCCCCTGCCCCCGGTGAACCCGATGGCCTGCTTCTCGAAATCGGGAAGGTTGACTACGGGCGTCTTGGTCACAATCCTGAATCCAACTCCCTCTTGGGAGGACTGTTCGATGAAGAGGTCCATCGGCCATGCCTTGTAGATGACCGAGTTCACCCAGTCCTCGGGTCTGTTGCAGTAGAGCATTGGGTCGGTGAGGCAGGGCTGCCAGCCCATGTGTATCAGGACCAGTCCCAGGCCGTCCTCGTAGATTGAGTCATGGATCCAGTTCTGCTGCTCGTCGCTGAAGACCCAGGGCGGGGCGAACATGAGCTGCATCACGTCCACCCCTGCGGAGAGGCGTGCCTTGGTCCTCGGGAAGTTGATGCGTGCCCGTCTCCGGACCTCGTCAGGCTGGAGGCCATTTGAGGTCTCGATGCTTGCCACCAGGAGTATCCTTGGGTCGGACCTGATGATGCTGAAGGCGTACTCGTGCAGGGCCTGCCACTGGTTGCCCACCGCGATGAGCCTGATCCTGCCCGTCGCGGGGTCGGTCTTGCCGAAGGACGGATCTGCCGACACAGCAAGCAGAAGTAGGCCAACGGAAAGCGCGAGGCCGCGGAACGTAGTCGGGTCTTTCGCCATCTTGGCCGCCCTTCAGGTATCCATTGAAAGATATGAGCTCACGCCGGAATCCCGCCCCGGGCGCTGCAGGAAGCGTCATCCGACCCGAACCCTTGCGAATGGCTTCATCGCGACCGGGCCTAGGATCCCGGAGGGCTGAGGCTGGACCGCCTTCTCGCCCGGCGGCGGGAACCTTCTCCCGTATCTGCGTTCCAGCTCCGATAGATCCGGGTCGGGGAAATCCAGCACCTTGTTGATCAGAAGGTTGGAAACCTCAACGCGCAGGGAGTTGCTGCCCTTTCGGACGAGTCTTGTGATCTCCAGGGCGTTGGGCGGCGTCCAGAGCCTTCCGGCCAGCTTCCCGTTGACGCGTACTGTTGCGACTTCCCTCACATCACCGAGGTCCAGTTCAAGGCCGATCCCACGCGCCACCCATTCTTTCGGCAAGTGGAAGGTTGCTCTGTAGATCCCCGGTCCCGAGAAGCCCTTGATCTCGGGGATCTCAGTCCAGGAGCAGGGCTTGTCGAGCCTTCGCGCCCTCAGGCGTCCTTCAACATTCAGGGACCATTGGGCGATGTTCAGTGCCTGGGGAAGCTCTTTCACTAGGACCTTCCTCTTCTGACCTTTGGAGTCCGTCACCGCGTAGCTGCCCGGGCGATAGGCCCTGACAAGCAACCCGCCGCCCGGCGACCTTTCAACCACGGGCAGGTCCGACCTGAGCAGGTGGGGCTGTGGCCTTGCCTTGCGGAACGCGATCAGATGAGATCCGTAGGGCACAAACCGCAGCGATAGCGCGGTTCTACCTGCTTTGGCTCGGTACACGCAGCACTGTTCCTGCCTGCCGGTCTCAGGATCGATCAGGTAGGGAACGAGCCCCTTGACCCGGAAGGTTATGTCCAGGACCTTATCTTGGTCCGAGGAGTTGCTGAGGAAATAGACCTCCTCGCTCGGGCATCTGCGGTGGACGAAAAGTAGGCTGAGGTCAGGACTGGGCAGTTCGACATCGGGCTCCGTCAGCCTCCGGAGGAACGGGCCAACCTCCTTGTCGGACTGGGCAAGCGCGGGCGAGAGCGAACCAGCCACGGCGTTCATCCTTTCCAGCTCCGCCTTCATGGCTTCCATCTCGGAAGTGTGCGGCTGGGCTCCCGGCGAGTGAGGTGCGGATGTTGGCAGCTTCCCGACGAACAGGACTGGCGCCTTCTGCCTGGCGAGCTCAAGGAGCTTCCTCATGGATTCGATCGGGATGTAGTCGATCTGGGGGACGAGGAGGAGTCGGTACTTGAGCCCGGCAACCGAAAGGCCTCCATCGCTGGCTCTGCACTTGAGCAGGACCTCGTCGTTGGCGATGTCGAAGTCGTACCCGTTGCCCCAGGCCGCATCAGGCAGGGAGCCGAGTTGCTGCATTAGGCAGGTGAGCGTGGTCGGCTTGGATTCGCTCGCCATCTTGCACCAGATGTCGGCGAGCGATGTGTAGATGAGGACGTCGGCGGTCGAGGTCCCCCTGTGCAGCTCGCGGCCCAGCCGGGCGTTCCGGGCGTTGAGGTACCTAACGTAGGGCCACCAGGGGCTGTTGTGGTTGATCGTGGTCTCGGCGTAGAACGCCCACCCGGGGGAGCCGATGCGCCGGGGCGAGTAGGGGTATCCGTGGTAGATGAGATGGTTGACGCCGTGGCAGAACAGCCTGTTGGCGACGACCTTGAGCATCCTGGGGGGGACCAGGTACCTGGGCCTCCTCAGATATGTGTAGGTCTCGCAGGAGACATCGCTCCTTCCGTAGAGGTGGGCGGCGGAGGAGGCCATCTTCGGGATCTTGGTGATCAAGGGGCTGTCGGCCGACCAGCCCAGCTCGGACTCGCACTCCGGGATGTCCAGCTCCCCGTAGCACTTGATAATGTCCGCGGGCTCCTCGCCGTGGGCCTGGATCCTGCAGTATGCGCCCTTGGCGTGGCACCACTCCTGCATGGCCATCATGTAGTCTTCTAGGGTTAGCTCGGAAAGGGTGTTCCAGTAGTCGTAGCGAAGCCCGGGCGAGATGCCCGGCACCTCGTTGTCCAGGGCAGGCAGGTAGGGCAGCAGCTCGTAACCCCTCCTCCTGCGGAACTCCTCGGGGAAGCGCTCCGTCCAGTTTGAGCCGAAGACCTCCCAGCTGTCCGAGAAGAAGCACCTGGTCTTGCCCCTGGTGGCGCGGGCCAGCTTCTCCCCGACCTCGCGGAAGTGCGTCTCCATGGCCTTGCGCGAGTAGTGGTCCAGGACCCACCCCTCGGCCCCGACCGTCGCCCGCTTGACCATCATGCGGGTGTAGCTGCTCGCGTAGCGGACCACCTTCCAGTTGCCCGCTGGCGCCGTCCACTGCAGCACGGCATGGGGGTGGAGGAGGTCGACGGCACGACTCAGATCCATCACACCCTGCTCAAGTGGGGCTGCCTTCAGGAGGATGGACTCCTCGTCGGGCTCCAAGGGCTTGTCCCCGCTTGACCATGTCTGGCCCTCGGTGAGATCCCAGAAGTCGTATCGGACCTTGCGCGCCGCCTCCTCCTTTGGCACATGCGGCCCCCCGAAAGGCCAGCCGCTGCCCAGCGTCACGTCAACCGTCAGCCCGAGGCGGGTGGCGGTGTTCGCTGCGAAGCTCACCATCGCGAGGAACTCCTTGGAAAGCCAAGGCAGGTTTCGCTCCTCGTCAACGCTCAACGGGTAGACCGGTTGTATCTCGATGCCGCCGAAGCCGGACCTCCTCATCTCCCTGAGCTGATACTCGATCTCCGGCTTCTCGACGGCCCCCCCGAACCACCACCATCGAGCGAACGGCTTGAATCTAGACAGTCGCCTCATATGTCAGTCCCTTCTGTCTGCCATGCGTATCCTTGCCAAGAAGCGGGATGATTGGTTGGAAGTGCACCGAGTGCGATCACATCGAACGGATCGTCACAGAACCTGCGCTCTTCAAAAATGGTGATGCTGTGGGGTGGCTTGGACCGTGGCTATGGGCGCCCACTACCAGGGTGAAACCGTCTCCCAGCGACAGGCGCGGCCCTACAAGTGTTCTATGATTCTGGTTGCCTGAACGGCCCTGTAAACGCTTCTGCGCATCATGAGACTCCAGAGGACGGCGCCCGATGCTATGGCCACGGATGTTATGGCCAGCCATTCGGAGATATAGACCCAGAACATGGCATCGTCCTTCAGCCTCACGGCCTCCTTTGAGATCCCGCCGATCCTTGCCGAAAGGGATTCCATGAGGTCGATAGTCGCTGCGTAGTCCTGCACCAGGTACGAACCGGCTGCGCCCTCGGTTTGATTCTCCAGGATCACCAGCTGGCTGGATAAAGATCGAGTGTTGGCTCCAAAGCTCTCGGCCCAATCCATGAGGGACAGGATCAGGAGCTTCTGGGCCCTGAAGCCGTAGAGGAGGCTTCTGGCCTTCCTTCTTGCATGGATATCGCTTATGAGGGGCTTGCCCAGCGAGTAGAGGAGAAGGTTTGTGGCCAGATCCATTGCGTAGGGGTTGGTGTCTCTCGTACCGTACCCAAGGCCCCACCAGGCGGCGTCGAACTTGTCGGCAAAAACCCACTGCATTCCAGCGTCGGTGCCACCGGGCCTCCAGGATACCAACCAGGGGACATCCTGGGGCTGCATATCAGCCCAGACGGTTGCGCCCTGTTTTGCCTCCATCGTGCCGTAGGCCTCCCCCACGACCTTCTCCATCCCAAGCTCGATGAAGGGCAGGAAGACCGGTTCCCTTTCCCTTCGGAACACCACCCGCCAAGGCTCGTAGAAACGGATCTTGAAGTTGTCCACCGGGGAGAGCTCGTAGAGGGTGGTGACAACCGACCAGACCTGATCCCATGACGGGCCATGGATCGTGACGGACGCCATGCCTGCCTCCCTGAAGGCGTAGTCCAGATCGCGAAACTGGTTGCTGGTGAAGTGCAGAATCCTGGCGTCGCGGATGATGATGGCATCGAAGCTTTCGACTAGGATCTTGCGCGTGCGCGGATAGTAGACTCTATCTAGCTTCCTTTTCTCGGTGTCGGACAGGTCGGGGGGCAGGGGGTAGGCCGTGTAGCGAAATAGCGGGTCCTGGATGAACAAGGCTGTGAAGGCGTTGCCCGCCGGGTCAACACTCTCCCCCATCACGAAGCACGGTATAATCAGGCCATCCCCCTCTGCCCTGGTCGGACAGAAGGCTTGGGAAACGATGAGAACGACTACGGGCATCAGCACATGCGGGATAAGAGATCTGAAGGTCCCAGGCAATGGATCAACCCGCGCCCGGTAGGCTACCGTGCCGAGCCCGATGAAAAATGCTTGGGACCTTGGTCGCCAGTGTGCCGACAATCAGCCGACGCCCGAACCAGATGACCATTCCACCCTCCCTATTGTGATGTCGTTGAACTTGCTGTAGATCCATCAGCCTCACGAACTCGTCGGGATCGACGAAGGAACTGCCTGTCATCATCGGGCCCAACCTTCCGCAACCATCTCCGCCGCAGTCCTCTTCCCAGAGAAGAGGCTCACACAGATCTTCATCTGCCCCCACAAGGAACCGCAGAGCTGGGTGGATTCACCGGGCGCCTACGACAATGCCGTCGGCACGGTCGTAGGTGGATCGGTAGCTCTGGTTGCGGCAGCAGTCGTTGGGGCAATCGCCGTGTACGGGAAACAACGTCAAGTACCCTGAGGCACCTTCCCGGCAAACATTTTACTCCGGTCGGCCTGGGATACAATGAGTTGGCCACGCAAGACGGACCCGGGCAAGGGCGCATCAGAATCATCAGCCTATCCTTGCCCCTCCGTATGGGCCGCGTGAACTGCTACCTCGTACGGGTCAACGCCGGGTATGTCCTCATCGACACCGGCAGCTCGAAAAGGCGCCCCGAGCTTGAGAGGGAGCTTGACAGCGCTGGGTGCGAGCCTGGCAACCTCAGACTCATCGTGCTGACCCACGGGGACTTGGACCATTCCGGCAATGCGGCCTATCTTCGGGAGCGGTTCGACACCAAGGTTGCCATGCATCGTGATGACTGGGGGATGGTTGAGCGCGGGGATATGTTCTGGAATAGGAGGAGGGGCATCTTCCAGAGGCTGGTCGGGGCTTTGGTCCCGGTGCTCTCGGGGTTTGGCAGGCGGGAGAGGCTGGTACCGGACCTACAGATCGAGGACGGAGACGATCTCTCCGCATACGGATTCGATGCAAAGGTGCTCAGTGTTCCTGGGCACTCAAGGGGTTCGGTCGCGATCCTAGCGGCAGGGGGAGACCTCTTCTGCGGCGATCTTCTCACGAACATTGAGCAGCCGGCTCTGAACTCTATCATGGATGATCGGGAGGCAGCGCGGGCAAGTCTGGAGAGGCTAAAGGGAATGGGGATCGTCACAGTCTATCCGGGACACGGCAAACTATTTCGAATGGAACTCTTCACCGGAAGTGGCTAGGCGGTGCCCTCGTGGGGGAGGCCCCATGGTGGACGGTAGCTCTTCCCACGCGGGATGCGATTCACATCGCTCCTCGCTTGGGCGTGGTCTTTGTGTAATAATCCCAAGCTTTTTAAGAAGGTTTACACACCTCTATCCTTGGGGAACCTCATGATACGTAGGCGTGACCTCATTCTGGGAAGGCTCAGCAAAAGATCCTACACCACAAACCAGCTGGCAGAGGATCTGGGTATCAGCGAGGCAACCGTCCGCAAGCACATAGAGCTGTTGAGGAAAGAAGGGCACGCCATCAGCTACAACCGATCCGACAACAGATACTACACCACCGACGGCGTCGACAACATGAGGAGGACGGAGAGCAAGCTCAAAGGATTCATAGCCCAGTGGATCGGGAGCCCCACGGAGCTCCAAGACCAAGACACGATCAACAAGATCTACCGAGCCTTGGGAGAAGGAGCGGCCGAGCTGGAAGAGAAGACCGCGCAGCTTGTTCTCAGATACATAATCACCCACCACACACAACAGGCCCGACTGGGTCTTGAAGCCGTGCAAGGATCCCTCGGCCTTGACATGGAGCTAGTGCAGAAGGTACTGGGGCGACTGGTCACAGAGACCGTCATAGCTAGGAAGCAGTACGGGGAACTCACCTTCTACGACTTCGAAGAAGAACAGGCCGAATTCATCAGGGCCATAAACAAGGGCTACATGACCCTGACCACAAACGAACTCGACGAGCTTTTCACCGTCAAAGAGGCCGACCGGGCACCAGAAGACGGAGGAATCAACTCGCTGGCCGTATACCACTCAGGCGGCAAGAAGATCTACCGATGGGTTCCCCACACCGTTCCAGGTTTTCTGATCCCCGGGATTTTCCATGCCTTCACCACCTCCTTCTCGGGGGAATCCTATGAGGCCATGGACGGATCCAAGTTCTCGGGCCATGGATCGTGGGAATACATGCCACCCATCATCCGCTTCCAGCAAGGACCACCCAAGGATTCGGCCCGGCAAGCCGGGCAAGGAGAAGCTTCGGAGACAATAGAGGTTGGACTCGAGAAGATGGTCTATCCGGAAGGCCATATTGTGGATGAACTGATAGGCCAGCAACGCCCGGATCCTTACCTGTATTCACTTCTAGGCTTCGGGGAGCAGGCAACGGCACAGCAGATCACCAGAGCAACTACCACTGTGCAGAGATCCAAGATCGCGTCTCTGCTCGCATACCACAAACCTCTCTACGAAAAGATCAAGAAGGAAGGAGCGGAGGGGCTGGAAGCAGCGATAGAGAAGATGAGAAGCATACAGGACTCCCCAAAGATCCCCGGGGAGTTCCCTGTTCCCAGAGCCAAGCCGTCGGCCTGGTTGACCTCGGCCTACCTGACCATGATGGGGAACATATTCCGTTACGCCTCCACCAAACCACGGGCAGAAGGACTGGAGAGGTATCTCTCCTCCCTGCAGGAGTACTCAGAGCTCTTCCTCCAGACAGCAAAGGAACTCGAAGCCCGGCAACGGGTGCAACAGGAAGACCTCCTTGCAGACAAGTCGTACAAGTCCCTGGACTTCCAGATCTCGACGGGAAACATCGACCCGGCCGAAGTCGGGCTGGGGGTGAGGGTAGACAAGGTATTCGGCACCTCCGACACGGTACAGGTCGGGGCCCACTTCGCAATCAAGGGACGATACACGCTCAAGTCACCGGTGATAAAGTCTCTCTGCGTAGCATGTCACGGTACCAGCAGCGGATCAATGGCCTATCTCTCCCCGGGAACGGGAGAATTCCACACTTGGGGCGAGATCATAGACGTGCAGGGGCACGAAAAGGAGCTTAGCCTCCTCATATTCGATGAAGAAAAGGAACTAGGCTCCATCACCCAGATCCAACTGAAGAACAAGGGCCAGTGACGCCTCTCACATGTCGGCGCGGCATCTGGGTAGTCATGTCCGCGAAGTTCTTTCGATCGCCTGCAGCCGATCCTCAATCCTGGCAAGACGCTCGTTTGTCTGGCGAACATACTCGTTCATGGACTTCACGTATCGGTCTAGCCTGCCGATGAGTCTGACGATGTAGATGACGAAGTAGAGGAAGATGATCCAGTAGGCGATAGCCACCAGGGATTGCAGGTCCAGATACTGGAGTGCGGCCAATGCCAGTAGGACGAGAAGCACAAACAGAGTAGCGATCGTCCATGCCCTTTCGTGAATGGACAGTCTGATGTGAATGGCAATCCCCTCTACCCTGAGTGCCGCCCTCTAATAGAAGTGCACTTTCCCAGCCCGACTCACCAGGCAAATCCCTCCGATACTCGGAAGGAACGTCAACCGAGCACATGCGCCCATCGGATAGACCGCGCCAATCGTTCCTAGCAGGGCACCTAGGCCCTGCGATACCTAGAGATGGCCCAAATGACCAGACTGAAGAAGGCGATCATAAGCCCGTAGAAGACCATGCCCCCTCTGTTCGGCCTTTCCATCGCGCCACCCCCAGCATCTTTCCTCCAAGAGAGAAGGGCGCGGAACCCTCTATTAAAGGTCACAGCACCCTACTCTGTGGTGCGGGTTCGCTCCAAGCGGAATGCCAGACAACCTGGGGATCACCAACGGGCAGCAGCTCGATACCTGGGGTAGTCATGTCTGCGATGTGGGGAGTGAACCAACCCGCGTGATGCCCACAACAGGACGATGGAAGCCTTTATCTCTCAGATGCGTCGCGACAAGCAGAGCAAGAGGGCAAGAGGGGGAAAGGCGTGACGAACCGAAAAGCACCCCTGTTCGCTGTTTCGTGCAGCCTGCTTGCGGTGGCAATCAACGGAGGAAAGAGAAGTCTGCGAGAAATCCCCAAAGCTGCACTAATCGTTCACGACCCAAAGATGTGCGCCGGATGCGGAGTATGCGAAGTGATGTGCTCCCTATACCACGAGGGTGTGTTAGGACCAGCGTTGGCCAGATCGCACGTAGTTCGGCAACCATTCACAGCTGAGCACAGCCGTGATACGTGCCAGCAGTGTTCGTCTCCAAGCTGTTACTCTGCCTGTCCATTGAAGGACAAGGCCATGCGCATTGACCAGACGACCGGTACTGCATACGTCGTTGACGATGGATGTACTGGCTGTGGCGCGTGCGTTGACGCCTGTCCGTTTGATCCGCCGAGAATAAGCATCAATCTGCAGAAGAATGTCGCTTCAAAATGCGACCTATGCAGGGAAAGACAAGCTGGACCAATATGTGTAGAATACTGTCCGTTTCAAGCCTTGAAGATTGCATCAAAGGATAGACGCGGTTGAAATGTCCAGGATATACGGCTGGGCTGGGAAAGTACTGCAAGTCGACCTAACAGATGAGACAATCAACAAAGTCCCAACAACGAACTACAAGCCCCAGGAGTTCATTGGAGGAGTAGGGTTCAATGCGAAAATCTTCTGGGAGCTGGGATGCCCGAAAGTGGATGCCTTCGATCCCCGCAATCCGCTCATCATCTCGGTGGGACCACTCACAGGCATCTATGGTCCGTTTGGCAAAGGAGAAGTCTGTAGCATATCACCTCAGTGCTACCCAGATGAATTATTCACATATTCCGGGTTCGGAGGCGTGTTCCCAGCAAAGATGAAGTACGCCGGCTATGACAGCATTGTCATTTCAGGCAAGGCTGATGGACCTGTCTATCTGTCAATCCATGATGGGGCTGTGGAGATTAAGGCCGCCAACGACCTATGGGGTGTGGACACATTTGAAACGCAGAAAGTGTTGATGAATGATGAACCCGAGGCATCCGTACTAGCCATAGGACCAGCTGGAGAGAATCTTAGTCGAGTAGCTGTGATTCTCAGCGAGACCAAGTTTGCCGCTGGCCAAGGTGGCTTCGGAGCAGTCATGGGCTCAAAGAATCTGAAAGCCATTGCCGTCAGGGGCACCGGCGTTGTAGAGGTCGCGAAACCCGACAGGGTCATGGAACTAGCCAGGATAATAATGGAGGAAAACGAGAAGCTGATTCCACGTCTAAGGTCAATTTTCCGGGTGCCTTATACCGCGCCACAGGAAACAAGAGACGTATTCGCTCGAAAGTACTTCAAGAAGCACTATGGATGCTATGGATGCCCACAACAATGCCACAGCATCCACCACATTCCGGGAATAGGGCTCAGCGGTGTATCATGCGCAGATTGGCTATGGGCTCCCACATTCAGCATTGATCCCAAAGAGATTTGGGAAGCCAATGTGCTAAGCCAGAGACTTGGCATAAACACCTTTGAAGGGATCATCGGGCTACCGTTCCTTCTGGCACTTTCCCTTCGGTCAGGCATTCTGACAAGCAAGGAGATTGAGGAGGATATCGATCTGCCTACCCCGAAATGGTTGGGGGGCACAGCCACAAATCACGAATTCCTGACAGCGCTACTCGGCAAAATCGCCAACGGAGAAAGCCCCTACGCGGGAGGTACGGCAAGATTCACTGAACACTTTGGGAAGAGACTAGTGTCTGGTAAGAAGCTTGTGGAGCTGTATGAGGAACTGTACACTGCTCGCGGCTATGTTTTTCATCACGTGGACAATCTGGGAAGCGCCTTGCATTGGGCTACGGACACAAGGGATCCCATTGATTCATGCCACGATTACAAGAATCCATCCTTTCCAGAGGCAAATGAGCACTTCGGACTCCCGCGTTACGATAGCTATCAGATTGTTGACCTGACCAAGACCGTCTATCAAGGAGCTGAACGGGTAGCTGCGTGGGTTGAGGATAATCAGTGCCTGAAGAATTCCTTGCCTGTATGCGAATTCTGGAGTATGATGCCAAATTTCTACCGTCCTCCTGGGATGGACATCAGGATCTTTGAGAGTAGCATGCTTTCGGCCGCTACAGGGCTTGATATGGATGCAGATCAGCTAGCGAAGGCAGGCGAGAGAATCTGGAACCTGCGCAGGGCGATAATGGTGAAAAGGGAAAACCGCACAAGAGAGAACGACACCTTGAATGAGCCATACTTCAGGAAAGCCATCACATGTCTGGCAGGTAGTGCAACAGGCCTCGTAAACGGGCCGATAGATAAGGCCAAGTTTGAGGCGCTCAAGGACAGGTACTATGACCTGCGCGGCTGGGACGTAGACACCGGTTGGCCAACAAGGGCCAAACTTGAAGGCTTGGGACTAGATGACATTGCTGATGAGCTCGCAAGCATCGGTAGGCTGCCAGAGGTCCCGAGCTGAGAGAAGGAATACGGTCGTGTCCGCGATATGTGTGGTAAATGCTTCTCCCACGCTATTGAGTTTCACCACCAATATCATGGAGATACCTCTGAATTCCAGCGCAAACTATGAACGCGCCCATGAAGATGAGTATCCCAAAGATTTGGCCAAAGGTCCATACCAGCAACAAGCCAGACACTATGCTTCCACCGCCGATCAATAACAGCAACAGCCTGGTCTTTCCCCAAGGTTCGACTCTGCTAGACCCCATTCTGCCCATCATGAAACCTCCTTCGCTCTCTCCACCGGATCTTCCTGGCTAGCACTGGACTTGCTGGTTCCACACTTCGGATTGGCTCGCATGGTGCCGAGGCAAGTTCAAGGGACGCCCCCGAAAGGGTTCTAGGACGGATCTCCCAGAACACCAACCCACCAGCCTCCGAGGCAATCCGGTTCACTTGGGCATCAGCCAGAACTCGTTGCCGTAGGGGTCAGCGAACATCGCGTAGGTTCCCCACGGTTCTTTCGTAATCTCTCGGGTGAACCGCACGCCCTTGGCCTTCATCTCCTTGACGGTGGCCTTTATGTCGGCTGTGAGGAAGAGGATGCCCGTGTTGCCAGGCTCTAGTTCCTCAGCTTCGCATAGGTGGATGCCGCGCCAGGGTCCTTGGGGTCCTTTCGTGCTGCCCTTCGGAGCAACGACAACCCAGTGGCCCTCGGCATCGCCGCTGATCTCGAAGCCGAGTTTCTCCTTGTACCATTTCGCAGGCTCCTTCCCATGGGGAACCACGACCGCTACCGTCGCAAGGTCAAGCTCCATAGGTTCCCCCTGAAGAGACACGAATAGAAATGTGCATCGGATGTGCACGATGACGGTGTTTGGTGACGATCCCGGGGAAGACATCGCATTCCGAATGGAACTCCTCGCGGCAACTGGCTAGGCCGGTATCCTCACGAGGGAAGGAAGCTGGAAGCCATCCATGGATCGATGGGCGCCACAAGCCACCCAGGGGAACTATCGAACATTCCGGCTTACATGGCGTTCGATGGCAGTTCGCGGGAGATGCCGGCACAGAGAGTCCTTGATAATGCCTGGCAGCAGAACTGGACCGGGACGAGGACCGATGGTCAACGATGTGATCCGAAGGCTGGCCGACAAGAGCATCACCGGGGAGGAACTCCTGAGGGCGGTGGAGGCGGATCGAGGGCTCATCCCGATGGTTGTGGACGGTCTCGCCTCCGCCAAGCCAGCGGTCAGGTACGGCTGCGCCAGGGTCCTCACGGATCTCAGTGCCAGGCACCCGGAGTGGCTCTACCCGCACTGGGATGTCTTCGTCGGCCTTCTGGGTGGAAGGTACCGCCCCCTCACCTGGAGCGCCCTGACCATCATCGCTAACTTGGCTGGCTTTGACACGGACGGAAGGTTTGAGGCGATCTTCGAGAGGTACTACTCCCTCATGGGGGATGGGTACCTGGTCACCGCTGCTAATGTGGTGGGCAACTCCGCGAAAGTGGCAAGGGCCAAGCCCCACCTCGCGGACGCGGTGGCGGGGAAGCTGCTGGGGGTGGAGGCGATCAAGGTCGGTCCGCACATGACGGAGGAGTGCCGGCGGGGGCTCGCGGAGCACGCGGTGGAGGCGCTGGACTCGCTCTTCGAGCTGCTGAGTCGTGAGGAGAGGAAGAAGGTGATCGCCTTCGTGAGGAGGCAGCGCGGGAGTAGCAGGAAGCCCCTTGTCGCAGCGGTCGAACGATTCCTCGCCTTGAGACGCTGAGCTGCCCTCCCCCGGTCAGGTTCGGATCCCAAATCCGAGAAGCTCCTTCTTTCCCTTTCTCGTGACGTAGTACAATGCCCGCCTCCCTTCGCGCTCCTTGGTCAACCATCCCCGTTTTACGCAGTACTTCAGGAAACCACCGCCCACGGCGAACGGGCTGATGGGCTTCCGCATCTTCTCGGACGCCGGATGAGTCCTTGAGTGCTTTCTGTGCCAACGGTCATCCTCCTCCCTGCTAATGCCCATCTTGCTCATCAAGAGGGCATGTTGGTCCGGGGATACCTCTGTGTGCTCCTCATGCCACTTGCCGTGCTCTTCCTTGGTTAGGGCCATGCCCATATGCTTGATTCTCTTTCTCGCCATTCCGGCACCTCTCAGTTGGTCTCTCAACCATCATCGGTCTCTGCATTAATGTCTTGGTCCGTGGGGAGTGGACGCCCTGGCGCGCTGGGCATATGTATGAGGCGTCACTGCCCGGTACGCAGACCATGAAGAGGAATCGCCAAGGGCTGCCAACAAAGGACAAGGCGGAGGTTGGATTTTTCAGCAATGGCTCGTCCACTCTCTGTGTACAGGGGACCCGAATCAGGATGCACAAGACCATAGGCCTGTTGGGAGGGTTGAGCCCGGAATCAACCGCCACCTATTACGAGTACATAACGCGGACCTATCTGGAGAGATACGGGGATCACAGCTATCCTCAGATGATCATCTACAGCGTGAACTTCCAGCAGTTCATGGACTGGCAGGCACGGGGACGGTGGGACGAGATCTCTCGGAAGATGATTGAGGCGATGGAATCCATGCACAGTGCTGGGGCCGACTTCGGCCTCATCGCGACCAACACGATGCACTATGTCTTCGACGAGGTTCAGGAAGCTTCCCCAATGCCTCTGATAAGCATAGTCGATGCCGCGGTGGAGGCCGTAAGGAACCAGGGCTTGAAGAAGGTTGGGCTGTTGGGAACGAAGTTTACGATGAGCCAGTCGTTCTACAGTGACAGGCTAACCGAAGAGGGGATCGAGGTGATGGTTCCCGGTCAAAGCCAGCAGGAGGTCGTCAACCGAATCATCTACGAGGAGCTCGCCCATGGCCAGTTCAGGCAGGATTCCAGGAAGACCATGGTGAGAATCGTGAAATGGCTTGAAGGCAAGGGGTGCGAGGGCGTGATCCTGGGTTGCACGGAGATCCCCCTGCTCATTACGCAGGAACACTGCGGAATCTGCCTATTCGACACGTGCATCATTCACGCCGAGAAGGCCCTGAACTGGGCAGTCCGACCGTGACTAGGGTCCTCCGGGCCGCAACCGTTCTCAGCCCTCGCGGACGCAATCTACGAGTTCGGTCGCGGGTCGATCGTGCCACGGGTGGGCGCAGTATGTGGCGTTGAGTTCCTCACGATGTCCGGGCCATGCCGGCATTCGTTTGGACATGGGGACATTCCTGCCCGTCTTGAGACTTCCAACGTGATCCCCTTCGGGTCACCGCACGACACTCTCGTTCTCTTCTTGTTATGAGACCAGTAGAACTCACCATCGCATAGCAGGACCATGACATAGGGGAACACCGAGCCCCATGCACCCAGGCACATCCCTCCCGGGGTCAGGGCATCCTTACAGTCGATCTCGAAGGCATCCCCGATCTTGTGATATCCTCCCTGACATTTGCCCTCAACAACCTTCACAACAACCTTTGCCATGCCCTTGCCCTCCGATCCGAAGAGGCCTCTACGAGATAAAAGCCTTCCTTGGCAGTGAGATGGGGAATTGGAGGAGACTGATCAGCTTCTTGACTAGATTGGGGCCGCCCTGCCAGAGCCACTTCTCTGAAGACGAATCGGTGACCTAGCCCCCAACGCATCCAGATCGAGGCCCCCTTCCAGACCTCCACTTGACCTTGGCAGCCTTCTATCTTCGTGGCCTCTTCCAGGATGATCTACCAGGGATTCCACCTACGCTCCAGACATCGCGGACATGATTGCGGCTAGGATACAGTTATCTCGATCCTCTGGGTATTGCCCGGCGGGATGGAGCATGTGGAAAGGGGACTCCCTTGACCAGGTTCTTGACGTTGTGAGGAGTCGGATCGATCGCGAGATCCTGAGGATCCTCGCCAATAGCGAGAAGGGCGCCTATCCCTCCCAGCTGGCCCGAAG
>Ga0172366_10001043_pt1 | contig 21341 bp, 22 predicted proteins | sample LakKivSesite69cm_FD_114533 | JGI IMG/M metagenome (GOLD analysis project Ga0172366, IMG submission 114533) | Sediment microbial communities from Lake Kivu, Rwanda - Sediment site 69cm | ecosystem: Environmental > Aquatic > Freshwater > Lake > Sediment | place: Rwanda: Western Province, Lake...
CGGGGGGGCGCTCTGATTCGTGCGCACGGTCATGGTGGAGACGAAGTCCTCCGTGTGGGGGTTGCCGTCGTAGGGCGAGTGCTGGGGCGAAAACTCGACGCTCACGCCAGGCAGCTCGCCGCTAGCGGTGAGCTTGATCGGTTTGTCGTAGTTGTTGATGCGCTTGACGGTCACCGTCGCGGTCGTCGTCTGTCCGGGGAGCAGCGTCGCGGTGGTCGGGTTCACGCTCGGGCTGATGTCAGGCGCGGGGTTCGGGGACGAAGAGTAGCCGACCACCCTGAAATATTTTCCATCGTAGGTATACTCTCCGCCGCCGAACGCGTTCACCCATATGAAGTAATCGTATGTGCCATTTTTCAACGGGAAGTACATGGTGGCGGGCAATGTGGCTGTCCCGTTCTGTGGTAGGTAGACGTTGTCGGGGAGGCCCGTGAGGCTCACATTGTCGTAACTGGGCATCTTGCACACCCGTATATACCCTGAAAAGCCGTTTATGGAGGTTAGGCTGACATTCACCGTCGCGCTGCTCACCGCGTTGAAATAATAAGAAGATGCCGTCACGTCGAGCCTGAACATCGGCTCGTTGTCCGTAGAGAGGCCGAGCGCGTGGTTCTCACTTTTCACTCTCCTGAAAGTACCGTTGTACGACGCGTACGCGTCCACCGTCACCTTGCTGAGCGAGCTATACGAATTGGGTCTCAGGACGAGCGACGTTGAAACCGGCGACTGCGAGTCGATGACAAGGACGCTATTTTCGAAATACGCGCTCGCGCCGTTGTCGAGCGCCCAAACAGGGGACATGGGAGCCGACGGCCTTACAGCATCAAGCATGTCATCCGGGGGAAACAGCAGATCTTCGCTCCAAAGGTTGCCTTCTTGGTAACAAAGGATGTTCTTCGGAACCAGCCAGAAATAATAGGCGGGCGAAACTCTCGCCGATCCCCCGTCGATTATCACGAAGCGGGGGCCCGCTCCTGGCACGTATGTCCAGCTGCCAGCGTAGTACTGCACGTCGTAGCCAATCAGCTCGTTGTCCGCGTGCCCCGCCGAGAGCGCTGCGATGCCTGTCCAGCCGTTGCGGGGTGTCACGGTCACCGTGGTGGCCGTGAGGTTGTCCCAGTTCTCGAGCACGTAGACGTAATCTTCGGGCTTGATCGGCTCCTGGTATCCGCTCGACGTGTAGACCCTGAATCCGTTGCGGTACTGGGTGTTGGCGGGCGGGTTTTCATAGTCCGAGAGCGAGATCCTGCGGGACCCGACGAACACCCAGTCGTAGACTGGCTTGATGGGCGGGCCTGGCACCGCCTGCTCGGCCCCGATGTTCGCGGTCGGCTCTGGGTCGACGTATTTACTGACCGTTACCCAATCGATATAATGGTAACCATTGTATGCGTAGTAAAACATTACAGGTAAATCAGCTGTCGGAATACAAGTCGAGCTAGTATAAGGCGAACCAGTTTTTTCCGTGCTATTCTCAAACCACCTTACTTTCGGCGTGTTTTTATCCCATGTTATTTTTTTAATGTTATATACTCCACCAACCCAGTTAGTGCTCACATATTTATAATAAGCACTAGGCGCCTTTCGAAGTATCATGACATTGCGAGAGCTGGAAATGTATCCGCCACACACATTTGATAGTGTGCTTGGAGTTGCGAAACCGAAAATAATACCCGTATCACCTGTTGGAGTTGCAGGCGCATATTGATGACGCATCCTCAAAGTGACGGGTGGAACGAAATTGGTTGTGGTGTAAATAGCATGTACATTCCCAGACGTTATAGTGCAAATCCCACCCGATACGGATGCATCCCCAGTATTCCCTGCCCATTTAGAAGTATCAATTGTGGTTCCAGGGAAAGTATCGAAAAACACGAACACCGCACTCCCGTTCTCCGCACTTGCTGCCGAGGGGTTGCCGTAATTTTCGTAAATTGTCTTCGTCGCGTTGGCGGGGATCGAGGGAACCTTCACCCAGAACCTTGCGGAGGTCGAAGCCGTATAGCTCTCCCTCCAGTAATCCAGCGGGGTTTTACCGTCGGAATCCGTAAAGCGCAGGTCCGAGAAGTCCGCCTTCATGTTCGGGTTCCAAGTCACATCAACGCTGACTTGATAATCGGTTAGGTCGCTTCCGGATCTTTCGGTTATCGTTATCGGGTGGGTGCACCTCCACCAGTTCGCGTTGTCTGCAACCCAGCCAATTAGGCGGTTCTCGTAGACGTCCGCGTCGACAAGCGGCAGGGCAACTACCTTTTTCCAGCCCCTCGACCCCCCGCTCGCGGGAGAAACCGCCAGGTCGAACGGGTGGTAGTTGATCGGGATCTGGCCTAGGTTTTTCGTCTTGCCGGGTTTGACTGTGAAGGATCTGGTCACCGTGCGGTTGTCGTATCCCGGGGCCGAGATGTTGAAGATGAAAGTGTGGTTCTCGTAAATCGGCTTTGAGTAATCAAGTCCGAGAGAAATGAAGTATTCGTAGCTACAGTTCGTAATCTTTTTGGTTACTGTCTTTTTGTAATTGTAAAACGAGGGCTGACTAACATCACCGGCGATGTAATCAAACTCCTTCCCGACCCACCAGTTATCACTTTGATCAGCGGAAACGATAAAGTTATCACTACCAATTACCACCCACGGACCTGTCCACAAGGAACCACCTGTCCATAAATTGTGCTGGCTCAACTGATTATGACAGATCGTATAACCTAACACCGTCGTTTCGGTCTTCTTATCGCCGACGAACGCGTTGTACGAGGCCTCGTCGACTTCCACCCACTTGTTCTCGTAGTCGATTATGCTGTTGCTCAAATTAGGCAAAGTGATCTTGAAGTAGCCGTTTGCATCAGTCTGCACATTAACGTAGACGATCTCGGAGTGGACCTCTCCGCTTACACTCGCTCCGCCAACCCCAGCACCAGTCTCGTTGTCCACGATCGTGCCCTCGATGATCGTGCTAATGTTCTCGACGATTACATATCGCACGTAGTCTGTCTGAAGATTCTCTGCTGAGACAGTTGGAAACGAAGCAAACAAAATGGCGAGGACAAACAGCACCGAAATAGTTCCAGCGTAAGCGATCCGATCTAGCCTCACGCGGTTGACCTCCAAATCCTGAAGGCGCCTAGGCTTAAAAAACATTATTTCCTAAATTGAGACATGATAGCCATTTGAAATATCTAAAAATTGTAATTATTCGACCAAGAGAGAAACTATTTTTCTTCCTTTCACGTCGACCAAGCCCTTGTCGGTTATCCTGAGCTCCGGGACCACGGCGAGCGGCAGGAAGGCCATCTGCATGAAAGGCGACCTCATCTTTATGCCTAGCCCCTTCGCGGCGAGGTGGAGCTTCTCAAGCTGAGCGCTGACGACCTCGACCGGCTCATCGGACATCAGGCCAGCGATCGGCAGGTCGACGCGAACCAAAACTTTACCTCGACTCACTACAACTTGGCCTCCGCCCGCCGATGCGATCGTGTTCACTGCTGTGGCCATGTCTACATCGCTCACCCCAACCACGGTTATGTTGTGTGCATCGTGCCCCACGCTAGAAGCTATCGCCCCCCTGCGAATTCCGAAGCCCCGCACGAAGCCCAAACCAATGTTGCCCGTCGCGCGGTGCCTCTCCACCACCGCGACCTTCGCGATATCGCGCTTCACGTCCGGCAAAACCGCGCCGCCTCTCGCTGCCAAGCGCTCGATGCGCTGAGATGTGACTATTTGTCCTTCGGTAATTCCGATAACTCGCGCCTTGACCTTGCCAGCCTTCGCCATTATCTTGAAATCCTCCACGTTCACTCCCCTCTTCAATTTCATCGTCTTCTCAGCAAAACTTGGCGGCTTGCGAACAGGCAATGCCACCTTCAACTTTCCACGTTCGGCGACGAGCTTTCCGTTCGCGATGACTTGCTCGACGTTGAATTTCTCCAAATTTCCAACCATCACCACATCAGCAATTTTTCCCGGAGAAATGCTTCCCATCTCTCGATCCAGCTCGAAGTGTTCGGCTGTGTTCAAAGTCGCCATCTGAATTGCTTTGATCGGATCGATGCCCTCCTCGATGGCTCGCCTGATGACGTGATCGATGTGGCCTTCTTCCATCAAATCTTCTGGGTGGCGGTCGTCCGTAGCCAGCAAGCAGTGCCTCGTGTCCAGCTTGAATTTTAGGATTGGCTTGACCAGCGCTGCCAAGTTCTTCGTCGCCGAACCTTCCCTCATCTCCAGCGCCATGCCGAGCCTGAGCTTTTGAACAGCTTCTTCAGGAGAGAATGATTCATGATCAGACCTCACGCCCGCAGCTATATACGCAGCGAGTTCCTTGCCGAGCAATCCAGGAGCGTGCCCCTCGACGACTTTCTGCGCATTCAATGCTGCGTCTATCTCGCCGCAAATTTTTTTATTTCCAGCTAGGACTCCTGGATAGTTCATGACCTCGCCCAGCCCGACAACGCGCCTCCATCTCAACCCTTTCACGATGTCTTTGTGATTTATCTCGGCGCCACTCGTCTCGAGGCCAAGCGCAGAAGGAACGCACGACGGCAGCGTGATGAAAACTTTGAGCGGTAGCCGATCGCCCTCGTCGAGCATGAACTTCACACCGCGCATCCCGAGCACGTTCGCGATCTCATGTGGGTCTATGAAGACGCCAGTCGTGCCGTGGGGTAGCACAGCCCTCGCGAACTGCGTCGCGGTCAGCATCGAACTCTCTATGTGCACGTGCGCATCGAGCAGACCTGGCAAGATGTACTTCCCGCGAGCGTTTACCACGCGGGTTCTATTACCCACGCAATGCCGTGCATCACCAACCAGTGCAATCCTGCTTCCTTTAATCGCAACATCTACTCTCGGCTCTATTTCAGAGGTCTCGACGTTCACGAGCTTGCCGCCTTTAATCACCAGGTCAGCTGGCTTCTTCCCGAGCGCAACGCGCACAAGTTCTGCACGATTCATTTTTAAACCCCGGGTAGCGGTAATACGTTGAGCAAGAGTAGCAGATTGTAGGTGGAGTGGCAGATCATCGCACCGGCTAGCCCAGCATATAGGTAGCAAACGCCAAACAGCAAACCCCCAAAAAATAGGGGAAATGTGGCGGCCAGATAGGTGCCGGGGTTCGATAGGTGAAAGAACGCGAAAAGCAACGCCGAAAGGAGGATTCCAAACAGGCGCGAGCGGAGGCGGCGTGAAATCTCCTCTAATAAAATTCCCCTGAAAACCCATTCCTCCAAAACCGGCACCGTAATTGCGATTACCACAAGTGCGACCGAGGGGATCTTGGTGAAGATATACTCTTCACTCGAATACAGCGCTTCTGGCCCCCACAATCTTTCCATGGCGGTTGAAAGATACCCCATCAGATAAAAACAGATAAACGTGAGCGCGAGTGAAATTGCCAACAACCTCAACCAATCTTCGCGCCCCATCTTCCTAGCTATCCGCATCCAAAACTTGAGGCGCACGCGCTCCAAATAGTAAGGCCTTTGCATGATGAGCTTTCCGACGACGAAACCGAGGATCCCCCCGGCTACCGCTATCCTAAGGATATCCAGCCACAAGAGATCACGATGTCAGTTTTCTCGCCATCTTCTCGTAACGTTCTTCCGCTGGCGCACTTGATTTCAGCGCCCAACGCATCTGGCCACCCGCCTGCTTTCCCTCGACTTTTCTTTCACCCATCAACCTAAAGAGCTCGGCGCGCACGCGATGCAGCTCGACGCCTGCTTTGGCAGCTATGTCGCTAGCGCTCATAGGTTCGCCGCTCGCCTTCAGCACTTCAAGGATTTTCTCTCTGACCACTATTTCGCCCCCAGCTTCTCAAGCGCCTCGAGAATGGATTCCATCAGCACAAGAATTTCAGAAAATTTGCGTGGATCCATCTCCTTCCGCAGCTGTGTAGCCAATTCCTGCAGTTTTTCCGTGAGGATATCTCGGACATCCTTGGCTGCCACGGGTGTTACCGCTTCAGCCTTCCGTGCCTCGGCGACCTTCTCCCCGCACACTGCGCACGTTATCTTTCCATCTTTTTCAAATAATGGGCCCTTGCACTTGGCGCAGTGCAACGGGAGCATCTTCCCTCCGGACAGAAGAGCCTCCGCCATCTTCGCGATCTTGTCGTCTTGCACTCCAACCCCCTAATTTTTATGAAGTTCGTCCCTTAAATTACTTAGATTAACATGCTTGCGGGTGGAAATTATGGTGGCCGCGAAACTTCGGCAGGTAGCAGATATTATTGCGCGCGTGGCAGAGGATACTTCCGTGCCGAGAAACATCCGCAGGGCTGCGAGTGAAGCTAGAGAAATTCTTTCCAATGAAAAAAAAGATGTTGGTGTCAGGGCTGCTTCGGCCGTGACGATTTTGGATGAGATAAGCAACGACCCAAACATGCCGATACATACGAGGACGACCATATGGAGTGCCCTCAGCATCTTGGAAACAATCAGATAGGAGAATGTCTTGCGCGACGAAAACTCTGCCATCGGACGGTTCGTGGTGGCGCCACTCGACCATCGCTAGAGGTGATCAGGTGAAGCCCGATTTGAAGCAATTTGTTAATGCGTTGAAGAAAAAAGATGTCAAAAAGGCGAGGGAGTTGCTCAACGACATCGAGAAGAAGCTCGACTTGAAGGATGAGTTTTGGCTGGGTTATCATCTGGCGCTTCGTGGGATGCTCTCTGCCATAGAATCTAGCGACGAACTCGCAGTGATCTCCAAAACGCTCAATAGAAAGATCTCTGAAGAAGGTGTGCAAAAGTTGATGCAGCAAATTCAAGAGCGAGTTTCACAACCTTTTAGACCGAAAGATGAACTCGGCTTCGATACGGCTTGGGCGGAGGCTTTTCAGTTATTTCAGGCGAAGAGTTGATCATTCTATCGTCGCGTGGCGTACGCGCAGGTCTTCCTCTTTCTTACCCAAAGCCGCCATCAAGCTAGAGATCACCGCATCGAGAAATATCAGCGCAGTTATCTCGAAAAGTGTCCCGAGAGGGGCGGCTGAGGCATATTCACCCTTCAGCTCGCGATGCATGAAATCGGTCGTGGATTCGGTTTTCTTCCTACCTGGCAAGATGACTATAATGTCTGAGATTTTCGCAATGGTAGACTGTGGATAGGATGTCACAGCGGCAAGTTTGGCGCCTATTTTTTTTGCTATTTTTGCCGCACTGACTATCATGCTCGTCTCACCAGATCCAGAGACAGCAACAAGTATATCTTTACTACGCAGGGCAGGCGTAATCGTCTCACCGACCACGTACGAATCGAACCCCAAATGCATCAAGCGCATCGCGAAGGCTTTTGCAACTATGCCCGAGCGCCCAGCACCGATGATAAAGATTCTTTTAGATTTTAGCAAAGCTTGGATAAATTCCTCAACCTGCTTGGCGTCGAGGCCCTTCGAGATATTCAGTACTTCCTCGGATATGTCCTTCATAGCACGTCGAACGTCTCGCATATTATTCGACGTCTCCAGAGTGTTTGGACGGCGGCCTGACAAAGACACGGTACTTGTCCACGCCCTCAAGCTCCATCACTACACGCTTCGCGATCATCTTCTTTGCATCGGACAGGCCCTTCACCCTCTTTTCTAAATCTTGAAAGCTCTTGAAAGGGCTCTTCTTGCGCTCCTCTATGATCGCCCACATGAGCTTCTTGCCTATGCCCGGCAGGAGCTCCAGCTGATGGAAGCGGGTGGTTATTGGGGGCGCTCGGTTGAAAAATTCCTGAAATCTGTCCGGATTCTCGCTTATCAACTTCTCGACCGCCGATGGCAGCTCTGCTTTAGCTGCAGCCGTCAGCTCGCCATAGCTCACGCGGTGTTTGACCCTATCCACTTTGTCGCGCTGCTCCTTTCCTATCGCCACGCGCTCGTGAGGGGTCAAAGTGACGCCTTCTTTGGGCACTACTTCCAGAAGGGTGAAAAACGTGTCACCCAACACCTGCGCGAGCGGCTCCCGCAGGTGAATGGGCCTGGGGTCATCTGCCTTACCCTGCAGCAAGAAATCAAGCACTATCCCTCTATCTTCATACTTTTTCATCAATTGTATCACCGCCGGCGATCTATCGAGATCACTCGCGATATTTCTTTATCAACTCGAGCACTTTCTCGATTTCTTTATCTTCTAGCCTAGTCCGCTCCTTCGCAAAAATGAGCTGGATATCTTCCTTCGTCTCTGGCATGAGGTCAACCAAAGTGACCACTTGGTGCTCGCGCAGGTTGTCGAGCTTGAGCAGCTCCGCTGCCAGTTCCTTAGCCTTTTTTGGCGTCAGCTTCGAAAATTTCTGAGCGTAATCGTAGGTGAGCCTTTGCGAGTATCCGAGTTCCCCCTCCTTCTTCTGCTTTTCTAGGACTTCGAGGGCCTCGGCTAGGGTGACTGGTTTTTCGGCCAAAGTTTTCTTCCCTATCATCCTGCCACCACCTTTAGGTGTTCCGGCCTAGAAATAATCTTTTTGATTGTGCCCCCGTCTCTGACCTCGACCACGTAGGCGCGCCCCCGTCGTTCTGCCACGACGCCCACCCTGCCCTGATATCTCGCGTGAGGTTGCCCCTTCATCGTGCTGGAATCAACCACTACCACAACTTTTGCTCCCGGTCTCAAATCTTGGATGACCCTATTCACATGTATGGCGCCGTGCTCACGCACATGCTTCGTAAACTTCATGCGCGTCGCGCTCCTGAAGCCCTTTGAGCGATTTGTCATGAAAACCACCGAATTGACTAACTTCTCCCCTACAATAGTAATATTCCCACATTTAAGGGGCTTTTCACCATCTTAACCCTTCTTGATATCATCGAAATCTTTTGGGCCGCCCTTGGGCATCTGCTTGAGCATCTTCGCCAGCGGGCCCCGCTTCGGCATGCGCCCCCTCGCCATTGTCTTGATGAACTTGCGCATGAGTTCGTACTGCTTCAGTAGCTCCTTGACGTCCGCTTCGGAGGTGCCCGAGCCGCGCGCGACTCGCTTTATGCGCGACGCGTTTAGTATCTTTGGGTCTTCCAGCTCTTGCGGAGTCATCGATTGCATGATCACCTTGAAGCGTTTCAGCTTCTCCTCGCCGACCCGCATCTGCTCGTCGGGCAGCGTCATCCCAACCCCTGGTATCATCTGCATTATCTTCTTGAGCGGCCCCATCTTGCCGATCATCTCGAGCTGCTCGTAGACGTCGCGCAGCGTGAGCTTGCCCGCGAGCATGGCCTTCATATCGGCCGGCTTGATCTCCTCGGCTTCCGCGGCTTCCTGTATGCGCTTGAGGAGGGTCTCGATGTCGCCCATTCCGAGCAAGCGCGCGACGAAGCGTTCCGGCAGGAAGGGCTCTAGGTCTTCGATGTGTTCGCCGACGCCTATGAACTTGATCGGGGCACCTGTAGCCGTCACAGCAGAGAGGGCACCTCCACCCTTCGCCGTGCCGTCGAGCTTTGTGACCATGATGGAGCCGATGTCCGTGGCCGCCTTGAAGGCAGCAGCCTGTTCCTTCGCCTGCTGTCCGAGGGTGCCATCGATGACGAGCATCACCTCGTCCGGCTTTATCGACTTGGCGATCTGCTTCATCTCCTCCATCAGCGCCTCCTCCTTGCGATGCCTGCCAGCGGAATCTACGATGACGAGGTCGGGGCGATCGCGCTTGAAGTGCTCAACGCCCTCCTTCGCCAATTTTATCGAATCTTTTGCCTTCGGATCACCAAAGACCCGCACGCCCGCCTGCTCACCCAGTTGGCGGAGCTGCTCGTAGGCGCCTGGGCGGTATGTATCGGCGCAGACCACGCACACCTTGAACCCGCGCTTCTGGAAGTATGTGGCGAGCTTCGCGACGGAAGTGGTCTTCCCGCTCCCCTGAAGCCCAACCATCAGAAGCGTCATTGTCTGCCCCGGCTTGAGCTGGAACGGAGTTGGGTGCCCCATGAACGCCGAGAGTTCCTCGTAGACTATTTTTATTACATGCTCCTTGCGCCCCATGCCCGGCGGCAACTTCTCCTCGAGCGCACGTTTCTCTATGCGCTTCGTCAGCTCGAGCACCATCTGCACGTTGACGTCGGCCTGAAGCAGCGCACGCTGGATGTCGCGCACGAGCTCCTTTATCGCTTGCTCGTCGACGAGCTTCGACCGCGTAAGCTTCTGAAGCGCGCCATGCAGGGCCTTGCCCAACTTTTCAAGCACCAAGTTGACACCACCCTAGGTTCAGCGGTCAAAGAATAAATGGTTGTTCTTCTCAAAAGAATGAAGGCTTTAAACTATGATGCACTAAATTTGGTTGAGCGATATGTTCACGAGGTACGTTCGAGATCCAGTCCAAGGCTACATAGGCTTGACAGACATCGAGAAGCAGGTGATAGACACCCTGCCCGTCCAGAGGTTGCGCGGCATAAAACAGCTCTCCATAGGCTCGATGGCCTACCCCGGCGGGGATCACACGCGTTTCTGCCACTCTCTGGGGGTGATGCACCTCGCCGGTCAGATCGTGGAGCGCCTCCGCGCGAGCGTAACAATATCTGACGACGAATGGCAGGCGGTGAGGCTCGCCAGCCTCCTCCACGATGTCGGGCACGGTCCATTTTCCCATTCATCGGAAGAAATATTGGTCAGGTATCGCGGCCTCAACCACGAGCAGCTGGGCAAGGAGGTCGTCGAAAAGAGCGAGCTGGCGGATGTCCTCAAGGGCTGCGGCTTCGAGCCCAAAGATATAATCGACCTCACATTCGGCACGGAGGTGAAGGGCAAGCGCTACCTCCACCAGATAACGGCGAGCCAGGTGGATGCCGACAAGCTCGATTTCTTGGTGAGGGATTCCTACTACACGGGCGTCGAATACGGCCGCATAGACATAAGCAGGCTGATCCAGGCGATGGACGTCATCGGAGACGAAATAGCGATAGATTTGAAAGCCCTCTATGCACTCGAGGCGTTCATGATAGCGCGATATGAGATGTTCCTCGCCGTCTACTACCACCGCTCCGTTCGCTCGGCCGAAATAATGCTGCACAAGGCGATGGATTACACGCACGACATCATCGGCCTGACCACATTCAAAAACATCGACGAATTCCTGCGAATGGACGACGCGTACGTTCAGACAAAATTGCGGGAGTTGGACCCCGAGGCGGTCGATCCGGAGAAACGCAGCCTTGTTGAAAAAGCAAAAAATTTGATGGCTAGGCTCGATAGGCGTGACCTTCTGAAAGCAGCTTACCAAAGGGACGTCCACATACGCGACCCGTACGTCGCCAAACTGCTGAGCGACGAGGCCGTGCGACATCAGAAGGAAAAAGAGATCGCCGAGAAATCCGGTGTGGACCCAGAATTCATTGTGGTGGACGTGCCTACGCTTGATTCGATACCTTATTACCCCCGAGAAATCGACCCGATGGAAGTCCCTGTTTTCAAGGTAGGCAGCGACGGCAAGAAGGAACGCGTCGCCCTCTCCAGCCACTCCCGCCTGATCAACGTGCTCAAGGGGTACATCGACATAATCCGCGTCTACACGCTGCCCGAGTACAGGAAGCAGGTCGAGGAAGCCGCCGCAGAGGTCTTCAAGACCTTGCCTTTAGCGGCGCAGATAAGCATGTAGTGTATTAGCGCATCAGAGAATAAAGAGACAAAAAATGAAAAAGGAACTGATAGCTCCTTGTGGAATGAATTGTGCTATTTGTAGCGGATATCTCGCTTTAAGGCACGATGTAAAAAACAAGGGAATCAGGATGCCTTACTGCGAAGGTTGCCGACCCAGAGAAAAGAAATGCGCTTTTCTCAAAAAGAGATGCGAATTGCTTTTGAATAAAAAAGTAAATTTCTGTTATGAATGCAAAGACTTCCCCTGCGAAAGGCTAAAACACATTGACAAGAGATATCAAACTTTTTTCCGTATGAGTTTGATTGATAATCTTGGATCTATAAAAAAGAATGGAATATTAAAATTTCTGGAATCACAAAAGAAAAAATGGAAGTGCAAAAAATGCGGTGACGTAATTTGTTGCCACAATGGACTTTGTTTTAATTGTAGTTTAGATAAATTGAAAAACAAGAAAAAATTGTATCGATGGGAAGATTAGACAAACATCTTCTCACAAAAAATTAAAGCACAGCTTCTACCAACTTTCTCAATTTCGCTTGGACTTCCTTAGCGGGACGATTGCCGTTCAAAATTTTTGCACCGCCCTTCTTGGAAACTTTGAGGTAGTTCACCCGCACCTTCCGCTGAAGCTTCAGGTCCCTCTCGAATGTGTCGAGTTCACGCACGCCTCTTATCCGACGAAATCCCACCTCGGCTGGCACATCTATCAAAACGGCTAAATCTGGTTTCAGTGCTTTTTCATTTATTTTAGCTATCCATTGTAAATTCAATCCACGTGCAGATTGGTAGGCGAAGGACGAATATGTATAGCGTTCGGTAATCACTATCTTGCCAGTTTGTATCGCTGGAAGTATCAATTTATCCAAGTGATGTAATCTATCGGCGGCGAAGAGCAATGCCTCCGCAGCGACTGGCACCTTCAGTTCGCCCCTCAAGATGCGCTTGATGATCCTGCCTATCGGGCCGTTCGTCGGCTCATCTGTAACCACAACTTTGTAGCCTCGCGCGCGCAGCCATCTCGCTAAAAGCCTAGCATGTGTGCTTTTTCCGCAGCCGTCTATCCCCTCTATCGACACCAGTTTGCCTCGCACATTACCACCAACGCACATTTTTCTCGCAACTATTAAACTAAAACGGTATTGGCGTACAGATTATGAAGACGGTGAAAGCCGCAACCGCGAGGAGCTTTTGAGGCTGCGAGAGCGGCGAGAGGTCGTCGAGCGCGCCCATATGGGGGCTCCTGAAAAGTAGGAGGATTAGTATCCCCCACATGAACAACGGCAGCCAAAACAGACCCAGCACCATCAAGCCTATGCCCAGCCACTTCGTCAGTTGATAATGTTGATTTACGTTTAACAAGCCCCTCGCGACGTGGCCACCATCCAACTGTCCAGCTGGTATCAAATTCAGCCACGTCACGAACATGCCGATCAGCCCGGCGAACGCCAAAGGATGAAGGTTCATCGCATAACTGACCATGCCGAACCTCGCGAAGCTGAAGAGAGCGAAGAGGATTGGTATCGGCAAGTAGACTTCCCCACCCGAAGGTTTGGAGAGCACGAGCCCCACCACAGTGACCGGCAGCGCGAACAGGAACCCGAGCAGCGGGCCGGTTGCACCCATCTCCACCAGCGCCTCCTTCGTTGGGATGGGAGATTTCACTTTTATGAAGGCGCCGAACGTTCCGATTATCGTGGGCGCTGGAATGTAATACGGCAAAGTCGCGGCCACGCCGTTCCTCCACGCGGCGATCTTGTGCCCGATCTCGTGAGAGCTGAGGATCACGAGCAGAGCCCCAGCGAATAGCGCTGCCTCCAAAACGTTGTTTTCGGTGAGCCAGAAATACCCGGCCAAAAATGTCGTGGCGATCGTGGCAAAAATCAAGCCAACATTGATCCAAATATTGTCTTTTTTCATGCGCGGAAACTTCATCACGAGCAGCATGAGGTCGCTGTTCCTCTTGCGCAGCGCGGCCAAGTAGCCCTGGTGCGAGAGTTCATGATAGGCATTCGCGAATGAATCTTTGGTATTATCAGTTTCTACTTCAAACTGCATGTGATCGTCGGAGATGTCGAAATCTATCACGTTGAAATTCTTGCTGACCGCAGCCTCGACTTTTGCTAAATCTTTGGGCATCTCTTCACTAGATACTACCTCCATGTTTCCCCCGCACTTGGGGCAAGCGCCGTGTGCGATCTCTCCTACCTTCATCGCCGACATGCGATACGCCGTGTGCTTGCAGTTGCGACACTGAAACTTGGCTATTGGCCTCTCCGGCTCTGGCTTTTTCTTTACAACCATGACAAACACCGTTTCGAAATGATCGCGTTATCTTTTGGAGCCCTGCCACCGCCTATAAAGCTTGTGCTCCACGCCAATTATGTCGAGGATTTTCCCAACGATGAAATCGATCATCTCCGAAATTTCCTTGGGCTTGTGGTAAAATCCGGGCATCGCCGGCAGGATTGTTGCTCCCGCGCGCTTCAACCTCACCATGTTTTCGAGATGAATCAGATTGAGCGGCGTTTCGCGCGGCACGAGCACAAGTGGGCGGCCCTCTTTGAGTGTGACATCCGCTGCCCTCGCGATGAGGTTATCGGCGACACCGCTGGCTATCGCACCCAGCGTCTTCATGCTGCAGGGCACGATCACCATGCCATCCATCTTGACAGAACCGCTCGCCAGAGGCGCCGCAAGGTCATCCTGCGAATAGTTTCGTGTCACCAGCTTGCGAATATCTTTGATGTTTTTGCCCAGCTCGAGCGCGAATATCTTCTCAGCCGCTCGCGAGACTATCAAGTCAGTTTCAATGCCTAACTTCTTGCAAGCCTCGAGTAGCCTGATGCCGTAGATAACGCCGCTACAACCCGTAATGGCGATAATCAAATGCATTGTATCATTAACCGCTTTAACATAGGTAACTAAATAAATCTTCTTGACCAAGTCCACGCGGTGCTCAGATGCGCCTCCTGCTGATCCACGCAAACTACTTGGAGTTCGAGGCAAAGCAGCCGACGCCCGCCGCCGAGGAAATCGCCGAGCAGATGAAGTCCGGGCGAGTAGAGGAGGCGCTCGTCGCTTTTGTCGCGGCCGAGGAAACGGATGAATCGAGCCCGGATGCTGTCGCCACGAACGCGGCAAAGGAAATCGCGGATGTCTGCGGGCAGGTCGAAACCAAACGCGTCGTACTCTACCCATACGCTCACCTTAGCTCCTCTCTGGCTTCACCGAGCGCCGCAGTCAAGATAATGGATTTAATCCGCGATAAACTTCAAGCGCAGAATTTTGAAGTGTTCCGCCTGCCGTTCGGCTGGTACAAGGCGTTCACGCTCAGCTGCAAGGGGCATCCGCTCAGCGAACTATCTCGCACGGTGACGGCCGAAGCTGTAGAAGAGAAAGCAGAAGAAGAAAAATTACCGAGTGAATATTTGATTTTGACCCCCGACGGTTTTGAACACAAGCTCGACCTCAACAACATCGACGCATGCGAAGCTTTGGCGGAACAACCTCTCCTCAAGCAGTTCGTGCTCAGCGAGGAGCTCGGGCAGAAACCGGGCGAGGAGCCAGCGCACGTCAAACTAATGAAAAGGCTAGAACTCGTCGACTACGAACCTGCGAGCGACACCGGACACTTCCGCTTCTACCCGAATGGCGCACTGATCAAAAATCTGCTCGAAGAATTTGCGATACAAGTTGCAGATGAACTTGGAGCGAGCAGAATCGAGACACCAGTCGTGTACAAGGAGGATGAACCGGATATCAGCGAGCAGGCCGCGCGCTTCTACCAGAAGGACTACAAAATCAGATTACCAAACAAAACATTGCTCCTCAGGTTTGCCGGCGACTTCGGGCTCTTCCGTATGATGAAAGACGCGACGATAAGCTACAAGCAGATGCCCGTGCGTATATTCGAGCTCTCCCCATCCTATCGACTCGAGCAGAGCGGCGAGTGCGTCGGCCTGAAGCGCCTGCGGGCTTTCACAATGCCAGACATCCATTGCTTCTGCCGAGACCTTGAACAGGGGCTAGAGGAGTACGAGCGGCTCTTCGTGAAGTACACGAAGCTCGTCGACGCGATGGAAATTGATTACGTCGTCGCATTCCGCGTTGTCAAGGAATTCTATCTGCAGCACAAACACTTCATTGCACGTTTGCTGGAAAAAATAAAGAAACCCGCGTTGATCGAGCTCCTTCCTGAGCAGAAGCACTACTGGGTGATGAAGCACGAGTTCCAAGCGATCGACTCTGTAGGCGGGAACGGGCAGCTCTCCACCGTGCAGCTCGACCTCGAGGACTCAGAACGATACGGCATCCTCTACGTCGATGAAGATGGGAAGAAGCGCGGCTGCATAATTTTGCATTCTTCGATGGGCTCCATCGAGCGGTGGATGTACGCGGTGCTCGAGGCGGCGGCAAAACAGCAGAAGGCTGGGAAGGCTCCGAGCCTGCCGCTGTGGCTCTCACCCACGCAAGTCAGGTTGATACCGGTGAGCAGCGAACACCTCAAATTCTGTCTGAAGGTCGCTGAAGATATCGAGAAAAAAAATGTCAGGGTAGATGTCGATGATAGAAACGAGACCGTCGCGAAGAAGGTGCGCGATGCCGAGCGCGACTGGGTGCCCTACACCATTGTGATAGGCGATAAAGAAGTGAAGATAAAGGATTTGCCAGCGAGGGTAAGGGGTGTAGAAAAGCTCAAGATTTTGACATCGCAGAAGCTCGTCGATGAGATAAAAAAGAAAACTGAAGGCATGCCGTTCAAGCCGTTGGCGCTACCAAAACTCCTCTCGATGAGGCCGATATTTGTCGGCAGCTAGAAACAAAAATTTGGAGGTGATAAAACGGCAGAAGTCAAGGTGAAGAAATCCAAGGGTATGAAAATCGCCTATGTAAAACACGTCGGGGCTTACAACAAGATACCTTACGACAAATACTATGAAAAGCTGTTCGCGTGGATAAAAGAGAAACACCTGAGACCAGCCGGCCCGCCCTTTGGAATATTCTACGATAACCCGGAGGAAGTGCCAGCCAAGAAGTGCAGGAGCGAGGTTGGAGTACCGATCAAGGGAAATGCAAAGTCTGGGAAAGAAATCAAAGTGAAAAAGGTTCCATCCGCCAACGTCGCGCGAATTGTCCACAGGGGACCGATGAAAGATTATGGGAAAACCTACAAGAAGCTCAACCAGTGGATTGTGGAGAATGACTATCGTTGGGTTGGGCCATCTATGGAAATCTATCTCTCAAAGCCAAAGATGGTGGGCGGGGAACTATCGGTATTCACAGTCATCCAGGTTCCAGTGAAAAAGGCGTGAAGGGTGCAGCGAATGCAGGCAAAGAAGTTGGCGCTTCTAAGCATAGTCACATTTGGTCTCATCAGCCTATTGGGGGATATTATATATGAGGGATCAAGGGGAGCAATTCCTCCCTTCCTCCAGAACCTCGGTGCCTCGGCCTTCTTCGTGGGTTTAGTCTTGGGGTTGGGTGAATTCCTCGGTTATGCCCTCAGAATCGCATTCGGGGTTCTTTCAGATAGGACTGGATCATACTGGGGGTTCACAATAGGTGGTTACTCCCTCTTGATTGCTATACCTCTTTTAGCTATTTCTGGCAACTGGCATATCGCTATAGTCCTTGTGATGTTCGAAAGACTTTCAAAAGCAATAAGAACTCCAGCAAGGGACACCCTCTTTTCTTATGCAACAAAGGGCATGGGGACGGGCAAAGCATTCGGGCTACATGAGCTCATGGATCAAATTGGCGCAACAGTGGGGCCAGCAATAGTGACGGTTGTATTACTTGTCACGGGGGAAAGATTTGACGTGGCCTTTTCAATTCTTTTAATTCCATTCATCATTATGTTGTTTGCACTAGGCGCGGCCTATTCAAAGCTCAAGCCCCGCATTTCGCTGCCTGCGGGTCCTAAGCGAAAAGTTAATTTTAAGAAAATACCGCGGAGGCTCGCGATATACTCAACTGCCGTGGCATTCAACTCAATGGGTTTGGTGTCGATAGCACTTATTCTGTACCGGGCCTCGCCATCAGTATTGCCCTGGGCCGTGTCGTTACTATACTTGGTTACCCAAGCTGTGGACGCAGTATCTGCACCCATCGCTGGCTATATCTACGATTCTGTCGGGAGGAGACTGCTCTACTTTCCCTTTGTGCTCTCTGTCATTCCATCTACGCTCATATTCTTCGGCGGTCTGGAGTGCATAGTCGCCTCTGCCATCCTATTCGGAGTGATATTCGGAATGCATGAATCAATTTATAGGGCAGCTGTGGCTGACATGACCCCCGCTGAAGTGAGGGGTTCATCTTACGGTGTTTTTCATACCCTATACGGCCTCGGTTTTCTGATTGGCGGAGCCGTTTTCGGTTTCTTCTTGGATAACAACCTGTTCTACTTTGCTATCCCCTACGCGGTCTTAACCCAAGCGCTGGCGATTTTTATATTACACGAGGCACTGAAGAGTTGACTTGCAGTTAAACAATTTGGCAGGCGGCTAGAATTCAGGCAGCGTTCGCCGCCGCGGTGCTGTTGATCGTCGCTGTCAGAAAAAGATGAGCAGTTCTTCCTCGTACCTGCGGCCCTCGAAAGTCGATCCTACGGGCAGACGTTTCGATTCACGTTTCGAAAGATGTTCGGTGAGTGTAGCGTTTGCTTTGTCGAGCGATATGTCCCCCGTCAGCCACGCCAACGGCACGTTGACGCCCATCGGTCGCATCGGCACCATATGTCGCGTGGTCTTATGGGCGAACACTTTTCCGGAGAGGGCAGCTTCCAACACTTCGCTCTTGGTGGCCCTCGGCGTCATTACAGCGGCGATAGCTCGACCAGATTTCACATTTTCTTCTGCGTCTCGTTCCGTCTCGTAGCCTACAATCAATCCGCCGTTTGCGAAAGTTTTCTCGATGCGCCCGACCCAAGCGTACGCTTCTCTTATCCCGCTCGCCTTGGCGGAGATTGTGTAACAATCTTTTTTAGAAAGAATTGCGGCCACAGCTTTACGATTCTCAAGCGCGCGCTTCGCCTCTGTCACTTTGGCTTTTTCCACTTTGACTTTGAATTGTCGAAGCAAGTCTAACAATGCATCCGTGCTCGTCCTTCCCTCAACTGTGCGGTACCAGCAGCCGACTTTTACATTTGGGCTGTCGTAATTGACGAGACACGCTGGGACATAACAGCACTTGATCTTTTTGAGGGCCGCGACGCGATGCATTCCGTCGAGGACAACCAACTTATTTACATCGGCGATTATCGGATGTCTCAACATGCCACTAGACTTTATCTCGTCCACCATCGAATCGAGCAGCTCCGAGATTATCTTCTCGTGAATGTGGAGTTTGCCGAGTTCGACCAGCTTTATCTGAAACGTCAAACCTCCCGCTCGGACGCTGAAACTCAAGTTATCGCCAAAACAATTGAAAACTTTGAAAATATAAACACGCGCAAAGACCATCAAGCGCTGTACCAGCATGTCGGGTCCTCGGCGAGATGATCGCCCAGCTTGGCCAGCGCCATCGCCCTGCACCCGCCGCACCAGTTCTTGTAAGCGCAGCGCCCGCACTTCCCCTTGAGGTTGTCCCTATTTCTGAGGGTCGCCAAAATTTCAGATGAGTACCAGACATCCATGAGTCTGTCGTCGCGCACGTTGCCGAGCGGCATCTGTAGCCTAGAGCACGGCATTATTCGGCCGTCCGCGGCGATGCAGAGCAGGTCTATGCCGCCAGTGCAGCCCCCGTGTATGCGGCCGTCGTCCTTCGGCGCCCGCTTCCTCGTGAACAGCACAGAGTATGGGCTGCACGTCGTCACGATGTCCATGCGATTGTCGGCTTTCTTCGCAAATATGAACTCGTAGAACCTTTTCTGCTCCTCAGGGCTGAGGGTGTACTTGTCCAAAATCTTGGCTTCGCCTATCGGCACGAGCACCTTCGTAGAAAAATTTGCATCGAGCGATTCAGCTAGGGAAAAAAGGTCTGGCAGTTCACCAAAGTTGAGCTTGGAGATCGTGGGGGAAACGTAGACTTCGACGCCTTCGCCCCTCAATATCTTTATCGCCTCCACACACCTTTCAAAAGACTTTGGTTTGTTCCTGAAATCGTCGTGCGTCTTTCCTATCCCGTCCGTGCTCACCGATACGTGTGCTGCGCCACTTTCTCTGAATTTACGTGCATTTTCTTTATTGACGTACCACCCGTTGGTGATGGTGTCCACGTGAAATCCGATATCCGTCGCCTCACGTATTATATCGAAGAGGTCGCCGCGCACGAGAGGCTCCCCGCCGCTCAGGTGAAGTTCCTCGGCCCCGAGTTCCGCGAGTTGGTTCAGGAGATCCTTCGCCTCATCGAAGCTGAGATCCCGATGGTCGGGCGGCGGAACGTAGCAGTGCTTGCACGTGAAATTGCACTTGCTCGTAACATTCCAAACTGCAGAATGTAACCCGTGCCCGTTTGCCATCTTCCCGCCTGAAAATTAAAGATGAATCAAGATGCGCAGATGCACCCATTTTTCTTAGACTCTTCCTTCGTGAGCTTCCACTTTCGCGGCAAAAATACCACCGATTAAGTGTCTATCGTGCACCTTTAATAGCTATCGCGCCGAACTCACAAAGTTTAAAGTTTATCCACGCTATTACAGATTGATAAAAATGAAACAACTCCGTCTAGCGAAGGTGCACCGCGAACTCAAGGCGCAGATGGTGGAGTTCGCTGGCTGGGACATGCCCCTACAGTACAGCGGAATAACCGAGGAGCACATGGCGGTGAGGAATGCCGTTGGGCTGTTCGACATCAGTCACATGGGCGAGATTTCTGTTCGCGGACTTGACGCGCCGAGTTTCTTGCAGCGAGTTACCACGAACGACGTTTCAAAACTCGCGACGGGCGACGCCCACTACTCGACGGTGCTCAACGAGAACGGCGGGACACTCGACGACATCTTCGTCTATCGTCTAGGTGAGCATGACTACATGGTGGTCGCTAATGCCGTCAACGTGGACAAGGTCTTCAACTGGTTCAAAAATCAGGCGAAGGCTGAAGTGGAGCTCAACGATATCACGATGAGCACAGTGATGCTCGCGCTTCAGGGGCCGATAGCGCAGGCGACGCTCCAGAAACTCACCAGTTTCGACCTGAAGACGCTCGGACGTTTTAAAGCCGTGTTTACAGATGTTGCTGGAGAAAAGACACTCGTCAGCAGGAGCGGCTACACGGGCGAGGACGGTTTTGAGCTGTACTTGTTCGACGAATCTCAATCCGAATCGTCGCGCGGAGAAAAGCTTTGGAACGAGCTGCTGAACGCGGGCAAAGAATTCGGAATCAAGCCGTGCGGCCTCGGCGCGAGGGACTCCTTGCGCTTGGAGGCTGGCTACGTTTTGTACGGGCATGAGCTGGCGGAGTACATCACGCCGCTCGAGGCCCGCATAGGTTTCGCCGTCAAGCTTGACAAGGGCGATTTCATCGGAAGGGGGGCGCTGCTCAAGCAGAAGGAGAAAGGGCTGACCAGAACACGCATCGGCCTCCGCATGGGCGACAAAGGAGTGCCGAGGCAGGGGTACAAAGTTTTCGCCGATCGTGAAGAGGCTGGATACGTGACATCGGGGACGCTATCTCCACTTCTCAACGTTGGAATCGCGATGGGCTACGCGCCGCCGAGCATAAAGGATGCAAACGAGGTCACGATCGAGATACACGGCAAACAGAAGGCGGCCGAAGTGGTGGAGATGCCATTCTACGATGCCACCAAATTCGGTTTCGGGAGGAAGCAAGTTGGTTGAAGTATTTGGGCA